>Ga0208989_10000070_pt1 | contig 20402 bp, 21 predicted proteins | sample MedBloCAOM3_M1_FD_187852 | JGI IMG/M metagenome (GOLD analysis project Ga0208989, IMG submission 187852) | Forest soil microbial communities from El Dorado National Forest, California, USA - Mediterranean Blodgett CA OM3_M1 (SPAdes) (version 2) | ecosystem: Environmental > Terrestrial > Soil >...
CGGTGAAGGTGGTGCTGCCGAAGTTGTAATACTGGTATTCGGCCTTGGCGGACCAGTTCGGCGCGAACATGTATTCGAGACCGGCGCCGACGGTGTAGCCGTCCTTGCGCGTGCCGTCGGTAGTAAAGGCTGCGGGTACGCCGGCGACACTGACGCCGATATTGTTGTTGTCGCGCCAGGCGTAGCCGCCCTTGGCGTAGAGCAGTGCCGGACCCCAGGTGTAGCCGACCCGGCCGGTGGCCGAACCAAGCTGGTTGTTTTTTGCGGTTATCAAGGTGCCGCCCGGGAAAAGCACGCCATTGTTGCTGTTGTTCGCGAGCCAACTGTACTGGGCTTCAGCACCGATCACCCAGTTGGTTGCGAACTGGTAATCGAAGCCGCCCTGCACGCCGCCCATAAACCGGCCGCCGCTTCCCTCCAGGCTGTTGTTGCCCGCGAACGCGCCGCCGAGATGGCCGCCGATATAGAAACCGGTCCAGTTGTAAACCACTTCCGGCGCCGTATAGACCGGAGCCTTCGTGTAGGTGCGCGCCGGTATGTCAGCCGCGAACGCGGGAGCCGCGAACGCGATAATGGTGGCCGCGCCGAGTAAAAGTCTTTTCATGAGTAGTTCCCCATCGGTGTCGTTGCTACCCTCATCAAACAACGTGGCCTCAATTTGGTTGCTTCGCGGCGATGCCGGAACATGGATCGTGTGCGACTGTGACGCCGCGGCAACAACGCCTCTTTGTTCCCTGACGAATGGGTTTTTTTGCCGGTAAGGGCCCTTTGCAACTATACGTGCGTCGACAAAGGCTACTTCAGGTTCAACCCTCGCTGAAAAGTGATCGGTTTCCCGCACACGTTAGCCGGGCAAAAGAAACAATTGGAGCGTCGACCGCGATCACGGCATGCTGATCGCGTTCGGCATCCACGGGCAGTTCATTTGCATCCACCCGGAAGCTGAACTGGTGATTATCAGGATGCCATCGGAGGCCACGCCGCTCGATCCCGATCAAGTGCGCGGCTGGCGGCGGGGTTTTGATGCGATTGCAGAGTATTTCTTGTAAGCGTGCGGTGCCTTCTCACCTGGCGGGGAGGCTTAGGCGCGTGCCCATACACGGCATTCATTTGGCCTTGTGATCCAGTCTCGCAATGAAGCGGGTGCCGCTCCATAACTCAACGTTGTGCACATCAATGAATTTCTTGGCATGTTCGATCGCCGATTCTTCATCTGCTGCCACGAATGCGTGGGATCGCAGATAGTGCCCATCCCGGCCAACAACATAGGCGCGATACTCTGCCATGTTGCTAAGTCGGCGGTCGCAGATCGCTGGAAAGCCATGCCTTCATGTCGGCGCGCGACTTATAGGCATAGGCTTTTTTTAAGATTTCTTGCTGTTCTGGTCCCGGCGAAAGGGCCGCCGCTTCCTCGAACTTTGCGGCTGCCATCTCATGCAATTCTTCGATGGTCAAATATGTGGTCGGCCTTGGCGCTGTGCCCATAGTCGCGCTCCGCTTGGTGCGGATGGGTGCAATATCTTCGCCAGCCGACCGATGTCTATTCGCTGGCGACACCAAAATTTTATGCACGATGACGTCGGACGTCTGTCCGGGTCCCGACTCAATCCGGAAATTTTTGTGGCGCTAATGCGCGGAAATAGGAACGATCCAGTCTGAAAAATGTTGCTCGGCGGCCAAGTCGCTATCACCCCTGTCGGTGGCTTGGCTGGGAGAGGTCCCGTCACGCAAAACTTGAAGCCCCCGGCGGGACCTCTTACCCCGGCGCGCACGATCGGCGACTACCGAGAAATCCGTCGCGCAATGGCGTACCATTTCCGCCGAAGACGAAAGTCGACCCGCCGGTCAGTCAACGAAGGCCGCACCTTGGCGGAAGGATCGGCGCTTTAGTCCGGACCTTCATCGTCCTCATCAGCCCATGCGGTTCGGGGGTTTTGCACGGGATGAGGCAACGGCCCCCGGTGCTCCGCCACAGTCAGCGTATCGCTTCGATCGAACCACCCCTGACAGAGTGGACACCGGGTAAAGCTATCGGCATCGAACGTTCGGTCTTGGATTGTGCAAGTTCGGCGATCGGACATATCAAGCCCCAAAGCTAGCGGCGTTGCGCGGCCGCTCTCGGTCGTAAGGCACAGGACGCATGCGAGACGTTTGCCCCTCCAGCCACGCCTCGGTTTTTGCCAAATCTCTTAGCGCCCGCGCAAGCTGACGCGCGGCGCGTCGTTCTGACCCGAGCGGCATTGCGCGCGCCTTACGCATCATCTCGACAGCCGCATTGCGGTAGGCACAGGAACGACGGAAGAATAGCAGATTGCCCACGGCTCCACTCCTGCGGGGTATGCGGCCATCATTGCTCAGTCTTCCTGAACACTGCATGAAAGCTGGGTTTGAGGTTCACCCGCAACGGGCTGTCATTGACCTCTGAGGGAACCGTGCGCCTTGCGAAGCGTTTCCGGGTTGAACGTAGCTGTTCGCCTAAGGGCACAGCGCGACCGGGAACCTGCCTGATGACGATCCTGATATAGAAAACCGCCGGCAAGCAAATCAGCACGGCCCGCCGACGAAACGGACAATTTTTCAAACTACAGATGGATGCGCATGATTCCTAAGTCATGCTGCCCGGCATGAAGCACCGGATCGAAATTTGATTGTCAAACCGTATCGGCCAAACCATCGTGCGTCCCGCTCGGTTCGGTTCGGTGACCACGGCGTCGTCGGGAACATCGACCCAGTTATTGTCAAGGCGGACCCGATAATGGCCGTCTTTGGATTCCCAATCGGGGTCTGCGACGCTTTCACCATCCGCCACTGAGCAGCAGAGTCCTTTGCCGCTCGCGAGATGATCGAACCACGGTTTAAGCGGTGAATTGGCGTAGCGGCCATCAAGGTCGCGAGCTGTCACGCTACCAACGAGGCAGGCACCTATCATACTGAGAATAAGGGTCAGACCAGTCACGATGCGTTTCATTTGCCACGCTCCTGAATGTCAAAGCCAGTCCCGGTTTTGCTTTAAAGTAATCTTGGTGTCGCTCTGCGCGAATCACAGCGTTGTGATAAATTGCGTCGAAAAGATATCGACGCGATTGCGTGGCTGCTTCGACATCCGCGATCTCGGCGCGTGTTCGATTGCGATCGGCCCAGTGCCGCATCTGAGAGGATCAGGCGTAAATCAAAGCGTAATGAGCTCGGTCGCCGCTACACACCCGGCATCAGTCAGACCCAAAGTGCTTTATCGCCACCCTATGCGCATTCGAAGTTTTTGCCGGCGATGTGCCGACGAACCCCATGCTCCTCAGCCCTTCTGAACCATCGAAGCCAAAGCCAAAATTTATGTCAGGCGGGCCTTAATTGTCTGTTCGGTGCTCGACACTGGAACCAAGGCAACCCAACCGCTAAGGCGTCAGCTTTTCCATCTCGGGGAACGGCGCATAGACGGCGCCGGCGCAAGTATCGCGGGCGTTCTCGATCATGCGGTCGAGCCGGCCATTGACGTAAAGAATGGCGCGTTCGCGTAGCTCGCGATAACTGCGGTCGGATTCGCGCGGGGTAAAGCGCAGGCAGCTGACATATCGTAGCCGGCCGCCGACGGTGCGCTGCACCGGCTCGGCCATTGCAGCGTCATGCACGTCGGCTGGATTGTTGAGATAGGTTTTCATGAACGCCAGCAATTCGGCGCGGTAGTTGTTGGGATACGGCTGGTTGGCAACGCCGCGATCATCGGTATAGGTGATGCTTCTGTCGTCGTCGCTGCCCGCGCAGGCCCCGAGCGCGATCGGCAGCAGCAGGATCGCCGCGCGCTTTGCTGATATCCCCAAGTGCAACTCGTTTTTGATCGTTTGCCCTAGCGCATTGCTGATCGCGCTCCAGCGAATCCTAGACCGTCCGCCAGCGAAATGGAATTGGTATCTCGCTCATTCGGGCAAGCGTCCGGACTACCGAAAAAAGAGCGCCGGCCCGCAACCATTGGGGAAGCAATGGCGCGAGCCGGTCCTGATATCCACGGTCGCGGCGGGCCAATGTGGAGCAAGCCACGCCCGCGGATCAGTGTCAGCCGCGCTTGGTGGCGGGCGCAACGTGTTTGATCGTGGCCTTCGAGACCTGGTGCGTCTTGAGCGCGCTCATCTTCTTGTGGGAGCGATGATGGCGAACATGCTTGACATGATGGCGGCCCGTTTTGGCATTCGCGTTCAGCACGTTCGGCTTCACCTGGCCGGCCTTGATAACCGGCGCTTGCGTGGTTTTGCCGGAACCGGCCGCCATTGCGGGCGCCGCGAGCACGGAAACTGCGAGCAGGGCTGCTGAAATTGTCTTCAACATGGTCGTCTCCTCTTTCAAAAGGGGATCGCGAGGTGGCCGGTCGGATGGCCGGGCTCGTCGATCATGCTTGCGACCTTACGTGCCGCGGGCTGAACCCATCCTGAAGCGCAATGACGGACTTCGTTCATCTGGATGACATGTTCGTCATGTTCCGGATCGCTTGTTGTGCATACGATCGCCAAAATCCCTCTCGAATTAAAAGACATGGCCGGGGAATGTTCTGTTACGGCGGGTGTTCAAGTCTACGGGCTTCGGTGTAGGATTGCCCCGATTGGGAAATCAGGAGAGACGGATGAGCAAATTTGCGATCAGGCTTTTGACGCTGGCAATGTTCTCAATGGCACTGATCGCAGTACCGCTGCTCACGACGGCGCATGCCGCGGGCGGCGACAATCCGGCGCCCCCGGCATCGGATTCCAGTAAGGAGAAGAAGAAAAAGAATAAGAGCTCCAGCATCGACGATCCGAAATTTATCGAAGGTTATCGCGCGGCCTATTCGACGATTTACGACCGCAACGATTACGCCACAGCCATCGGCCAGTTGAAGGCGCTTGGCCAGGACGACCGCGCCGATGTCGCCAATCTGATCGGCTACTCCAATCGCAAGCTCGGCGACTACAAGGTTTCGCAGATCTGGTACGAGCGTGCGCTCAAGGCCGACCCCAACCACGTGCGGACCTGGCAGTATTACGGACTGTGGCAGGTCGAACAGGGCAACCGCGATCAGGCGCAATATCACCTGAACCGGATCGCCGCCCTGGCTGGGACCGACAGCGCGGAATATCGCTCGCTGGCCGCGGCACTGGAAAAGCCGCCGGGCACCGGCCTTGTTTACTGATTTGCTGACTTACTGATCTTCACGACGACAACAGGAGACATGCATGAACAAATTTGCGATCAGGCTTTTGATGCTGGCAATGTTCTCGGTGGCGCTGGTCGCGACGCCGGTGATCACCACCGTGTACGCCGCGCCCGACAACGACGCGCCGCCGCCGCCCTCCTCGAGCAAGGCCAAAGCCAAGAAGAAGACCAGCGAAGTCAGTCCCAGCATCCAGGACGCGGCATTCGCGAAGGGTTATCGCGCCGCCTACGCCACGATCTATGACCGCAACGACTATGCCGCCGCCATCGAGCAACTGAAAGCGCTCGGTCACGACGACAGCGCCGCCGTCGCCAATCTGATCGGCTACTCCTATCGCAAGCTCGGCGAATACAAGGTCTCGCAGATCTGGTACGAGCGCGCGCTGAAGGCCGACCCGAACCACGTCAAGACCTGGCAGTATTACGGGCTGTGGCAGGTCGAACAGGGCAACCGCGATCAGGCGCAATATCACCTGAACCGGATCGCCGCCCTGGCTGGGACCAACAGTGAGGAATATCGCTCGCTGGCCGCAGCACTGGAAAAGTCGCCCGGCACCGGCCTCGTTTACTGAGATTTGAACCATGCATCGAGCCGGCGCAGCCTCGGGCTGCGCCGGCTTTGTTTATCGGGTAGCATCGTTTATCGGGTAGCATCCAAGAATGGTTTCCAGAGCTAGCGGCATCAAACGGCGCGACGTGGGTTGCGGTCCCCGGCGCCCGCTAATGATCCTGCAATGTGCGCCCGACTCACGGCAAAACCAGGTTGAAGAAGCATTTTGAATTACTTCACTTCATGAGTGCCTGAACTTCGCCCCGGAAAGCCTGGCGTGCCGCGTCGCGCGAATAGAACATGTGCCCGCCCGGATACACCACAAGCTTCACACGCTCAGGCGATGCGTAGGCCGGCAGCTGGTCGAGCAGGATTTTCGTGGCGAAATACGGCGTGGCGAGATCGAACAGCCCGTGCCCTACCAGCAGCTTCAATTTTGGGTCGAGGGCGAGAATCTGCCGCAGTTGGGAAATCGACTCGGTGGGATTTAGCCCGCGGCCGAAATCCCAGGCCTTCTCGACCGCGCCATTGAGCAGTTCATAGGCCCCGTCCGGTCGCCAATTGAGCTTGCGCGTGGTGAGATCGACCGCGGCGCTGGTCAGCGGCGCTATCAAGGGTTCACCGGACGGATCGTCGAAATGATAGGCGCTCGAATCCGGATTGGGATCGAAGCCTCGGACCGACGCGTCGTAACGCCCCGTTACTTTGCCGTTCCGCCGGTCGAATTCGCGACGAAACTCGGCGACGCCGAAGCGCCCGGCCAGCCTGCGGCTCACAGCCTGGTCGATCCCCGTCAATGCCGCCACCCTGTCGGCAAGGCGCGTCGTGGCTTCGGCGTCGGCCTCCCCTTTGATCAGGTCAGCCAAGAAATCGCTCTGCGCATAACGTTCGACATCCGCCATGTCGGCACGGGTAACGGAGCTTTTCGCGTCGCGCGCGACGGCTGCCATGGTGGGAAGGCTCGCGACATATTGCAGAAGGCTGGAGCCTGAATGTTCGCGGAAGTCGAGCACCGGCGAGACCAGGATGAGGCCCTTCACTCCGACACCCCGCTGAGTCTGCAAACTGCGGACGATCTTCGGCCCGCGGATGCCGCCATAACTTTCACCGGCGACAAATTTAGGTGAGAGCAAACGGTCGGACTTCTCCAGCCAGCGGCGGATCGTCGCCGCGATCGAGTTGACGTCGCCATCGACTGAGTAAAAGCGCTTGCGTACGTCCTCGCCGGTCGCGACGAAGCGGCTATAGCCGGTGCCGACAGGATCGATGAAGACGAGGTCGGTAAAGTCCAGCCAGGTTTCGGCGTTGGCTTGGAGGTCGGGCGCGGTGGAAGAACTCACCGCGTCTGCATTTATGGCTAGCCGCCAGGGTCCGACGTTGCCTAATTGCAAGTAGGCGGAGGCCGCGCCTGGTCCGCCGTTGAAAAGGAAAGTCACTGGCCGGGTGGTCGAGTCGGTACCATCCAGCTGATAGGCGGTGTAGGCGATATCGGCTTGCGGCTCGCCCCTGTCGTCGAACAGGCGGATCGAACCCGCGGTGGCCGTGAAATCGAGCGTGCGCCCGGGAAGAGCCAGCGTTTGTTTCGTCGTGGAATCCGGCGGCAGGCGATGTTGTTCGGCGGCGGCCGGCGAACTCGGAACGGTGCCCCGCCCGCCCGTTGCTCCGGATTTTTGACCCGAGGGCGTTGCGGCAGGCTGCTGCTCAGGCGGCTGCGGCGCATCCTCGGCGCGCGCGCCCGCCACCAAGGAGAACACGAGAAGCGCGAGGAAAATGCGCGCATGGCGCGGCGCCGCAAAATGAATGGCCATGTCTCGATCGTCTCCCTGCTGCCCGCGATCAACCCGGTGCCGCCTCGTTCATCGCACGAGAGCCTCCCGAATAGCCGCGGGTTCTAACCCAAAACTGCGACAGCTTGGCGTTGTTCGCAACAGGTGGAGATCTATGGCGATCACAATTCGCTGACGCAGATATCGTGATCGCACTCGGCGGCGGCGGATTGATGCTGCAAACGCTGCAATCGTCGTGCCGGACCAGTCGTCGCCAGGTACTGATCTGCGCTGATTTCGATCGATCCAACTCTTGTCGATCTGAAAACTGTATCGAACGGTCGCTTCAGGCGGCCGCCGATCGCACATTCGCCTCCTGAAAATACGTCCAGTGATCTCGACAAGGACAGCCAAGGTCGTATAGACGACCCCGGCGCACCCGATCCCGCCAGCGCCAATATGAGCCCGCGATCCCATGACTAGCCCTAAGCGATATGACCGGATCGCCTTCGTCGCGAGCGCCGTCGCGGAGGCCCAGCAGGCGCTTGCACAGCTGGTAGAGCTCTACGGCAATCACGATCCCGCCGACGCCGATGTCGTGGTGGCGCTCGGCGGCGACGGACTGATGCTGCAAACTTTGCATCAGCACATGCGTTCGGGCAAGCCGATCTACGGCATGCATCGCGGCACCGTCGGCTTTCTGATGAACGAGTTCAGCGCGCACGATCTGCACGCCCGTCTTGCTGCCGCGCGGGAATCGTTGATCAATCCGCTACTGATGCGCGCCACCGACATGCATGGCGCAGTGCATCTTCATCATGCCATCAACGAAGTTGCGCTGTTTCGGCAGACCCATCAGGCGGCGCGCTTGAGGATATTGATCGACGAACGCGAGCGCATGGCGGAGCTGATCGCCGACGGCATCATGGTGGCGACGCCCGCGGGATCCACCGCCTACAATCTTTCGGCGCAGGGGCCGATCCTGCCGATCAACGCCGCACTGCTGGCGCTGACGCCGATCAGCGCGTTCCGCCCGCGCCGCTGGCGCGGCGCCCTGCTCCCCAACACCGCCTATGTGGTCATCGAGGTGCTCGAGGGCGACAAACGCCCGGTCGCGGCGGTGGCCGATCACGACGAGGCGCGCGACGTGCGCCGCGTCGAGGTGCTTTCCGACAAGACCATCTCGATGCGGATGCTGTTCGACCCCGGCCACAGCCTGGAAGAGCGCATTTTAAGCGAGCAGTTCGGCTACTGATTTCGGCCTCGTAGCCCTCACCTCTCCCCGCTTTCGCGCGAGAGTGAGGAAGAAATCGCAACCAGTTGTTAACCGGCGCCACGATATGGTTAACGGTGGTATACCGTTGTCACGGTACGCCCCTCAGGACTAGGCCATGTTTCGCATCGATTTCAACAAGTTGCGATTTCTTGTGTGCGACGACAATCCGCATATGCGCCGCATTTTGCGGACGCTGCTGCATTCGTTCGGCGCCCGCGAGGTCTATGAATCCGAAGACGGCGCGACTGCGCTCGAAATGTACAGCCACTACGTCCCTGATATCGTGATCACCGACTGGTCGATGCCGATTTTCGATGGTCTCGAAGTCGCGCAGATGATCCGGCAGCCGGAATCGAAGGGCAATCCCTATGCTCCCATCATCATGCTGACCGGCCATTCCGAGAAGCGGCGCGTCACCGTGGCGCGCGACGCCGGCGTGACCGAATTCCTCGCGAAGCCGATCTCGGCCAAGGGGCTTTATCAGCGCATTCTGAACGTCGTCGCCAATCCGCGCCCGTTCATCAAGACCAAGACCTATTTCGGGCCGGACCGCCGGCGCAATACCAGCAACACTTATATCGGCCCCGAGCGCCGCCTCGGCGGCGAAGCGGAAGTCCTTCAGCAACCCTCGCTGCTCGACAAGGCCCGGACCACCGTTTAGCGCTCGAGGCGCAGGGAAGCTATCATGCCGAAAGACAAGCCTACGACGCTGCAGATCCAGACCTTCGCCGACCATCACGTGATCACGCAGCCTAATCCGTTGCGCAAAGTGCTGCGGCGCGTCAGCGAAAAAAACCTCGATGATCCGGTCGCGCGCGCGGAAAAAGCCCTGGCCAGCCTGTCAGGCGAATTCAAGAACTGGATGTCGATCGAAGCCGACCGGCTCTCGGCCGCCCACGCGGCAATTCGCAAGGACGGTTTTACAAACTTTACCCGCGAGGAGCTGTTTCGCGCTGCGCATGACATCAAGGGCGGCGCCGCCACTTTCGGATACCCTTCCGCTGGCGCCGCCGCCGAGAGCCTCTGCAGGATCATCGAGCACGCGCCCGATTTTGACGAGGTGGCGTCCAATCTGATCGCGCATCATATCAACGCTATTCAGGCGATCGTGCGCGAGCGCACCAAGCTCGACACCGTGAGCATGGCGAGCGAACTCAGTCGAAAGCTGCGCGGCGTCGCGGATGAATATCTTACTCACGCCAATCGCGACCGTCCCGAGCACCTCGAAGCGATCCTCGCACCGAGCATCGCGCCGGGGGAGTGAGGCGACAACGCGCGTCCTCTCAAGTTCGCCCTCCCTGCAAAAGCATGCGTTCGCAGGGACGACGGATAGATGATGGCCGTCAAGAATTTAAGCCGCGATCAGCTCGTGCTGGATCGCAGCAACTGCCTCGTCAGCCATCAGCTCGCCGCAGAACATGCGGGCTTCTTCCCGCGCCGATTCGGTCGCAAACCGCCGCAGCAGGATCAATAGCGGCTCCGCGGCCTGCCGGTCGGTTTCGCAATGCGTCAGCACGCGCTCGACCATCCGGCGCCGCAATCTTGCCGCGCGTCCGACAGTATCGACATACCCGGTTTCATGGCTGACTTCGAGCGCCACCTGGAACGCCGCAAATGTCGATTCCGGCAATCCCGCGCGTATCAGTAGCGCCTGCAGGCTCGCGCCGCCGCGGTCGTGCAGCAGCGCTGAGACGCGGGCCTGCGGCAGACCTGACAATTCCGACAGCGCGGAATCGAAAAGTTCGAGGTTGCCGGACAATAATGCGCGCAGGATCAGTCCGGCGGTGAGCTGGCCGGTGGCGCGCAGATGCCGCACCAGGCCACGCATGTCGTCGCCGCGCGAACGCGCCGCTATATTCACGGTCGAGCGATCGCGCGCCTCGCTCGCGATCCGCCCCGCCCGATCGGCGCTCAACCAATTGCGGGCGACAACGAACTGCGCCAGCGTGTCCGACAGCTTGGCAACCAGCGCGACCCGCGTCGCGGCGGGCAAATCTTCCAGCACCAGCATCGATTCCCGGATCGCGGCGAGATGACCGTGGCGCTCGACGATGCGGTCCCATGAAAACGGCGCGAGTTCGGCATAGGCGTTTTCGATCAGCTCGAGAGCCGCCGAGGGCGTACCGACTTCGGCGATCGCGGCGCAGACGGAAGCCGGCAGGTCGATGCGGCGGGCTATGGCGCATTGCATCTCGCAATTGCCGGTTGCGATGATGTCGACGAGGTCGGCGTCGATCAAAAGCGGGGAATGTTCGAGGACCGGTAGCGCGACCGACGCCTGGTCGAGCGACAGCGCCTGCACGATTGCCGCGGGCGCGTCCGCACTGCGCGCAAACACTTCGGCCATGGCCTGGCGCACCAGCGGAGACGCATCGTCGAGCAGCATCAGCAGCGCGCCTTCGGCGGCGGCGCGATCGTCTTCAGTGAGATCGGAAATCAGCCAGGCTCGCGCCAGCGACCGCGTTGCTTCCGCCCGCTCGCCTGCCGGGGCGGTCCTAATCCAACTGATGAACTGCCGAACGATCATTGCCCTGCCGGCTTACGCAACCTGAAACGACACCGTGACGCGATGCCACTGTCATAGAAAATAAACCACGACGCTTAACAAAGAGTTCACCATAAATGGCTGGTTTTGTTGACGTTTTGTTAAGGGCTCGCGTTTACGCCGTCATTCGCCGGATGCTGCGCAGCGCGTAAGCGGTGCGCAGCATCGCGCCCGGGACACGGGCTGCATCAGCTGCTGAATGTGCCACTGCGGTCGCTGAAGAGATCGAGCGGTTGCGGCGGGCGGACGTTCGGGGTCTGTGCCGAGAGCGGCAGCACCGAGGCCGCGATAGTGACCGAGGTTGCACTCGCAACCGAGGTGAGCGACGAAGAATTGCCCCACAATTCACGAACCGCTGGTGAGACCGGCTGAGCTCGTTCGCCGCCCTGGAACAGGGAGCGGAAGATCGGATCGCTTGGCGGCGAGGTGTTTGTCGGGCTCGATGCGGATGCCATCGTCACGGGCGTGGCCGGGCGGACATCCGGAAAACTCGACAGATAGGCTGCATTGTCGATCGGTGGAGTAGACGGTGCCGCGCTGGCGAACGTCAAGCGCGTTGGCGTGTTACCCACCGCAGCCATCGCGGTACGCGTCGCCGGGGAATTGGCAGCGCTGGCGTAGCGCGAGGTCAGCACCGAATAGACTTCGGAGACGCTCCGCGCGCGCCCACTGCCGTCGAAGAAGATCGAACGGTTCGCCGCGGCGGCGTTCGGAAACAACCGTGCGCCGGAGGCCTGCGGGTTGTCCTCGGCATTCAAGATCAGCTTGGTCGCGCCGCCAACCCCCATGAAGTGCGCCATGTAAAGTTCGCCGTCGGTCGGACGGCGGCCGATCTTGCCGGTGAGTTTGAAACTGTTGGACTGGGTGAGCACGGCCGCCATCGATGACGCGGCGGCGGGATCGTCGCGCAGCTTCATGATCGCAGTTCGCGCGGCGGGATCGCTGACCGAGTAGGAGCCGGACGGGGATCTGGTAATGGCGTCGGCGTATTTGCCGTAGCCGAGCTGCGCCCCCGCTTCCTTCACAGTGCCGAGCCAGGTCTGGTCGATGAATTGATAAAGCCCGCGCGCCGACGAGGTCGAGGCGCTCGCCGTCGGATTGAAATTGGATTCCATCTTCGCGGTGGCGAGCAGATATTCGAAGCTGGTGCCGGTGGTGTTGGCGGCCTGCTTGATCGCGCCGGCGATCCCCACGCGTGACGGGTCGACACCTGCCGTTGCCGTGGCGTTTGAAGTGTCGACCGACATATGTTGGTGCCCCGCTCCTCGCGAAACGACCGCTGAGCATTTCGAGCGCCCAATAGCGCTCATGCCGCCTCACACTGCGGCGTTTATGGTTAATGGTGGGTTAAGGACTTCCAATCCAAGCGTCGTCATTCCGGGACACGCGTCGTTCGCGTGGACCTCAGATGTGCAATTGCACATCTGAGAATCTCGAGATTCCAGGTTCGCCTGCGGGGCACCGGAATGACGAAATCATTTGCGATAAACCGCCTTCGGATCAAACAGCCTGTCGGCATCCACGAAGGACAATCGCGCCCCGCTTTCGCCTGCGTCGACCTTGCGGTAGAAGCACGACCGTCGGCCGGTGTGGCACGCCGCGCCCGACTGCTCGACCCGGATCCAGACGGCGTCCTGATCGCAGTCCATCCGCATCTCGACCACGCGCTGCACATGACCGGAGGTTTCGCCTTTTCGCCACAGCGATTGGCGGGAGCGGCTGAAGTACCAGGCTTCCCCGCTTGCAATGGTTTTGCGCAAGGCTTCATCGTTCATGTGCGCGACCATCAGCACCTCGCCCGTGCCGGCATCGGTGGCGACGCAGGTCACAAGGCCCAACGCGTCGAACCTGGGCTGCAACTTAAGCCCTTCCTCGATGTCATTGATATCTGCTGATGTGGACACAGTCAGTCCTCGCAAAATCGGCGAGGGCTACCGCTGCGGCCCTCGCACCATGGACAGGAAACGCGCCTGCTCCGCCGGATTGTCGCGGAACATGCCGGTAAAGCGGCTGGTAAACGTCATCGCGCCATGCTTGGCGACGCCGCGCACCGACATGCAGGTATGCTCCGCCTCGATCATCACTGCAACGCCGCGGGGTTTGAGAATTTCGTCGATCGCAGCCGCAATCTGGGCGGTCAGATGCTCCTGGGTCTGCAGCCGGCGCGCGAAGATATCGGTGAGGCGCGCCAGCTTGGACAACCCCACGACCCGTTCGACCGGGGTATAGGCGATATGCGCCTTGCCGTAGAACGGCATCATGTGATGTTCGCACTGCGAGGTGAATTCGATATCGCGGACCAGCACGAAGTCGTCATAGCCCGCGGTCTCGCCGAAGGTGCGGTCGAGCACCTCCGCCGGACACTGATGATAGCCTTGATAGAGTTCGTCGAAGGCTTCGACCACCCGGCGCGGCGTATCCAGGAGGCCCTCGCGGCCGGGGTTTTCGCCGATATAGCCGAGCAAGGTCTGCACCGCCTGCTCGGCTTCAGCGCGCGATGGACGCGGCTGGTCCGCGCGTACGGCAGCGGCGAGAAATTCGGAAGGATCCAGCTCGGCGGGCCGGCCTTCCGGAATTTTCGCTTCCGAAATTTTTGCGTCGGAAGGCTTGGCTGGGCGTAGGGATTTGATCAGTGCGTCCATGTCAACTCCGTTCGACCGGTCTCAGATGAGACCGGAGTGTCACCGGCAGACGGGGCGGCGTGCCGCCGGACGCCTGAGTCCCACAATTTTAGCACCACAGCGGCCGAATTGGCTTCTATTTCAGACCACCGAGGGAAACGGACGGACTGTATTTCCGCCATTTCCACCCATATATAGGACTGTCGCCCGCGGTCGCCAAGGGCGATCGCGCCGGGGAGCCGAGACCTCAATCTTATGCTGAACGACATCTACAACAAGCGCATCATCGAACTGGCCGGCAACATACCCCGGCTCGGACGCCTCGCCGCCCCCGACGCCAGCGCCACGGCGCATTCCAAGCTCTGCGGTTCGACCGTCAAGATCGACCTCAAAATGGACGGGCCTGTGGTCACCGACTTTGCCCATGATGTGAAGGCCTGCGCGCTCGGTCAGGCCTCATCGTCAATCATGGCGCGCCACGTCGTCGGCTCGACGGCGAGCGAACTGCGCGAATTGCGCGAGACCGTCCGCAAGATGCTGAAGGAAAACGGCAGCCCCCCGCAGGGCAAGTGGGCCGATATGGCGCTGCTCGAGCCGGTGCGCGATTACAAGGCCCGGCACGCCTCCACGATGCTGACCTTCGATGCCGTGGTCGACGCGATCGGCCAGATCGAGGCAAAGGACAAACAGCCGGTATCAGCGCAGGGCTGAAGGCCAAACCCCCGATGTGCAAGTGCGCATCTGCGGGCGCGCGTGTTCGCGCGAACCCGGAAGTCCGAGCTGATAATCTCCAGATTCGTGCTTTGCACGTACCGGCCTTATATATTCTGAATTTATCGCTGCTGCCGAGCTGGAGCCGCCGCGGCGACGCCGCCGGTTGGAACAATGACTTCGCCGCCGGTCGGAGCGATCGCTTCGGCCGTCTTGGTCGATTTCACCGGCTGTCGATTTGTCTCAGTCTCCACCGCACTGCTCACGAAGCGATCCTGTATCGGTTTGGCCGTCAGTTCGGCCACCGGCACAACGGAGCTGTCCGTCTGCGTCTGCGGCAGCACCTCGGCAACGGCATCGGTGGTCACGAGATTGGTCAGCCGCAATTCCGCCGGCGACAGTTCGTGCAGATCTTCCCACGGCGGCACGTTCAGCGACAGCGACAACAGATCGCCCGCCCCGCCCATGTCGAAGGTGTATTTGGCGAGGCGCCCGATGTCGCGTTCCACGATCATCATATCCTGCGCGCTGTAGCTCGCAGCCTTCGCATCGTCGGCGCGGTCGCCCATCCAGATCTGATGCACCCTGACATGCGCGGTCTCGGGCACGTAACGCGTCTTGCCCGACAGCAGCAGGAACACGCACATCGACTCGCAATAGGCTTCGGGCGCGACGCTGGCACGATCGCCCCGCGCGGTTTGGGTCTGGACGCTGATGCCGACGGTGGTCAGCGCACCGAGATTGCGCCAGCGCCGTCCAAGCGCGATGGAGTCGTTGACCGAACCGCCGCTGGAATCCAGCACGATGGTCGCGCCGCCGAGTTGACGTCCGCGCGCGAATTCGTCGAAATCCCTGGGGCTGTCAGCGGTGACAATGCCGACGGCGCTGACCCAGCCCCGGCAATTCGGCTGGCAAACGACCCAGCTAAAGCGCATCGGCAATTTGCGTTCTTCCAGCGTGACGCCGGCATGCGCCGAACCTCCGAGCGTAGCGATGACGCCTGGCAATGCGATGCAAAGGGCGGCGGCGCCGAGCAGCGCCCAACCGCGAATTCCAATCGACCTCACGAGCCTCAAGTTGGTTCCTTCCCCCCAAACCCAGAGAGCAGTGGCAATGGCCCCATTTCAACGCCAGATGATTCTGTCATAAAGGCGTTGTTAAAAGGGTAACCGTGCGAAACCTTGTCGTCCATAGGACGTTTGCTGCAGTGCCTCCCAAAACAAGCGATATTTCCGAGAGTGTGGCTCAAATATATGCGAGCGTCGGTTCCATGCTCAGGAACCGTGCAAATCCCCGCACATGATTGCAGCACGCCGCCCATGAAGCATTCACCGTCACAACGATCGCATTGTCCCGACTGCGCCGGCGCTGTGCAGCGCCTGCCGCGCAATATGGGCCGCGCGCTGATCTGGATTTACCGGCACACGCTGTCGCCGCTGGTCGGTTACAACTGCCGTCATCTGCCGACCTGTTCGACCTATGGCGACGAGGCCATCGAGCGTTTCGGCCTGTGGGCCGGAGGATGGATGACCTTGGCACGGCTGTTGCGCTGCCAGCCCTGGGGTACATCCGGGATCGACAACGTACCGCTGACAAAACCGCCGGGCGCGCGATGGTATCTGCCGTGGCGGTTCGGGCGATGGCGCGGCGTCAACGCGCCTAGAGCTTGATTCAGATGCGCTAAATCAAACTCGACTCTGCTGCACCGCTTTCAAGCGAGACGCGCATCGCTGCTGTGCCAGGAACCGTCGCGTCACGGGCGCATTGATTTGGTACCCTAGGTTCGGAAGGGGCAAAAACAATGCGCTGGAAAATCAGCCACAGGGGTCACGACCCCAGACAGATTGATCTAATCGCGGTACTTGCACTCATCATCGTGATCGTCGCGGCCTACAGATTTTTCAGCGGCGGCTCCGACGCACCGAGCTCCACCACATTCATCGTCCCCAGCCAAAACGTTCGCTGGTGAGCGCGATCAGCCAAAGCAAATCTGGATTGTAGGGCGCGGATCGATGACGCTAGCGCCACGGTCGCAGTGTGAACCATGGGAAACCTCCGGGCTCGACGGCAGCCGGCGGAGGGGGACGCCGGGGGCGCGATGGTCTCCGTCGCGGGGGTTCGGCTGATGGCGTCGCATCAACGCGTTCTGAGTCGTCAGACGGCAGCTTGACCGACAGCAGCAGGTTCGATTCAAACGATCGCCAGCGATAGCCTATCCCGAAATCCATCGGCTGAGCCCGTCTGAACAGCTCGGCGTATTGCTCCTGGTACCTTCCGGAAAACTCGGCAATCGGACCGGCATAGCGGCCGAACGGAAAGAAGCGCCATTTCCCGGGATCGTAATTGGCAAGCGGAATGCCGGAATCGTCCTGGATGATGGTGGCGCTGTTCCTGAGCAGAAAATCGCGCACCGTGGTGAAATTACCGGAGTGCAGCAGGTAGGACGCGCTCTTGATCAGGCTGTTGCCGGGCGCCAGCGTCTCGCAAAATTTCAGGAAGCCAGAACTCCTGACGCCGCTATTGGAAAGATCGGTAGAGAAATAATACAGCGTTTTTTGCTCGCCATCGCTGCCTGCGAATACAATCCGCACGCCGTGTGTTGCGTTCCTGCCGGGATTTTCGTTCGCGAAATACGCCGCCCCCTTGTCGTCGAGCGCGATCAAACTGACGTCGCGGATGGTCTTTCCCGAGCGCGCCAGCAACACGTAGAGGATCGGCAAGGTGCCGCTCACCTGTCCGGCGCGCAGATCGGTCTTCATCAGCTTGGTGATGAAGAAGCTGAAGCTGAGGACTGAACCCAGCGAGCGCTCGACGTTGTAAAGCGTGGACCCGATGCCGCCGCGCGGCAATCGCAACAGATCAGGCGCCGAACCGACCGGCTCGAGCGCGCTCAGCACATAGGTCGTGGCCTTGGAATAGAACGCGTCCGCGTAGAGGAAATCTGGACCGCTGAACATGTAAAACATCGTCGGCCGCGGCGTGGCCAGGTTGGTGACCGCCCAGGCCCGGATTTTGGAAAGCTGGCGCTGCTCAAGCTGGCCAAACGCGGCATCGAAAAATCTTGCGTGCTGCTGCCACGCCGGATCGTTTGTCAGCGGCGTCAGCGGCGAGTCAGCGGATGGCAGCATCCCCGCAAGGAAACGCGCGGTATCGTCTGCGGTAACGTCCGCGGCGCGCGCCGGCATCGCAACGGCGAGGAATATGGTTGCAGCGAGCGCAGGAATTTTCACCAGCTGAAGCATCGCTATTCGCGGCTTGGGGATGCGGTTGCAGAGCGTGGCGCGGCCCGCTTGCGGAAAACGGCGTAAATCAGGAGGCCCGAAATCATAATCAAAGTACCGAGAACAGACTGCAACGGCCGCTCCATCAAAAGATAGTACATCATGAACGAGGTCACGAGCAGGAAAACCATCGGGGTTACCGGGTATCCCCAGGCGCGATAGGGCCGCGGCAGGTCGGGCTGAGTGATACGCAGCTTGATGACGCCGAGCACGGTGAAGAACGAGCAGAACAACAGCGCGAACTGGATGAAATCGAGCACCGCCTCGAAGCTGCGGGTGAACAGCATCAGGCTCGCGACCGCCAGCTGGAAAAGAATAGCATAGGCCGGCGCTCCGCGGGTCGATTTGCGGGCGAATACCCGTAAGGACGGGATGTCCTCCCCCATGGTCATCATGACGCGCGGGCCGATCCACATCATCGCGCTGATGGAAGACACCAGCCCGATGCAGATCATGGCGCCTACGATGCGGCCGCCGATATCGCCGAAGATGTAGCTGCCGGCGATCCGGGCGACATCGAGCTGCCCGGACAATTTGTCGACCGGCGTGGTGTGGAGGAACACCGCATTCAACGCGACATACAACACGAGGACGATCAACGTCCCAGCCAGCAGCGCGCGCGGCAGGTTTTGCTGCGGGGTGCGCATCTCGCCGATGATGTAGGTGGCGGCGTTCCACCCGGAGAACGAATACATCACAAAGACGAGGCCAATTGCGAACGACGCGCTGGTGACATGGGCGAAGTCGGAAACATCGGGCGCAAACGAAACCGGCTGCGGCGTGCCGATGACAAATCCCGCAATCAGGAACGCGACGATCAGCACGACTTTCAAAACGGTCGAGATCAGTTGAAAGCTGCTGGAGTGCCTGACGCCGCTCAGTTGCACGAGGGACACCAGCCAGATGACGCCAATGGCAAGCGCCAGCGGCGGAGCGCCCGGAAGCACCGATTTGCCGTATTCCCCGAAAGCCATCGCGGCCAGAGCCACCGGCGCTGCGAAACCAACCGTCGCTGACACCCAGCCCGCGAGAAATCCGAAGGCCGGATGAAAGGCGCGGCTCAGGAAATTGTATTCGCCGCTCGAGCGCGGAAACATCGCGCCGAGCTCGCTGTAGGAAAAGACGCCGCACAGCGCGACGATGCCGCCAACGACCCATAGCAACAGAATTGAAAAACCAGAGGGGATGTCCTTGACCTGAAAACCGAGACTGGTGAAGACGCCGACGCCAACCATGTCGGCCACGACGATGGCGGTAGCCACGATTACCGAAACAGTCGACCCGCCGCCGGGGAGCCGGCTGGGCCATGCCGCGCTTCCCGTTTCTGATGCCGTCATGCCGGTCCACATTTGGGGCGCGTCGCGCCCATGATTTTTCATCGTGCAGGCTGGCCCCTGTCAATTCAAGCAGCGCTAACAATGATCAAATCTTGGCAAATGGTTCGGTATTTTTATACCATGCCCCTTCGGCCGTTTCCGGCATTGCGAAAGCAAGATGACTGCCCCACAATCGCGACACGATTACGTGTTTTCCTTACCGTTTTCCGGGATGGGGAGTTTCCCGGAAGCTTAACGTCACCTCAACGCTATCGAGCTGACATACGCCAATCCGGTGGATTTGGGGGGCAGTGGGTGGATGGTCGGGGCGAGTTCGAAATTCCAGACGTCTGATCGTGCAGGCCAGGTGATGTCACCGGGCGCAGCGCGGCATGCGCATGCTCCGGAACATCGCACCGGCTCTCATCGATTGCGCTGGATCGCCATTCTATCGGCGTTGGTCCCGCTGTCATTCGTTCTCGTTCAATGTGGCAAGGCGCCGACCGCCGGAATGCTGGCGGCCAATTCGCAGGCCTCATCGGGGGACTCTTTCGACGACCGCTTCCCGGCACCTCAGTTCAGGGATCGTTTCCCGACAGCAAACGAGAGCTTTGTGCAGCGTCAACCTGCCGACGCGCCCCGGAAACGCACGGCGCAGGCAGAGCCCTCCCCTTACAGAATTGCCTCGTTAGCGCCCACGATGCCGTATGAGCGTCCGGCAAGAGAGGACCAGACCACACTGGTCAGCCTGAAATCCTCGGCGTTTCCCTATCTCGGCAACAATCCGCACACGGACGAGCCGTTCCTGAACATCTCCAAAGGCGAACGTCGCGGCCACCGCAGCCACGGCGGCCGGGTTTACTGGCAGGACGAGACTTACAACGACAACCGCGTCCTCATGCATGTTCCGGAGAGCTTTGATGTCCGTAAACCGGGCGTCATCGTCGTGTTCTTTCACGGCAACGGTGCGACGCTGGAACGCGACGTGCGCGACCGCCAGTTGGTGCCGCGACAGATCTCGGATTCCGGCGTGAACGCCGTGCTGCTGGCGCCTCAACTCGCGGTCGATGCCGCCGATTCCAGCGCCGGCAAGTTCTGGCAGCCCGGCGGGCTCAAGCGCTTCGTGGCGGAGTCAGCCGATCACCTCGCCCGTCTCTA
>Ga0208989_10000072_pt1 | contig 20329 bp, 17 predicted proteins | sample MedBloCAOM3_M1_FD_187852 | JGI IMG/M metagenome (GOLD analysis project Ga0208989, IMG submission 187852) | Forest soil microbial communities from El Dorado National Forest, California, USA - Mediterranean Blodgett CA OM3_M1 (SPAdes) (version 2) | ecosystem: Environmental > Terrestrial > Soil >...
CTTTTGCTATGCCGCTGCCGAACGGCTGGTCTGCCGGGCCTGCAGCCAAAGGTGCTTCCAGCTTTCGGATTGTTCCGCGCGAGGGAATGCCTGAGGCGCAAGCTGCGCTCGCAGTCGTCGCCGTCGCGCCGCCGGCTTCAGTCGATCTGCCCCAGGCCCCCCAACGTGCCCGGGGGCTGACGCCACGACGAGGCGTGAACCGCACTGCTGAAAACACGGTGCTCTACGCCCTGGTGGGGAAGGCGCTGGAGCGCCTCGACGCGGACCTTTGCCAGGTCTACATCAACGACAGCGACACCATGACATTGCGCGCCGAGGCGCCCGGCGTTTCGGTCGAATGGACGGGCCCGCGCGAGACCATGCTGCTCGAAGTCGCGGAGGGACAGGTCGACATCGCCATTTCGCCCGCGCGACTCCGTCTGCCCGCAGGCGTTGTCGGCGAGCACATCGGGGCACTGGAATGGCGATGCTTCGCCAGCCGCGGCCATCCGGCGTTCCATAAATGGGGCGCCCGGGCCTGGACGCGCTGGCCGCACCTGGTCGTCCGCGTCGGCGATCAGCTCGAGAGCCCGGTCAATATCGCGGCGGCCGCCGCCGGCCTCAAGCGAACGATCGCCGGATGGGTGCCCAACTTCTCGGTCATCGCGCCCGTCCTCGCCGCCTCCGATCTTTTAGCCACCTTGCCGGCGCCCGCCATGGCCGGCACGCTCCGTCCCTTCGCTCTCGAGTCCCGACGCGTGCCTTTTGCCATCGATCCCATCCCGCATGTCATGCTGTGGAGCGTGGCCCGGGCCAAGGATCCCGAGATCGCCTGGTTGCGCAATCGGCTTCGACCGCTGGCGAGGAACCGGTTTACAAGTCTCGCAGGTTGAGGACGCAAAGGTGGATCAGAAGTCTATGCAACACCGCCAGATGCGGCTCGGCGTCTTCGTGCAGACGCCGGGCCATCACGTCGCGGGCTGGCGGCATCCCGACGCCATTGCGGGCGGCCCCAATCTCGGGCTGATGAAGCACATCGCCACCACTGCCGAGCGCGGCAAGTTCGACATGTTCTTCCTGGGCGACGGCTTCGCCACCGGCTACAGCGAGCATCCCTCGACCATCGGCAAATTCGAGCCGATCAGCCTGCTCTCGGCGCTGGCCATGGGCACGTCCCGGCTGGGGCTGGCGGCCACGGCCTCAACGACCTATGCCGAGCCCTATCACGTAGCTAGAAGCTTCGCCTCGCTCGACCACCTGTCCGGCGGACGGGCGGCGTGGAACGTCGTCACCACCGCCTATGCCAAGTCAGGCGCGGTGTTCGGCCGCCAGCACCCGCCACACGCCGAGCGCTATGCGATGGCGGAAGAGTTCGTCGAAGCCTGCCGGCTGCTGTGGGACAGCTGGGACGACGATGCCTTCATCGCCGACAAGCAGGCGGGCCGCTTCGTCCGGCCGGGCAGCCTCCATGTGCCGGATTTCAAGGGCAAGTACTTCACGGTCGAAGGCGGGCTGAACGTGCCGCGGCCGCCGCAAGGCCATCCGGTGCTGATCCAGGCCGGCTCCTCAGGCCCCGGCCGGGCACTCGCCACGCGCATCGCCGACGTGGTGTTTTCCGCGCAGAACGAGGTCACCGAGGCGCGGGCCTTTTACACGGGATTGAAAGCGCAGGTGGCCGAAAGCGGCCGGCGACCGGACGACGTGCTGATCATGCCGGGCGTCTTTCCGGTGATCGGGCGCACCGAGCGGGAGGCGCAGGCGATCTTCGCCGAGCTGAACGAGAAGATCGACACGACGCAGGCGTTCACTGTGCTGTCCGACCGGCTGGGCACGGACATGTCGGTCTATCCGCTGGACGCTCCGGTGCCTCCGCTGCCCGATACCGAGCATCTCAAGAGCCGCGCGGCGCTCCTGCTGGAGATGGCGCGGCGCGAAAGGCTGAGCCTGCGCGAACTCTACCATCGGGTGGCGGCGGCGCGCGGCCATCTGCTGCTGATCGGCAATCCGCTGCAGATCGCCGACGTGCTGGAAAGCTGGTTCCGCTCGGGCGCCGCTGACGGCTTCAACGTGATGCCGCCGTTCTTTCCCGGCCAGTTCGACGACTTCGTCGAGGGGGTGGTGCCGATCCTGCAGGAGCGCGGCCTGTTTCGCGCGGACTACGAAGGGTCGACGCTGCGCGAGCATCTCGGCCTCGAGCGTCCGGCCGGACGGTTCACCGCGGTATCGTGACCACGAATTCAGTCCCGGGATGGCGGGCGTGGATCTCGAGCGTGCCGTCCAACTGCGTGACGAACGCCGTGATGATCCGCATGCCGAGCCCCTTCGGCTTGGTGCGATCGAAACCTGACGGCAGGCCGGCGCCTTCATCACGCACGGAGATCGAAAGCCTGTCTCCAATGCGCGCAACGGTGACCCAGATCGTTCCGCCCGGCCTGTCCGTGTAGGCGTACTTGGCCGCGTTGGTGATGAGTTCGTTGACGATCAAAGCCGCCGATATGGCGCGATCGGTGGAAATCTCGACGTCGTGCTGGGCGTCGGTGTGAATGACGCACGGCGCAACGCCTGCCGCGAGATCCTTGCAGATCGCCTCGACATACTTTCCAAGGTCCATGCGCTCGACATGGGAGCCTTGAAACAGCTGATCGTGCGCCCTCGCCACGGCCGACACGCGATGGGCGGCTTCCTCGAGATACGGCGTGAGGGCCGGATTGCCGACGGCGCTGGCCTGCAGCTGAAGCATGCTGGAGACGATCATCAGGCTGTTCTTCACCCGATGGCTCATCTCCTTGAGAAGAACCTCCTGACGCTCGAGCGCCGCCTTGAGGCTGCGCTCGTGGCGGTCGCGCTCGATCGCCATGCCGAGAAGATTCGCCGTCCCCTGCAGGAAGGCCAGGTCGTTCTCGATGAACTCGTCCTCCGACCGGCTGTCGACCTCGAGGACCCCGAACGGCCGGCCGTCGCCCTGCAGGATGACGTTCATCGCCCGGTGGATGCCGTGCTGCCGCAGGATCTCGGGCGTCCGGAAACGCTCCTCGTTTCCGAGGTGGTTGGAAATCACCGGCTTGCCGGTGCGCAGCGCAAATCCGGCGGGCGATGCCAGGTCGGCGCCGATGCGCGCGTTGCCGACCACGCCTGCGTCCCAGCCCACACCGGCGCGGACCAATAGTTCGTTGTCGGCGGGGATGTATTCCAGCACCTTGCAGAACTCGGTGCGCAGGCCTTCGGCCGCAAGGCGCGCGGTATCGGCAAGAAGCGTGTCGAACGACGCACCCTGCAAGGCAGTCACACCCAGCTCGGCCAGTATTTCCTGCTGCCGGATCCGCTGCTGCAGCGCGCGCAGCGTGATATCCGAGGCGCCGTGCGTGGGCTTCGGCTCGACCACCGGCGCTTCCTTTTCATGGGATGGGGACATGCATGAGCGGTACCCACTCTGCCGGGCGCCGACAAGCGCGATGGCCGCTCTGCGACGATACCAAGCAGAGCCCGCGGGCGGCCGCGATGCCGCGCCGACCGGGAGCCGATTCGGACGCCGGATCAAGGGGTTGGACCCTGGCGGCAAACGGTCCACTTCGGCCCTTGCGCCGAACGGTCCGACTCCTGATATAACCGCCTCGAGGGGCCGGTGTGGGCGGAGCAGTCGCCAACCCGGTCAGATCCGGAAGGAAGCAGCCGTAACGAATTCGCTTCGGGTCATGCCGGTCTCTCACCGTTCCGCCGCGCGCCGCCGTGGCGGCCGGGCGGCCCGGGCGCGACGACCGCCGGGCCTAACAGGGCCGCGGCAGATCACGGGTAAGCAGCCATGGCGCAAGCCCCAAAGGGCTCCGAGACGAGGGGCTCCGAGACCAAGAGCGCAGGCACTTCGGCTCTTCCCTATCGCGTCCTCGCCCGCAAATACCGTCCCGTCGACTTCACCACCCTGATCGGCCAGGAAGCGATGGTGCGCACCCTGCGCAACGCCATCGCCACCGGCCGCATCGCGCACGCCTTCATGCTCACCGGCGTGCGCGGCGTCGGCAAGACCACCACCGCCCGCATCATCGCCCGGGCGCTCAACTGCGTCGGGTCCGACGGCAAGGGCGGCCCGACGGTCGATCCCTGCGGCGTCTGTGACAACTGCAAGGCCATCACCGAGGACCGCCATGTCGACGTGATCGAGATGGACGCGGCCTCGCGCACCGGTATCGACGATGTGCGCGAGCTGATCGAGGGCGTGCGCTACCGGCCCGTCTCGGCGCGCTACAAGGTCTACATCATCGACGAAGTGCACATGCTGTCGGAGAAGGCGTTCAACGCGCTCCTCAAGACGCTGGAAGAGCCGCCGCCGCACGTGAAGTTCCTGTTCGCCACCACCGAGATCCGCAAGGTTCCGGTGACGGTGCTGAGCCGCTGCCAGCGCTTCGACCTGAAGCGCGTGCCGCAAGAGACACTGATCGCGCATTTCGCCGGCATCGCCGCCGCCGAGAAGGTCGAGATCTCGCCCGAGGCGCTGGTCCTGCTGGCGCGCGCCGCCGACGGCTCGGTCCGCGACGGGCTGTCGATGCTCGACCAGGCGATCGCTCATGGCGGCGGCGTGGTCGATGCCGCGCAGGTGCGCGACATGCTGGGCCTGGCCGACCGCAGCCGCGTGCTGGAATTGTTCGAGAAGGCGATGAAGGGCGATGCACCCGCCGTCGTCGCATCGCTGGCCGAGATGCACGATTCCGGCGCCGACCCCGTGGTCGTCCTGCAGGATCTGCTCGAGCTCACGCACTGGGTGACCCGGCTGAAAGTGGCGCCCGAGGCGGCGGCGAACTCGGCCGACAGCGAGCGCGCGCAGGGTCTCGCGATGGCCACCAAGCTTTCCATGGCGTCGCTGACGCGGGCCTGGACGCTGCTGCTGAAAGGCCTGCAGGAGACGCTTTCCGCGCCGTCGCCCTTGCGCGCGGCGGAGATGGCGCTGATCCGCCTGTGCTACGCAGCCGACCTGCCCTCCCCCGCCGATGCCATCAAGGCGCTGCAGAACGGTGCTGGTCTGCCCTCGACCACGGTCGCGCCCACGGCTGGCGCACCGGCGCCGCGCAGCGGGGGCGGTGGAGGCGCGGCGGCACGGCTGGCGACACAGCCCGTCGCGACGACGGCCGCCCAGCCGGTCGAAGCGCTGCCCAATCCGAGAAGCTTCACCGAGATCGTGGCCCTGTTCGAGGCGCGCCGTGAGGCGCGCCTGGTGCACCACCTCCTGCACCACGTGCACGAGGTGCGCTGCGAGCCCGGCCTGATCGAATTCCGGCCCGAGCCGCAGGCCCCGCCCGACCTCGCCCCGCGCCTCGCCGAGATACTGGGCCGCTGGACCGGCCGCCGCTGGATCGCCTCGGTGTCGAGCGATCCGGGCAAACCGACGCTCACGGCGCAGAAAGCGACCAACGCCGATTCGCTGCGCAGCCAGGCCGAAGCCGATCCGATGGTGCAGGCCATCCTGAAGACATTTCCCGGCGCCAAGCTCGATGCCGTGCGGCGCAAGGGCGACCAGACGTCCCTGGTGGCAGGCCTCGCCGGCGCAGGCGAGGAGCCGCCCGCGGCAGACGAGTACCCCGCCGACGACGACATTCCGGAAAGCGAGTTCTGATGTTCGACAAACTCAAGGATCTGGGCGGCCTGATGCAGCAGGCCCAGGCCATGCAGCAGAAGATGCAGGAACTGCAGGCCGTGCTCGAGCGGATGGAGATCGTCGGCAGCTCCGGCGCCGGTCTCGTCAAGGTGACGGTCAACGGCAAGAACGAAACGCGCAAGGTCGAGATCGACGCCTCGCTGTTCGTGCCGGCCGACAAGGGCGTGGTCGAGGACCTGATCGTGGCCGCGGCCAACGACGCCAGGACCAAGGTCGAGCAGACGGTGCAGGAGCAGATGCGCGGCATCACCGGCGGCATGACCCTGCCACCGGGCTTCAAGCTTTAGAGCATGTCACCCTACTCTTGGTCTTTGCGCGCCCCCAGCGATGAACGGTCCTGAAATCGATCGGCTGATCCAGTTGCTGGGCCGGCTGCCGGGCCTGGGGCCGCGCTCGGCCCGGCGGGCGGCGCTCCATCTCCTGAAGAAGCGCGAAACCCTGATGGAGCCGCTGGGCAGCGCCCTCGCCGACGCGGCGCGCGCGATCCGCGCCTGCTCGGTGTGCGGCAATCTCGACACGATCGACCCCTGTTCGATCTGCGCCGATCCCCGGCGCGACCAGGGCCTGATCTGCGTCGTTGAGGATGTCGGCGATCTGTGGGCCATGGAGCGCGGCAAGATCTTCGCCGGCCGCTATCACGTGCTGGGCGGCTCGCTGTCGGCACTCGACGGCATCGGACCGGACGAGCTCAACATCGCCACCCTGGTGAAGCGCGTGGCGGCGGGCGGCGTCCGCGAGGTGATCATGGCGACCAACGCCACCGTCGACGGCCAGACCACCGCCCACTATCTCGTCGAGCGGCTGTCCGAGCTCGGCGTGCCGCTGACCCGCCTCGCCCATGGCGTGCCGGTGGGCGGCGAGCTCGACTGGCTGGACGACGGCACGCTGGCGACCGCGCTCAAGGCGCGGCGCGCTTTTTGACCGACCGATGAGCGCCGAGGCCCTCGCCGCCCTGGCCGTGGCGCTGGGCGCCGGCTGGGCGAGCGGGCTCAATGCCTATGCCGCGGTGCTTGTGCTGGGCGGCGCCGAGCGGCTGGGCCTGGTCAGCCTGCCGCACGATCTGCAGGTGCTGGCCTCGCCCTGGGTACTGGGCGTGGCGGCGATCCTGTTCGCGCTCAACTTCTTTGCCGACAAGATCCCCTACGTCGACAGCATCAACGACATGCTGCACACCTTCGTGCGCGTGCCGGCCGGCGCCCTGCTGGCCTATGGCGCTGCGACAGGCATCAGCCCCGAAGTCGCCGTTATCGCGGGCCTTCTAGGCGGAACGCTGGCGGCCGGGACCCACATCGCCAAGACCGGTTCGCGCGCCCTCATAAACACCTCGCCCGAGCCGTTCAGCAATATCGCCGCGTCGCTCACCGAGGATGCCACTGTGCTGGGCGGCCTGGCGCTCGCGATCGCCCATCCCATCACATTTCTGTGCCTGCTGGCGCTCTTCGTGGCCTTGCTGGTGTGGCTCCTGCCGAAACTGCTGCGGCTGGCGCTTGCGCCGTTTCGCCGGATGGCCCGCAGGGGACAAAAGTCTTGACTCGGGCGCGTGCCATCGACCTTGGTCGACAAGACGAGCGCTTTCCTTCGTCGACCGGCGCGCTACACTGTTGGACACATGTTCATCCGCCAGAACATCCAGACCCTGCGGTTCTTCCGCACCACGCCGGCGATGCGCTGTCCGTATCTGCCGCACCGGCTGGAGACCAAGCTCGTCACCGAGCTGAGCGGGCCGGATGCGATCTCGCAGCACGACACACTGACCGACGCGGGTTTCCGGCGGTCGCATCACTTCGTCTACAAGCCGCTGTGCGACGGCTGCCGCGCCTGCGTGCCGGTCCGTATCCGTGTCAGAGACTTCGATCCGAGCCGCGCCCAGCGCCGCATCCTGCGCCGCAATGAGCACGTCCATGCGGTCGAGACCCAGCCATTGGCCACCGGCGAGCAATACGCGCTTTTTTCACGCTATGTGCTGACCCGCCATCGCGATGGCGACATGGCCGACATGGATTTCGATGACTATCGGGCAATGGTCGAGGAGAGCCCGGTCGAGACCGCGATCATCGAGTTCCGCGACGACTCGGCCGAGGGCCGGCTGGTCGGCGCCTGCCTGGTCGACTGGCTGTCGAGCGGCGTTTCGGCGGTCTACAGCTTCTTCGACCCGCAGGACCCCCGGCGCGGATTGGGCACGCATATGATCCTGTGGCTGGCCGACGCCGCGGCGCGGCGCGGGCTGCCCTATGTCTATCTGGGTTACTGGATCGCCGATTCGAGCAAGATGGCCTACAAGCGCGCCTTCCGGCCGTTGGAGTTCTTCGGTCCCGAGGGTTGGACCGAGTTGCCTACCGCGTAGGCAGTCGAGGCGAGGTGGAGCGACTTGACGCACCCCCTGCTCCGCCGTGACGGTTCCAAGCGCTAGCGCGATTTCGCAGCCCGCGTTATTGAGAAGGCCTTCGTTTGCGAGAACGGGGGCTCGACAACAATAACTCGCACAGGGGAGTGGGGATGCGCCTATTGCTGGGTTTCAGCGCGGTCGTCGACGCAATCAACGAGAAGATCGGGGTCGTCTGCAACTGGCTGGTGCTGCTGGCCTGCATCGTCAGCGCCGGCAACGCCATGGTGCGCTACGCCTACGACATAAGCTCGAACGCGTGGCTCGAAGTGCAGTGGTACATGTTCGCCATCATCGTGATGTTTGGCGCCGCCTATACCCTGAAGCGCAACGAACATGTCCGGGTCGACCTCTTCTATATGACGCTGAGCCGCCGCGGCCAGCTCTGGATCGACATTCTGGGCACGCTGATCTTCCTGTTGCCGACCTGCGCCATCCTGGCCTGGCTGAGCTGGCCCTTCTTCATGCAGTCCTTCAACGTCAGTGAGCATTCCTCCAACGCCGGCGGTCTGGTCCGCTGGCCCATCAAGCTGGTGCCGCCGGTGGGCTTCGCCCTGCTGGCGCTGCAGGGCATTTCCGAACTGATCAAGCGCGTGGCCTTCCTCAACGACTATCCGGTCGACAGTCTCGAGGCGCACTACGAGAGGCCGCAGCAATGATGATCCCTCTCGAGTGGATGCCGCCGCTGATGTTCGGCGGCCTCGTCGTCTTCATGATCATCGGCTACCCGGTCGCCTTCTCGCTGGCCGCCGTCGGCTTCTTCTTCGGCTTCATGTCGATCGAGATGGGCTACTTCACGATGGCCTTCATGCAGGCCATCCCGGGGCGCGTGTTCGGCAACATCCTGTCGAACGAGCTCTTGCTCGCCATCCCGTTTTTCACCTTCATGGGCGCGATCCTGGAGAAATGCGGGCTGGCCGAGGACATGCTCGAATCGATGGGCCAGCTGTTCGGCCCGGTCCGCGGCGGCCTCGGCTACTCGACCATCATCGTCGGCTTCATCCTGGGCGCGATCACCGGCACCGTGGCGGCGCAGGTCATCGCCATGGCGATGATCACCCTGCCGGTGATGCTGCGCTACAAGTACAACATGCGCTACGCCACCGGCGTGCTGGCGGCCTCGGGCACCATCACCCAGCTGGTGCCGCCGTCGCTGGTGCTGATCGTGCTGGCCGACCAGCTCGGCCGCTCGGTCGGCGACATGTATCTCGGCGCCTGGGGCCCCTCGCTGCTGCAGATCGCGTTGTTCGCCGCCTACACTTTCTACGTCGCCCTGGTGCGGCCCGACGATCTGCCGCCGGTGCCGCGAACGCTGTTCGGCAGGGCCCTGCTGATCAAATGCGCCTGGGGCATCATCCCGGCCGCGGTGCTGATCTTCCTGGTGTTGGGCACCATCATGATGGGCCTGGCGACGCCCACCGAGGCCGGCGCCATGGGCACCATCGGCGCGATCGTGCTCGCCGTGGTGCGCAATGCGCCGCTGACCAGGTTCGACAAATGGATATTCGGCGCCGGCTGCATCGCCGCAGGCGTCGGCTTCCTGATCGGGTTGGTGGCCTTCAAGTCACTCGCCTTCCAGGCCGCCTTCACCGTGATGTTCGCCGCGATCATCTGGCTGTGCTGGCGGGCCTGGCAGTTCAGAGATTTGCGCGAGCTGATCATCCAGGCCTTCCAGGCGACGATGCGCATCACCGCGATGGTGGCCTTCATCCTGGTCGGCGCGACCTGCTTCTCGATCACCTTCCAGGGTGTCGACGGCAACCGGTGGGTCGAGCACCTGATGTCGAACCTGCCGGGCGGCGTCTGGGGCTTCCTGGTCGTGGTCAACCTGTTCGTCTTCTTCCTGGCCTTCTTCCTCGACTTCTTCGAGATCGCCTTCATCATCGTGCCGATGCTGGCGCCGGTGGCGCAGAAGATCCTGGAGCCGGTGGTCGGCCACGACGCGGCGCTGATCTGGTTCGGCGTCATGCTGTGCGTCAACGTGCAGACGTCGTTCATGCATCCACCCTTTGGCTTCGCCCTCTTCTATCTGAGAAGCGTGGCGCCCAAGGAGGTGAAGAGCTCGGACATCTACTGGGGCTCGGTGCCCTGGGTGCTGCTGCAGCTCATCATGGTGGTGATCGTGATCGCCTTCCCGCAATCGGTGACCTACTTCCTCGACGCGCCTTCGACCGTGGACCCGAGCAAGGTCAAGATCGAGATCCAGGCGCCGCCGACCGACGACGCCGCGCCGCCTGTCTTCAAGTAAGGCGCGCGGTCGAGCCATAAAAAAGCCCCGCCGGGACCGGCGGGGCTTTTCCTTTGGCGGGACGGCCGGGTCTAACGACCCTTCTAACGACCCTGGGCCGACATCGAGAAGTTGAAGTTGTCGAAGGTGTTCTCGGCGACGCGGAACCACAGGTTCTGGTCGGCGCGGAAAGCCTTCAGGCTGTCATAGATCTTCTTGAACTTCGGATCCTTGGCCGCCAGTTCGTCGTAGTACTTGTAGGCCTCGGTGAAGCACGGCTCGAGGATCGTGCGCGGGAACGGCCGCAACTCGGTGCCGGACGCCACCAGGCGGCGCAGCGCCGCCGGATTGCCGGCGTCGTACTTCGGCACCATCCACGAGGTGACGAGGCCGGCCGCCGTCTCGACCATGGCCTGGTACTGCTTGGGCAGCTTCGCCCAAGCGTCGTTGTTGATGTAGATCGAGCCGAGCGACGCGCCTTCCCACCAGCCGGGGTAGTAATAGTACTTGGCGATCTTGTTGAAGCCGAGCTTCTCGTCGTCGTAGGGGCCGACCCATTCGCAGGCGTCGATCGTGCCCTTTTCCAGGGCGGGGTAGATGTCGCCACCGGCGATCTGCTGCGGCACCACGCCAAGACGCTGCAGGATCAGGCCCGCGAAGCCGCCGACGCGGAACTTCAGGCCCTTCATGTCGTCCATCGACTTGATTTCCTTGCGGAACCAGCCGCCCATCTGGCAGCCGGTGCCGCCGAAGATGAAGGAGCGGAAGTTGTACTCCTTGTAGAACTCGTTGATGAGCTCGTTGCCGCCGCCGAAAAAGCACCAGGCGTAATACTGGCGCTGGTTCATGGTGAACGGCAGGCCGGTCTCGAACACGAAGTTCGGGTGCTTGCCGAAGTAGTAGTAGGCGGCGGTCTGGCCGGCCTCGACGGTGCCGTTCTGCACGGCGTCGGCGACCTGCAGGCCCGGGACGATTTCGCCGGCGGCGAAGGCGCGGATCTGGAACTTGCCGTCCGTCATCTCGCCGATCATCTTGGCGAACAGCTCGGAACCGCCGTAGAGCGTGTCGAGCGACTTGGGAAAGCTCGATGTCAGACGCCACTTAACTTCCGGCATACTCTGCGCGATGGCCGGTGCGGCGACAGCCGATGCCGCGGCCACACCCGCCGCGCCAACGCCTGCCGTCCTGATAAACTTTCTACGCTTCATCTCGTCGTCTCCTCCCTGAGTAGGGACCCTTGTTGACTCCCCTTTGAGCGCCGGAGACTGGCATGCGGAATTCGCTTTGAAAAGCGCCGGCCAACCGGAATCGCGATAAAAACCCCGCCAGAGCGGGGTTTTTACAGACCAGATCGAGGCGCGGCTCAGAGCTTGTCGGCCGCCGACTGGCGCGCCATGAAGTTGTCGAAGGTATTCTCGCAGACGCGGAACCACAGGATCTCTTCGTTGCGGAAGGGCCGCCACGAATCGTAGACCTTCTTGAACCTGGCGTTCTTCGCCGATATTTCGGCCCAGATCTCATTGGACGCGTTGAAGCACGCCTCCATGACCGGCTGCGTGAAAGGCATCAGCTTGGTGCCGGTGGCCGCCAACTCGCGCAGAGCTTTGGGATTCTCCGCGTCATACTTGGAGAGCATCCACTTTTGCGCCTGGGCACAGCCTGCCTCCATCACGGCCTTATAAGGCTTGGGCAGCTCGTTCCACTTCTCCAGATTGATGTAGGCGGAAGGCTGCGGGCCGCCCTCCCACCAGCCAGGATAGTAGTAGTACTGCGTGATCTTGTTGAACCCTAGCTTCTGGTCGTCGTAGGGGCCGACCCACTCGGCAGCGTCGATCGTGCCCTTCTCCAACGCCGGGTAGATATCGCCGCCGGCTATCTGCTGGGCTACGCCGCCCACGCGATTGATCACTAGTCCGGCGATGCCGGCGATGCGGAACTTCAGCCCTTTGAGATCGTCGACCGTCCTGATCTCCTTGCGGAACCAGCCGCCCATCTGCGCGCCAGTGGCGCCGCAAACGATGCCGTGAACGTTGTAGGCCTTGTAGAACTCGGCGAGCAGCTCGCGCCCGCCGCCCCAGTTCATCCAGGCATCCTGCTGGCGCGAGTTAGTGCCGAACGGGATGGCGGTGTCGAAAGCGAAGGTCGGATCCTTGCCGACGTAATAGGTGCCGGCGGTATGACCCATTTCCACGGTGCCGTTCTGCACCGCATCGAGCACCTGAAGGCCCGGCACGATTTCGCCGGCGGCGAAGATGCGGATTTGAAACTTGTTGTCCGTCATCTCGGCCACGTACTTCACCAGCATTTCGCCGGCGCCATACAGCGTGTCGAGCGACTTGGGAAAGCTCGATGCCAGACGCCATTTCAGTTCGGGCATCGTTTGAGCGATTGACGGCGCAGCGAACGTGCCGACAGCGACGGCTGCGCCACCGCCCATGCCGGCGGAGCGCAGGAATTTGCGACGTTGCATGATGTCCTCCCAGGACGTTTTTTGTTTGCCAAGCATTGATTCCGCTCAGCGGAATCAGACTGCCACGGGAGATCGGCATCAGTAAAGGATCGGACAAAGAAAAAGCCCCGCCGAAGCGGGGCTTTTCCACCGGCGGGCCGGCTTAGTCGCTAGAGCTTGTTGGCCGCCGACTGGCGCGCCATGAAGTTGTCGAAGGTGTTCTCGACGACGCGGAACCACAGGACCTCCTCGTTGCGGAACGGCTTCCACGAATCGTAGACCTTCTTGAACTTGGGGTTCTTGGCCACCGTCTCGGCATAGAGCTCGTTGGCGGCGTTGAACGACGCTTCCATCACCGACTGCGGGAAGGGCAGGAACTTCGTGCCGCTGGCCACCAGCTCGCGCAGCGCCTTGGGATTCTGCACGTCGTACTTGGCGACCGAATGCGTATTGGTATCGCCGCAGGCCACCGCAATGGCTTCCTTGTAGACGGCCGGAAGCGCTTCGTAGGCCTTCAGGCCGACATACAGCGACAGGGCGGCGCTGCCCTCCCACCAGCCCGGATAGTAGTAGTACTGCGCGACCTTGTTGAAGCCGAGCTTCTGGTCGTCGTAGGGACCGACCCATTCGGCGGCGTCGATCGTGCCCTTCTCGAGCGCCGGATAGATGTCGCCGCCGGCCAGCTGCTGCGGCACCACGCCGAGCTTGGCCATGACCTGGCCGGCGAAGCCGCCGATGCGCATCTTCACGCCCTTGAGATCCTCCGGCGTCTTGATCTCCTTGCGCCACCAACCACCCATCTGGGCGCCGGTGTTGCTCATCAGGAAGGAGATCATGTTGTAGTCCTTGTAGAACTCGCGCATCAGCTCGAGCCCGCCGCCATAGTAGACCCAGGCATTGTGCTGGCGCGTGTTCAGCCCGAACGGCACGGCCGTGTCGAAGGCGAAGGTCGGATCCTTGCCGACATAGTAATAGGACGCGGTGTGGCCGCACTCGACAGTCTCGTTCTGCACCGCATCGACGACCTGCAGGCCCGGGACGATCTCGCCGGCGGCGAAGACGCGGATCTGGAACTTGTTGTCGGTGATCGCCGCGACTCGTTTGGCGAAATCCTCGCCGGCGCCATAGATCGTGTCGAGCGACTTGGGGAAGCTCGACGCCAGGCGCCACTTCACCTCGGGCATGGACTGGGCGATCGCAGGCGCGGCGAGCGTGCCGGCAGCAGCGATCGTGGCGCCGCCGACACCGGCGGTGCGCAGAAACTTGCGACGTTGCATCGAAGAAAACTCCCTACGAACCTTGCTTTTTAATCACGTTCTGCAACGCGAACCGCCTTTGGCGGCGGCGGGTTTATGGCATAGGGCGGGTGACTTGGAAAGGATATTGCGCAGCAAGTGAAAGACAAAGAAAAACCCCGCCGAAGCGGGGTTTTGCGGCGTTTTCTGGCCCTTGCAGCCTAGAGCTTATTGGCCGCCGACTGCCGCGCCATGAAGTTGTCGAGCGTGTTTTCGACGACGCGAAACCACAGCACCTCCTCGGCCCGGAATTGCTTCCACTGCTCGTAGATCTTCTTGAAGCGGGCGTTCTTGGCCATGGTCTCGTCATAGACCTGGTTGGCCGCAACGTACGAGGCTTCCATGATCGCCGCGCTGAAGGGCGTGAGCTTGGTGCCCGCCGCCACCAGTTCGCGCAGCGCTTTCGGATTCTGCGCGTCGTACTTCGACAGCATCGCGGTGTGCGCCTTGGCGGCGGCGGCCTCGAGAATCGCCTGGTAGTTCTTCGGCAGCTCGCCCCACTTGGCGAGGTTCACATAGGCCGAGAGCTGCGGACCGGCTTCCCACCAGCCCGGATAGTAGTAGTACTGCGCGACCTTGTTGAAGCCGAGCTTCAGATCGTCGTACGGACCGACCCACTCGGCGGCATCGATCGCGCCCTTCTCGAGCGCCGGATAGATGTCGCCGCCGGCGATCTGTTGCGGCACGACGCCGAGCTTGCTCAGCACCTCGCCGGCAAAGCCTGAGGTGCGCATCTTGAGACCCTTGAGGTCGTCGACGGTCTTGATCTCCTTGCGGAACCAGCCGCCCATCTGGCCGCCGGTATTGCCGCACGGCATGGCGTGGATGCTGTAGTCCTTGAAGAAGTCGGCCATCGCCTCGCGGCCGCCGCCCCAGTTCATCCAGGCATCCTGCTGGCGCGCGTTCAGCCCGAACGGGATGGCGCAGTCGAGGGCGAAGACCGGATCCTTGCCGACATAGTAGTAGGACGCGGTGTGGCCCATCTCGACGGTGCCGTTCTGCACCGCGTCGGCCACCTGCAGGCCGGGCACGATCTCGCCGGCCGCAAAGAGGCGGATCTGGAACTTGTTGTCGGTCGCGTCGGCGACATACTTGGCGAAGATTTCCGATGCGCCGAAGATCGTGTCGAGCGACTTCGGGAAGCTCGAGGCGAGCCGCCACTTGAGCTCGGGCGAGGACTGGGCGATGGCGGGGGCGGCGAGAGCCGCCGTCGTGGCGGTCGCCGCGGCGCCGATGCCGGCCGAGCGAAGAAACTTGCGACGTTGCATGAACCAGAGACTCCGGGAACGGGATTGAATTGCGCGGGCTTATGGCACGCGCTCCGGAGCGGCAAAAGGTTCAACGCATGTACAATAGGGCGAGCGCCAATGCGCCAATTGCAATGCGGTACCAGGCGAAGACGCCGAAGCCGTGCCGGCTGATGAAGCGCACGAAGGCGCCGACCACGACCAGTGCAGAAACAAACGCGGTGAAGAAGCCCAGCGCGATCAGGCCGCTGCCGTGCCAGTCGAGCGTCGCCCAGTTCTTGTAGAGATCGTAGACCGCCGCCCCGATCATGGTTGGAATGGCGAGAAAGAACGAGAATTCGGCCGCCGCTGCGCGGTCCACGCGAAAAGCCCGCGCCGCCATGATGGTGGAGCCCGATCGCGACACGCCCGGGATCATGGCCAGGCACTGGCAGACGCCGATGAACAGCGCGGTCTTGAGGTCGATGTCGTCGACCGACTTGATGCGCGGCCGCTGCGCAAAGCGCTCGATGATCAGGATGGCAAAGCCGCCGACGATCAGCGCGACCGCCACGATTACCGGACTCTCGAGCATCGCCTTGACGTATTTGTGCGCCGCGACGCCCACGACGGCGGCCGGCAGGAAGGCGACGATGACCGCCATGGCGAACCGCAGGGCCAGCGGCTCGCGCCGCACCACGCCTGTCACGGTCCCCCAGATCTTGGCGCGGTAGAGAACGCAAACGGCCAGGATGGCGCCGAGCTGGATGACGATCTCGAAGACCTTGCCAGGCGGCCCCTGGAAGTTCAGCACCTCCTCGGCGAGGATGATGTGGCCGGTCGACGACACCGGCAGGAACTCAGTGACACCTTCGACGACGCCGATCAGCACCGTCTTCCAGATCAGCGTTAGGTCCATTTAGATCAATCCTTGAAGCGCTTGGCGCGCGGCCAGCCCTTTTCGGGCATGCGCCCGGCCTGGGCGCGTTCGCCGCGCCAGAATTTCAGCTCGTTGGCCGGAATGACCCGGTTCGACCACGGCAGGCCGTCGGCCAACCGGAAGGCCTGCGCATCCGACAGCCGGTCGGCCTTGGATTTCTGCAGCAGCACGCCCCGACCGCGGCCCATCTCCGGCACCTGATCGAGCGGGAAGATCAGGAGCTTGCGGCCGACGCTGAGCGCCGCCACCTGATCGGCATTCTCGGGCACGACGGCGAAGGCCTGGGCCTTTTCCTTGTCGGCGAGGTTCAGCACCTGCTTGCCGTTCTTGGTCTGCGCCACGACCTCGTCTTCCGGCACGATGAAGCCGCGGCCGGCGTCGGACGCCACGAGGAACTTGCGGCCCCCCTTCAGCACTTCGAGCTGCACGATGTCCTGCTCGTTGCCGAGCTCGATCATCAGCCGGATCGGCTCGCCGTGGCCGCGCGCGCTCGGCAACTTGTCGCAGCCCAGGGTGTAGAAGCGGCCGTTGGTGGCGAACACCAGGACCTTGTCGATCGACTGGGCATGGATGGCGAAGCGCGGTCCGTCGCCTTCCTTGTATTTGAGCTCGGCCACGGCCTTTTCGTCGAGATGGCTTTTAGCCGCGCGGATCCAGCCTTTCTCGGAACAAACGACCGTGATCGGCTCGCGCTCGACGAAATCCTCGACCGCATGCTCGATCTCGGCCGGCGCGTCCGCGAGCTCGGTGCGGCGCCGGCCGAGCTCGGTCTTGCCGCCGAACTTGCGCTTGGTCTCCTGGACCTCCTCGGAGATCTTCGCCCACTGAAGCGTCTCGTCCTTCAGGAGCGCGCGCAGGTCCTTGCGCTCGCCGCTGAGCTTCTTGTGCTCGCCCTTGATCTCGAATTCCTCGAGGCGACGCAGCGCGCGCAACCGCATGTTGAGGATCGCCTCGGCCTGCAGGTCGGTGAGCTTGAAGGCCTTGATCATCTTGGGCTTGGGCTCGTCCTCCTCGCGGATGATCTTGATCAGCTTGTCGAGGTTGAGATAGGCGATCAGGTAGCCGTCGAGGATCTCCAGTCGCCGCTCGATCTCGGCCAGCCGGAAGGTCGAGCGCCGCACCAGCACGTCGCGCCGATGGTCGAGGAAGGCCTGCAGCGCCTCGCGCAGGTCCATGACGCGGGGCGTGTTGTCCTTGTCGAGAACGTTGAGGTTGAGCGGGAAGCGGATTTCGAGGTCGGTCTGCTTGAAAAGCTGCTCCATCAGGAGCTCGGCCGGGACGTTGCCGGTGCGCGGCTCGAGCACGATGCGCACGTCGTCGGCCGACTCGTCGCGCACGTCCTCGAGGATCGGCAGCTTCTTGGCGTTGATGATCTCGGCGATGCGCTCGATCAGCTTGCCCTTCTGGACCTGATAGGGGATCTCCGTGACGATGATGCGGTACTGGCCGCGCGGCAGCTCCTCGACCTGGTAGCGCGCACGCAGGCGGAAGGCGCCGCGGCCCGTCTTGTAGGCCTCGAGCATCGAGTCGCGCGGTTCGACCAGCACGCCGCCGGTCGGGAAGTCCGGCCCCTTCACCAGGTCGACCAGGGTGTCGATGCGGGCGTTGGGGGTCCTGATCAGGTGCAGCAGCGCATCGCAGAGCTCGCCGGCGTTGTGCGGCGGGATCGAGCACGCCATGCCGACGGCGATGCCGGCCGCGCCGTTGGCCAAAAGGTTCGGGAAGCCGCCAGGCAGGACGACCGGCTCCTCGGTCGAGCCGTCGTAGTTGGGCCGGAAGTCGACGGCGTTCTCGTCGATGCCGGCTAAAAGCGCCTCGGCGACCTCGGTGAGCCGCGCCTCGGTGTAGCGCATGGCGGCCGGGTTATCGCCGTCGATGTTGCCGAAATTGCCCTGCCCTTCGATCAGCGGATAGCGGGCTGCGAATTCCTGGGCGAGACGCACCAAGGCGTCATAGATCGATTGGTCGCCGTGCGGGTGATACTGGCCGATCACGTCGCCCACCACGCGGGCGCTCTTCTTGAAGGCGCTGTTGGGATCGAGCCGCAATTGGCGCATGGCGTAGAGCAGCCGCCGATGCACCGGCTTCAGGCCGTCGCGCACATCGGGCAGCGAGCGCGCCATGATGGTCGACAACGCGTAGGACAGGTAGCGCTCGCTGAGCGCCTGTCCGAATTGCACCGGCTTGATTGCCGCCAGCGGAACGACGTTGTTGCGTTTTGCCATCTACCGGGACTGAGGGCCGTAGTGAGGGGGACGGGCCGCGCGGTTCGAGCCGCCGCCATTGTTGATTCTAGCGCTGGAGCGTTTCCATAAATCTCGACCGCGCGGGAGGCAAGGGCTTGTTGTGTGGCCAAAACACGTGGCGTTCGAGGAAATATCCCGTCAAATCGAGGCCTTTCAGCAGTTGATCGTCATCCAACGGTAACCCGCCGGTGGACAGAAACGCCGGCAACTCGAGCAGCTTCTCCTTGTAGGGGCCGGCGGCGGCCCGCGAGACGGCGCGGCCGGTCTTGGGCGAGACGTAGGCCAGATCCTCGGTGGCGCCCGTTGCCGCGCATTTCTCGAGGTCGAGGCCGAAGCCCAGCTCCTGCAGAAGGCCAAGTTCCAGCCGCACGTAGATGGCGGGCCAGCCCGGATGGCCGAGCGCACCCAGGAAGGCGCGGAAGCCGTCGAATATCGCGGGATGCGGTTCACGCTCGGGCAGCGCCGCATCGATCATGGCGCAGGCGGCAGAGAGTCCCGCCAGCTCGGACGCATCGTCGAGGGCGCGCGCGGCGTGCGGCTCGCGCAGCTCGCCCGAATAATTGCCGAGCTGCTCCGACAGGCGCGCCCGCCACTCGATTTCGACGAGATTGCCGGGCTGCCACATCGGGCGGCCCCGCCGCGATCCTCCACCCGGCACGAAGCCCGCATGACGCCCATGGGCGCGCGTCAGCAGCGATGCGACGAGGCCGCTCTCACCGTGTGGCCGCATCGACAGCACGATGCCTTCGTCGCTCCAGTCCATGCATCGGATATGCCGGCTTTCTCCGGTCGGCGCCAGACGGCGATCCGTGCAAACGGTGAAGCTGCGTGCGGCGCGAGCCGCGCAGGCTGCCGCCCACTGGGTGGTGCGCCTCCCAGCAACCTAAGGTTCGTAGTCCAGCCCGATCGCGCGATAGTGTGCCGGATCGTCGGCCCAGCGCTCGCTCACCTTGACGTGCAGGAAGAGGTGCACCGGCCGCTCCAGCATCTGGCCCAGCTCGTGGCGCGCGCGGGCGCCGATCTGCTTGATGCGCGCGCCGCCCTTGCCGAGGAAGATCGCGCGCTGGCCGTCGCGCTGGACATGGATGGTCTGCTCGATGCGCACGCTGCCGTCGGGCCTGTCCTCCCACTTTTCGGTCTCGACCGCGGCCTCGTAGGGCAGTTCCTGGTGGAGCTGCAGGAAGACCTGCTCGCGCGTCACCTCGGCCGCCAGCAGGCGCAGCGGCAGATCGGCAGCCTGGTCCTCGGGATAAAGGAACGGGCCTTCCGGCAGCGCGGCGGCCAGGGTCGACAGAACGTCCTTCACCCCGTCCTGCTTGAGCGCGCTCACCATGAACGTCCGCTCGAAGGGCAAGCGGGCGTTGAGCTCGGCCGTGAGCGCCAGCAGTTTTTCACGCGGTACCAAATCGATCTTGTTCAGGATCACGAAGCGTGGCGCGCGTTGCTCCTTGAGCCGCTCGACGATCGCCTCGGTTTCGGCCCCGACGCCGCGCTCGGCATCGACCACCAGCGCGATGAGGTCGGCGTCGGTGGCGCCCTGCCAGGCGGCGGCGACCATGGCGCGCTCGAGCCGGCGCTTGGCGATGCGGAAGATGCCCGGCGTGTCGACCAGCACGACCTGGGCCCGCCCGCCATCCGGCAAATCGGTCATGGCGATGCCGATCACCCGCATGCGCGTGGTCTGCACCTTGGGCGAGACGATGCTGACTTTCGAGCCAACCAGGGCGTTGACCAGGGTCGACTTGCCGGCGTTGGGCGCGCCCACGATGGCGGCGAATCCCGAGCGCGTATGCTGCGCAGTCATTGCTTGGCCAATTGTTCGAGGAGCGCGCTTGCCGCGGCGCTCTCGGCGTCGCGTTTGGTCTGGCCCCTGCCCTGCGCCGCCGGCTGGGTGCCGACCTTGACCTCGACCAGGAAGACCGGCTCGTGCTCGGAGCCTT
>Ga0208989_10000073_pt1 | contig 20280 bp, 16 predicted proteins | sample MedBloCAOM3_M1_FD_187852 | JGI IMG/M metagenome (GOLD analysis project Ga0208989, IMG submission 187852) | Forest soil microbial communities from El Dorado National Forest, California, USA - Mediterranean Blodgett CA OM3_M1 (SPAdes) (version 2) | ecosystem: Environmental > Terrestrial > Soil >...
GCCGCGTCAGATCGACCTGCGCGGCCGCGGCCAGCCGGGCCGGATCAGCCGCCAGCGACTTCAAGCTTTGCCGCAGCATTTTCCGCCGCTGGCCGAACGCCGCCGCCGCCACCTGCTCCAGCGCCCTGCGGTCGCACGGCTCCGGCGCGCTGCGGGGCACCAGTCGCACCAGAGACGAGGTCACCTTGGGCTGCGGCACGAAGGCGGCTGGAGAAATATCGAACAGGATTTTGGTTTCAGCGCGCCAGTTCGCGAGCACGCCCAGCCGTCCATAGGCTTCGTCGTTCTCGCGCGCGACGATGCGCTCGGCCACTTCGCGCTGAAACATCAAGACCATCATGTCGTACCATGGCGGCCACGGCTCGATCGACAGCCAGTCGATCAACAGCGCGGTCGCGATGTTGTAGGGCAGGTTGGCGACGATTTTGGCGCGGGTACTACCGAGCAGCGGCCGTGGATCGAAATGCTGCGCGTCGGCGCAGATTATTTCCAGCCGTCCCGGATATCGCCTCGAAATCTCCTCAAGCGCCGCCAGTGCGCGCTGGTCGCGTTCCACCGCGATGACGCGACGCGCTCCCAACGCCAGCAGCGCGCGCGTCAATCCGCCGGGACCGGGGCCGATTTCGATGATAACGGCATCTTCGAGCGGTCCCGCGGCGCGCGCGATCCGCGCGGTGAGGTTGAGGTCCAGCAGAAAATTCTGGCCAAGCGATTTGCGAGCCGACAAAGCATGCTGGCGAATGACCTCGCGGAGCGGCGGGAGGTCGTCGATCGCGCTCATGCCGGCCGCGCCGCCGCCATGTGGGCGGCCAGCCGCAATGCCGCGATCAGGCTCGACGGATTGGCCCCGCCGGTGCCGGCAATGTCGAACGCCGTGCCATGATCCGGCGATGTGCGAATGAACGGCAATCCCAGCGTGACGTTGACGGCGTCCTCGAATGCCAGCGTCTTGACCGGGATCAGCGCCTGGTCGTGATACATGCAGATCGCGCAGTCATAGGTCTTGCGCGCGGCATCGTGGAACATGGTGTCCGCTGGCAGCGGGCCCCTGATCTCGATGCCGTCGCGGCGCAGGATTTCGATCGCAGCCGCCACGATGGTCCGGTCCTCGGTGCCGAGCGAGCCGTCTTCGCCCGCATGTGGATTGAGGCCCGATATCGCGAGGCGCGGATTGGCGAGGCCGAAGCGGGATTTCAAAGCAGCAACCACGATCCGGGCTGTCGTGACGATCAGGTCACTCGACAGCTGTGCGATCGCATCACGCAACGAAAGATGGATTGTCACGGGCACGACGATGAGGGCAGGGGACCACAGCATCATGACAGGTTGTGGCGTATGGCCCTTGGTCGCCGCAAGCTCGGCGAGAAATTCAGTATGACCGGGATGCCGGAATCCGGCGCCGTAGAGAACGCTCTTGGCAATCGGATTGGTGACCACTGCGCCCGCCCGTCCCGCGATGACGTCGCCGACCGCCCGACGAATCGAGCCCAGGGCTGCATCCGCACTGGTATTGTCCGGTTTACCCGGCCGCGCGGTCGCCGCATGGCCGGTGGCCACAACCGGCAATGCGTCCGCGAAGGTACCGAGTGCATCTTCCGCGCGAACGTCGGCGAGCTTGACGTTGAGTCCGAGAGCCTTCGCCCGGTTACCGAGGAAGTCACGATCGCCGAGCAGGTAGAATGCCGGGAGCTTCAGCTCATTCCGGCGTAGCCAGGCTTTGATGGTGATATCGGGCCCGATACCCGCGGGTTCGCCTAAGGTCAGCGCGAGGGGCTTTGACATGCGTCAACGATATTCGATCATCGCGGCTTTGCGGACTTCCTGCAGGTACGATTGCGACTTTGCCTGGTATTTCTCGGCATACATCTTTTCCCGGATTTCCTTCTTTTTCGGCGTGTCGACGGTGGTCGGTTTCCTTCCGCACAGCGCAACCATCTCCACGCCCTGTTTCGTCACCTCAGGCGGGGTCAAATGGCCGATCGGGGTCTTGTCGAGCAATTCACGAAGAACAGCCGGTATGTCGGCCGAGGTCTTGGTCACGGCCTCGCGTATCGCGGCATTTTGCATGGACTTGAAGAAAGCGTTTGCCTCGTCGCAGGTCTGCACGCGGCTGCGCAGGGCTTCGGCCTCCTTGTGTCTTGCTTCAACGGCGGCTGGCGCGGATCCTCGCGGGACGATCAAAACGATCGGCTGCATCTTATATTCGAAGCTCTCGGTCTCCTGCTTCTCGTCGCCGTTGACGTGGATGGCGGCGGCGACTTCCTTTTCGCCGACCTGGAGGCTCTCCTTGTATCGTCCGCGGATCAGGCTGGTCCAAACCATCTCGGCCTTCATACGGGCCTTCAGCGTGTCTGGCCGGATGCCCTGGCTTTCCAGAGATTTTGTCAGCTGCTCCGGCGTGATTCGCATGCGCGAACTCATCGCCGCGTAAGACTGGTCGATATCGGAAATGCTGGGGTCGACGCCAAACTTCTTGCCTTCCTTGATCTTCACCTTTTCATCGATCAATTCGTTGATCACTTGCTGTCGGTCGGCAGGCTTGTGGGTCGTCAGGAAAGTCAGCTTGCTGCGCTGTTCGATATCATAGTTGGTGATGGGTTCGCCGTTGACCATGACGGCGACGGTTTGCGCATGCAACGGCGAACCGCAACCGATCAAGAGCAGTGCCGCGGCACAACCCAGGAGGAAGGGCGAAAGCCGGTGAGAGAATGTGGTCGTCATGATCATATTCGCTATATCAACCGATTCGGATTGGAGCCGCGCCGCGCCGGGAGTTCGTGCTCCGGCAGCGTGCCGGCTCCGGTTCTACTGGATAGCCCCGGCTCCGCCACTTGCGGCCGTCGTGGCAAGGGTCCGCAGGCCGATCTGCAGCATAAAAGCGTGACTGAGCACGGGCGGCGTGGTGGCCGTGGAATAGTTGAAGGATGTGACATAGTTGGCCGCCAGCACGAAGCAGTCGTCCACATAGCCGGCGCCGATGACATATTGGTTGATCTGATTCGCTACCAGATCCCACCGGGCAGATCCCGACACCACCCAGTTCGCTGCCACCTTGACCGACGCGCTGCCCAGCAATCCTTCTCGGCGGGTCAGGTATCCGATTTCCGGTTGCGCGGCATAATTGCCGTACATCATGCTGACCGACCAGCGGTCGAAGTTCGCGCGGGCTTCAGCCTCGAAACGCTGGACGTTAACCGTCGCCTGATCGAAGCGTGAGCGGACGCTGAAGGTATAGGTTCTGTTGGGCGAATAATTGATGCTGCCAACATAATCGGATTTTGGGGTCGCAAGACCGGAATCGACACCGGTATTGGTCACGTCCGCGACCGCGAATGAGTTCAGGCCGAACAGTTGATAGGATTGGCCGAACACCGCGGTGACGGAGCCGCCGCGGTCGAATTGCGTGGTCGCCCTCACGCCGACATTGGCGCGGCCGCCGCCCTCGACGCGGTCATAGCCGGAGAACTTGTCGACGCTGAACAAATTGCTGGTGTCGAACACCAGACTTTGCGCGTCTTCGTTGGGAAGCTTGCCGGCATAGGTTTCATTCGGGCGAATGATGACCTGTGCGATCGGCTCGATCGTCGTGGTGCCCCAGGGCTGAACATTGATGAAGGGATAGCGATATTCGAGGCCGACCGTGGGCATCACGCGCAGGGCCTGCGTGTCGCCGACCGGGAGGAAGTTCGAAACGCCCGGCTGGTTCGAGATCGAGGCATCGATCGCATCGGCTCGGATGCTCGCAAATGGCGTCCAGATTTCTCCCGCGGAATCGGTGAATGATCGCCGCCATTGCGCTTCACCCGTCAATCGCGTGTAAGTGCCGGGCATGCCGCGAAGCAGGCAGTTCGTGCGCGTCTTCTCCATCGGATCGGCTGACGTCGGCAGGCACAGGCCGGTGGTGTTCGCCAATGTCGTAATCGGGTCGAAGACGGCGGTATCGCGGGTCAGGCTCGTGAAGTTCGTCTTGTAGCTGAATTCACCGCCCAAGAGATTCTGGTTAAGCACATTCGAATAGTCAAGGACCGGATGTATGACCGGCACCTGGGACTGGTTGCCCGAATAGCTCAAATAATAAATCGTGCGGACATCGAAGAAGCTGCGATTGCCGACACCGGTCAGATAAAGCTGGGAAATGGCTTCCGTCGGCAGGCTGAGAAACGCGCCCAGCGGATCCCTGTATTGGGCCAGCCTGTAATCCTGGAAAAAGTAGAAGTCCGAGAGCAGCACGCCATCCCAGCCCCACACCCATTTGTCGTTCAGCGCGAACTGACCCTTGGTGTCGATGCCACCGCGGAAGGTCCGGTCGCCGGGCAGGCCGGCGAAGGCTCCGGGGTCCAGCTGGTCGATGCCATAGGCGCGGATTTGATACGACCCATTGATCAGGCGCTGGCGGAATTCAGCCTGGAACAAGACGCCCTGCCGGGTTGTGAAGCGCGGGTTGAAGGTCGCGTCGTAATCGGGAGCGATTGCCCAGTAGAACGGGGTTTCAACGCCAAACCCATAGCCCGAAACCGAGGAGAACGCCGGCATCAAGAACCCTGTCTTGCGCTTCACGGTCGGATCCGGCGTCGAGAAATACGGCAGATACGCCATCGGAACGCCGAAGAACTCCAGCTGCGCGTTCTCGAAGTACAGCATCTTCTCAGTCTGGTCGTGAATGATGCGCGCGCCCTTGACCTGCCACAGCGGCGGCTTCTTCGGATCGTCCTTACAGGGTGCGCAAGCGGTATAAACGCCGTTTTCGAAGACGGTGTAGTTGCCGCTGGAGCGATCGGCGCGCGTCGCTGCCATTCGCGTGGCGTCGGCGGTGTCGACGCGCAGCGAATCGACGAAACCGTCGCGGTAGTCGTCGCTCAAATCCATGATGTTGGCGTAGGTGATCTTGCCATCCGCATCGGTCATGCGGATGTTGCCTTCGGCATGAAGCCGCTTGGTCTTTTGATCGTAGATGACCTTGTCGGCCTCGACGCTTGTCCCGTTGTAGAACATCTGCACGTTGCCGACCGCCGACACCCGCGAATTGTTGTAATCGTAATCCACCTCGACCGCCTGGACGAGCATCTGTCCGTCGTTGGCGGCACGGGGTGGTGGTGCCGGCCGAGGGGGTCTCGGATTGTAGGTAAAGCCCTGCGCTGACGCCGGTGTTGTCGTGACAATGCCGAGCGCGCCGGTAAAGGCGATCCCGAAAACCAGCGCAAGAACGGGTCCACAAGCGGCGGCCAAGCGCGTGCAATAACGGCGCACGCGGGTGCGCCGCCCGAACGCAGGCGACCGTCTCTGGCGGGCGGCGACAGCGGCCACTACCCGTCCTCCTGGTACAGCAAGGCTAAAAAGCCGGTGAGGCCGCCCACGCATACAGGCAGCCACGCCGAAGCGATGGGATGCATCAACTCAGCCTTGCTCAAATCCTCAGTTACTTTCGACAGAACGTAGAGCAGAAAGCCTGCTCCCACGCCACTCAAAACCATCTTTTGCACCCCGCCGAAGCGGAAGAACCGCAGGCTGACGGCCGCCGCCAGCATGACCATTGCGGCCAACAAAAATGGCTGTGCGATAAGCTTGTGGTACTGCAACCGGTACCCGGCGGTGGCAAATCCGGAGCTTTCCGAGGACCGGATATAGCCGGGGAGTTGCCAAAAAGACACAGTCTCCGGCGTGGAGAAACTGTTGCGGACCTGCGCCGGCGTCAGGCTGGTCGTGAGGAAGAAGCTGTCCTGGTCAACCGGAGGTCCGTCGAGGGAGTACCGGCGTGCGGATTTGAACAGCCAGCGTCCCTCTTCAAGCGTGGCCTCGCGCGCTTCGATTCGCTCCTTGAACTGGTAGTCGGTGTCGAATCTGAACACCGTGAGCCCGGTCAACCGCACGCCCTGCTGCTCGCTGCGGGCGGCATTGATGATGGCCTGGCCATCGCTGTTCACCTGATTGATCCAGAAACCCGATGCGTCCTGTATGCCGCCGCCCGGAGTGGAGCCGAACAGTTCAGCCTCCATCCGCTTGGAAAGTTCGCGCAAATTGGCGGACATTGGGTTGTAGGCGATCGTTGCCATGACTCCGAGCACGATCGCGCTCGCCAGCGCCGGCGCGATGAACTGCCACGCGGAGACGCCGGCGGCACGCGCGACCACGAGCTCCAGTCGCCTCGAAAGCGCCAGGTAGCAGGTCATCGCCCCGATCAGAACACAAAACGGCATCATTTTTTCGAGCAGTTGCGGAACGCGAAACAGCGACGTCTCCGCGACCGTGATCGCGGAGGCCGAAACCAGCCCCGACGTCTTCCTCACCATTTCGATGTAATCGACCAGCACGAGCAGCACGAAGATACTGGCAAACACGCCGACCGCCGAGACCACGAAGCGGCCGGCAAAATATCGCCCCAGTGTGTTGGTCATCATGCTCATGCTGTGGCAGGCCGCCCAATAAGCCGCAGGAGACGCGCGTTCGATTTATTGATCGCTTCCATCAGGGCAGCCGGCGGCTCCACAACGACGCCCCATATAACGATCCAAAGACTTGCCCCGATTGCCGCCGCCAGCATCAGATATTGAACGATTGGAGCGAGCGGCGATTTCACCGCCATGACGGAGCAGGCGAATCCCGCCATGCGTAGCCCGAACACGGCCAAGATGGAACTGCCGATGGAAAAGTTGCGGCTCTGACGCGTGGTACGCGGCGCGCCGAGGAATGCGAAGGTCAACGCGGCGAACGCAAAGGGATAGATCGGCGACATGAGACGGTCATGTAACTCGGCGCGAAACTGTCCGGGCAGCTGCTGATAAACCGAATCATCTGATGACGGCGAGAGCAGTTCCCAGAGGTAACGTTCGCGAATCCCCAGCGTGACGTCGTGGCCCTGATTCGAGAATTTCGACATGTCGAACGCATAACGGCCGAACGCCACCAGCGCGGGATCGCGCTTGCCGGCTTCGAAGCGTTCGAGATTTCCGTCCTCAAGGATCAGAAACGAACCGCCCTCGTTTTTCAGGACTGTTCCATGATCGGCGATGATGCTGACGCGTTCCTTTGGATCGCGGCGGTCATCGACAAAGATGCCGACCAGCACGCCGCCCGGCTGCCGCTCTCGAATGCGGATGGTCAGGTTCTGATCGAGCTGAGCGAAACGGCCCGGCTGCAGGATGTTGGCCAGCACATCCGCAGTGATCTCGGCGTCCCATTGCTTGATTCGGCGCATGCCGTCGGGGGCAAGATAGGCGGCGATAAAAGCAACCATGATCGCCACCACGACCGTGGCATAGAAAAACGGAAGGAACAGCCGGAACGGCGAGAAGCCGGCCGCATTCATCACGATGATCTCTGAATCAGTCGCGAGCTTGTTCAGGGTATGGGAGATCGCAATCATCAGTGCGATCGGCGAGATGATCAGCACCAGCGCCGGAATGACCAGGCTGGTGATGCCGAGAAAGGTTATGATGGTCTGACCCTGGCTGGTCATCAGGTCTATGCCGCGCAACGCCTGCGTAATCCAGATCACCCCCGTCAGGCTGACCAGAACCAGCGCAAACGACGCCAGCGTCGTGCGAAAAATATACTTGTCGATCGACCCCATCGTTACCGCACGATCCCCGCCCCCGCGATCTGGAACTACAGCTGGCGACCAATCCCGAGCTCAGGGATCCCCTTTGGTCATTGCCACCTGTCCAGCCGGCTTACTCTCTACCATCCCTTTGTTCCGTCAACAAAATGGCTGCGCCATGGCACCCTCGGGATATCGTTAATAATTCGCGCTATGTGGCCTGCCAGCCACGTCCGACGCTTGGCAGCGCGGCGGCTGACAGGCCATAGTACGCGGGACCATTCTCTTGACCGACGTGCATCACGGCCAAAGAGAACGTTTCGAAACCGCCCGGCGGGTTCCCGACCTAGCGATAGCCCTGACTTTTGGAGGATTTGCCTATGCCCGACGCCGTCAAGGTCGGCTTCGTTCCGTTTTCCGCCGCCCCACGCGGCATTCTGGTGGTATTTTGCGACGATACGTTGAAGTTGGGTGCGGCGACCCGCAAGACGCTGGGCGCGGCGGCCAATTTAGTCAGCCGCGCCGCTGAAACGAATCAGTTCAAGGGCAAGAGCGGGTCCACGCTCGATATTCTGGCGCCGGAGGGTCTCAAGGTCTCGCGCCTGATCGTGGTCGGCGCTGGCAAGCTCTCGGCAATCAAGGACAGCGATTTTCTCAAGCTTGGCGGCGCCGCGGCCGGCAAACTACGCCCCGGCAATGGCGCTGTGACGATCATTGCGGAATTGCCGACAGGGGCCATGGAGCCCGATCAGGCGGCTGCGGTTGCATCGGGCGTCCGGCTCCGGGCCTATAAATTCGACCGCTACAAGACCAAAAAGAAGGATGGCGAGGACGCCCCCTTGCGCGCTGACGTGTCGCTCGCCGTCGGTGATGTGACCGCTGCGCGAAAGGCCTTCGCTCCGAGCGCTCACCTCGTTGACGGCGTGATCATCGCGCGCGAACTGGTGAATGAGCCTCCGAACGTACTCTATCCGGTGGAATTTGCGCGCCGCGCCGGCCAGTTGCGCAAGCTCGGCGTCAATGTCGAGATTCTCGACGTCAAGGCCATGACGAAACTCGGAATGGGCGCGCTGCTTGGTGTCGCCCAAGGCTCGACGCAGCCCGGCCGGACCGTGATCATGCGCTGGAATGGCGGCAAGCGCGGCGATCAGCCGGTTGCTTTTATCGGCAAGGGCGTTTGCTTCGATACCGGCGGCATTTCCATCAAGCCTTCAGCAAGCATGGAGGACATGAAGGGCGACATGGGCGGTGCTGCTTGCGTAGTTGGACTGATGCATGCGCTGGCCGCGCGGAAGGCGAAGGTCAATGCGGTCGGCGCCATCGGCCTTGTCGAGAACATGCCCGATGGAGCCGCACAACGTCCCGGCGATATCGTGACGTCGATGTCCGGCCAGACCATCGAGATCATCAACACCGACGCAGAAGGCCGGCTGGTGCTGGCCGACGTGCTCTGGTATGTGGCGAAGAAGTTCAAGCCGAAATTCATGGTCGATCTCGCAACACTAACCGGCGCGATCATGGTGGCGCTCGGCACCGAATACGCCGGGCTGTTCTCCAACAACGACGAATTGGCGGAGCGTTTGACCCAAGCCGGGCTTGCGACGGGGGAACGGGTCTGGCGCATGCCGCTCGGCCCGGAATACGACAAGCAGATCGACTCTCAGTTCGCGGATATGAAGAACACAGGCAGCCGCAGCGGCGGTTCGATCACTGCCGCGCAGTTCCTGCAGCGCTTCGTCGACGACACACCGTGGGCGCACCTCGATATCGCGGGAACGGCGATGGGCGCGGCGAAATCCGAAATCAATCATAGCTGGGGTTCGGGTTACGGCGTTCGCCTGCTGGAACGGTTGGTCGCGGAGCATTACGAAGCCAAGCGATGACGGAAGTCCTGTTCTACCATCTGCAAAACATGTCGCTCGAAAACGTCTTGCCGCCCTTGCTCGAAAAATCGCTGGAGCGTGGCTGGCGGGTTGTCGTGCAGTCGACATCGCAGGAGCGCACTGATGCGCTCGACGCTCATTTGTGGACCTATCGCGACGATTCATTTTTGCCGCACGCCACCTGGCGCGCCGGCGACGCGCAGGAACAGCCGATCGTGCTGGTGGTGGAAGAGGGCAACCCGAACAGGGCCAATGTCAGGTTTCTGATCGACAATGCCGCTTTGCCCGCGGACTCCGACGCCTATGACCGGATGGTTCTGGTTTTTAACGGCGACGACAACGATGCCCTCGCGGCGGCGAGGGGCGCCTGGACGGATTGCAAGACGCGGGGGTTCGAGGTCACGTTTTGGCAGGCCGATGAGCGGGGCCGGTGGCAGCGGCGGGAATAGCGATCTGCCGCAATTAATGATAATCTGCGATTTCGGCCCGCGCGCTTGCGCCCAGCCACGGTCGTGCCGCAAAGTGATGGTGGGACAAGCGCTTAGAGCCGGGGTGGGAACTTAGTTCATCGTGCGAGACAAAAACCGTCATCGAAAACGAATGCTGGCGCTGCTTCTGTTCGCCCCTCTCATCGCGGGCTGCTCAAGCACGTCCGATATATTCTCGTCCGATCTTCTGTCGAAAGATGCGGAATGGTTTTCGCGCTCCGGCAGGCTGTTCATCAGAAACGTCTCGATTGAAACGCCGCCCCTGACCCCCAACAAGCCGGTTACTTCAGAAGATTTGGTCAGCGCCGATGGGCTTTGCCCGGGAATGGCGCCTCCGAGCGGGCCTGCAGACGCCAACGCGTTGACCGACGGTGCGGCTGCCGCGCCGACCCCCTCGACAACGGGATCGGTGGCGCTTGGTCATACCGAATGCGATGTCGTGCGCGGCATTGGCGCGCCTGACAGCGTCAATCTCTCCAACAATGCACGCGGCGATCGGGTGGGGGTTATCAACTATTCGAAGGGGCAACGCGCCGGAATCTATACTTTCACATCCGGGCGCCTGAGTTCGATCGAGCGTGGACCTGAGTCGGCGGCAGCGCCGAAGACTGCGAAGTCCAAAGCGAAGAAAAAGCCGGCCGCGACGTGATCGTTCCTCGGCACTTTTGCAGGTAAATTGGTTCAGCCGGCCGCTTCGTCATATTGCGAACTCGCCGCCAGCCATTCTTCCTCGGCCCGCTGCAGGGCGTTCGCTGCACCGGCCCGCGCCTTGCTGAGCTGGGCAGCCTGCTTGGGGTCGCGCTTGAACAAATCCGGCAGCGCCAGCGCAGTATCGATCTTCGAAATGATGCCGTTGATACGCGCGATCTCGGCCTCGGCGTCTGAAATCTTCTGCTTCAGCGGTACGCGCTTTTCGGCCTTGCTACGCTGAGGCTTGTCGCGGCCATTGCCGCGCTCATTGCCGCCGCGGTCGCGCGAATTCGTGCGCATGCCGCGTGCCGACAATACCATGCGGCGATAGTCGTCGAGGTCGCCGTCGTAGGTCGTGACGGCATGATCGGCTACGACCCATAATTGATCGGCGCAGGCTTCGATCAGATAGCGATCATGCGAGACCATGATGACCGCGCCGGGAAATTCATTGATCGCCTCGGCAAGCGCAGCACGGCTGTCGATGTCCAGATGGTTGGTCGGCTCGTCGAGAATGATCATGTTGGGACCGAAGAAAGTCGCAAGTCCCAGCAGCAGCCGCGCTTTTTCGCCGCCCGACAAACTCTTGACGAGCGTGTCGCCGGCCTTGCCCGAGAAGCCGATCGCACCGGTGCGCCCACGCACCTTGGTTTCGGGGGCGTCCGGCATCAGCTTGCGGACGTGATCATAGGGCGAACCGTCCTCGTTCAATTCGTCCAGTTGGTGTTGCGCAAAATAGGCGATGGAAATCTTCTCGGCGCGCGTGATATTGCCGGAAAAAGGCGGGAGCCGATTGGCGAGCAGCTTGACCAGCGTCGATTTGCCATTGCCGTTAGAGCCGAGCAACGCGATGCGATCGTCGGTGTCGATTCGCAAGGTGACGCGGTTCAGCACCGGATTCTTCGGATCATAGCCGACCGAAACATCGTCGACCGCGATAATCGGAGGCGACAGCATTTTTTCCGGTGCAGGAAAGGTGATCTCCCGCACGTCCTGCGTCACCAGGGCCGCGATCGGTTTCATCTTTTCCAGCATTTTCACACGCGACTGGGCCTGGCGCGCTTTCGAGGCCTTGGCCTTGAAGCGATCGACAAAGGCCTGCAGTCGCTTGCGCTCCGCGTCCTGCCGCTTGGCGTGTTTGGCGTCGAGCATCTCGCGCGTGGCGCGTTGCTCCTCGTAGGACGAGTAGGTGCCGCGGTAGAGCGTCAGTTTGCCGCGGTCCAGATGGAGGATCTGGTCCACCGACGTATCGAGCAGATCGCGGTCATGGCTGATGACGATTACAGTGCGCGGATAGTTCGCGAGATGGTCTTCAAGCCAAAGCGTGCCCTCGAGATCGAGATAGTTGGTCGGCTCATCCAGCAGCAGAAGATCGGGGGCCGCGAACAACGTCGCGGCGAGCGCCACGCGCATCCGCCAGCCGCCGGAAAATTCCGAACATGGCCGCGCCTGATCCGCGGTTGAAAACCCGAGGCCGTTGAGGATCGCAGCGGCGCGGGCAGGCGCCGAATGGGCGTCGATGTCCACGAGCCTGGTCTGGATTTCCGCGATCCGGTGGGGATCATGGGCGATGTCGGCTTCCCGCAGCAGGGCATCGCGCTCAAGGTCCGCCTTGAGAACGACTTCAATCAGGCTTTCCGGCCCGTTCGGGGCTTCCTGCGCAAGACTGCCCACGCGCCAGCGCGGGGGAATTGTGATGGTGCCTGTCTCCGTCGGCAGTTCGCCGCGAAGGGCCTGAAACAGGGTTGATTTACCGGCACCGTTACGGCCGATCAGACCGACGCGCGCGCCGGGCACGATCTGTGCGGAGCCATGATCGATCAGAAGCCGTCCGGCAATCCGGACCGATATGTCGGTGATTGAAAGCATGCGGGGTTGTCACCGGAGCCGCTGCCAAACGCAACCCGTTTGTGAGCGAAATTCGCCTCCGCCATCCGCATTTGCCGAAAAATTCACTCAGCTTAGTTCGACGACCTCAGGCGGTTATCGCTGTCCCGCCTGCGCAATTCATCCATCAGGTGCTGGAGGTGGGACGAGAGGCGCGAAGACGGACACAGGCTCTGCTGCAGATGTTCACCGACGGCGTCGCAAATCGATCGGCTCGTCTTGCGATCGATTTGTTCGCTATTGTCGGCGATTCGGCTATTCATGACGAGTTCCGCTTCGTGTGTCCGTTCTTGCTTCGTGTGTCCGTTCTTGGTGATGTTGGACAAGTCACGGGTAGGGGAATTGTTTCCCGTCACAAAGCGATTGCATGCCGATCAGTGAAAATTGAATGAAGGCAGCAGCCGGTTCCATTTGACAGAACTGAGATGAAGGCCCCGGCACAACGGGGCCGGGGCCTTTAACATTAGGATTGGACGATTCAGATCAATAGCAGCGATTTACCAAGCGCCACCGGGGTCCCCACGGCGTCGGGACTAATCGTCGCACATAGCAGCCACCGTAGCCGTAACCATAATAGGCCGGGCCACCAACGAAGAAACGGTGACCGCCCCAGCCGCCGCCATGCCCTCCGCCGTGCCAGCCATGACCGCCCCAGGCAGAGGCGGAGGTCGGCGCCAACGCGGCCACGCCCAGCGAAGCCGCGGCAACTACAACAAGCGAGAGTTTGCGTAACATGGTCGTCTCCTCGGATTCGGCGCTGATGGCGCCATCGGTGAAATTGCCGCCGTAACGCCCCCTACGAGACGTTCGGTCGATTGCAGCCTACGCCCGAGAAGGTGAACGAAACCGGGACGTTGGTTTCAGAGAGGGTTCATGTTCGTGAAATTGTTGTAATTCGCAGCATCGATTGGCTGCTGGGACAATCCGGTGCTTTCGGTTGGTCGCTTGCCGTTCGCCGATGGCGCCGATATAAGCGCCGCAACTCCCATCAGCGCTTTTCAAGGATGAAGTCATGGCGATTGAACGTACCTTTTCGATTATCAAGCCCGACGCGACCGCGCGCAATCTGACGGGCGCGATCAATGCGCTGATCGAGAAGGCCGGACTTCGGATCGTTGCCCAGAAGCGCATTCGCATGACCCGCGAACAGGCCGAGACTTTCTACGCCGTCCACAAGGCACGTCCGTTCTTTGGCGAGTTGGTGGATTTCATGATTTCCGGTCCGGTAGTCGTTCAAGTTCTTGAGGGCGAAAACGCCGTGCTCAAGCACCGCGACGTCATGGGCGCGACCGATCCTTCCAAGGCGGCCGATGGAACGATCCGCAAACTGCACGCAAAGTCGATTGGGGAAAACTCGGTGCATGGCTCCGACGCCCCGGAGACGGCGGCCATCGAAATCGCCCAGTTTTTCTCGGGCAACGAAATCGTCGGTTGATTCATACTGGCAGCGGCAAGTAATAGCCGCGTGGAATGGCCTTCTGGCCGAGAGGAATTCGCTGTGAACTGGCTGCTGCAAATCTTCGATCTGGCGAACATCGCAACGTTCGCCGCCCAGTTTCAAAGCGAGATGCAGCAGCCGGCTTTTTGGGTCGCGGTCGGCAAGATCATCTGGATCAACGTGTTGCTGTCAGGTGACAACGCGCTGGTGATTGCGCTGGCGTGTCGTGGACTGGAACCCCGCCAGCGGCTTTGGGGCATGATTCTGGGCGCCGGCGTCGCCGTTATTCTGCGCATTGTCTTCACCGGTATCGTCGCGACGTTGATGGCGCTGCCGTATCTCAAGCTGGTCGGCGGGTTGGCACTGATCGTGATCGCCGCGAAACTGCTGGTGCCCGAAGAAGAGGATGAAGAAGGGGTGCAATCTGCATCGCATTTGTGGGCGGCGGTGCAGATCGTAGTGGTCGCTGATATCGTAATGAGCCTCGACAATGTGATCGCGGTCGCCGCTGCAGCCAACGGCAGCGCTCCGCTGTTGATCCTCGGCCTCGCGATCAGCATTCCTCTGATCGTTGCCGGAGCCGCGCTGATCATGGCGCTGCTCAACCGTCTGCCGATTTTGGTATGGGCCGGCGCAGCCTTGCTGGGCTGGATCGCCGGTGACGTCATCGCCACCGATCCAGCGATTCATCCGAAGTTGCAGGCTCTTTTCGCCGGCCCGGTCGGCGTCAACCTTGACGGACTACTGGCGATGTTCGGCATGGCGCCGCGCTTCGCGAGCGGCGGCAACGGCGGCGAGGTTGTTTGCGCCGTGCTCGGCGTCATAGTCGTGTTGGCCGTGGGATCGATCTGGCGCAGGCGCAGGCTGCAGAACTCCGAGCGTCCTGCGCCGTCGGCAGGCTGACGTAGCGTTAGCTTCAAGTTCGGGCGACGATCTTAACGCCTTACGATCGATCCGGCGCGGCCGACCAGCCGTGCCAGCTGCTTGAAACGGCTGCCGACGCGATCGGCGACGAGATCGACCATTCTGTGCTCGAACACCAGCATCAGCTTGCGGCCGCCGCTTCGAAAGTGGGTCGCCGGCAACACGCCCGGCTGCGCTGCCGATATCAGATGGGCGACGCGAAATGCCGCGCCGAGTACCCGGGCACGCTCGACCATGGCCGGCGGCACCAGCTCACGAATAAGTCCCGGCGGTTCGTTTTGTTCGCTTAAGCCGGCATAGCGGTAAAACACCGATAGCGCGACAAACGCCCTGCCTTGATGACTGACGGTGCCGAAATTTCCATTGGTGATCAGATTGAGCGTTTCCTCGCCGCGGTGGTCGGGATGAACGCGCCATCCGATGTCCGACAGCAGGCAAGCGGCATGGCGCAGGCGCCGATCCTCGTCGGTTTCCCGCAAGCTTACGACCCGCACCAATCGATCGGTCCATTCAATCAATTCTTCGGCGTGGCGCGCCGATCGGGACAACAGTTCGTTCAGCGTCTGCGCGGCGCAGATCAATCCGTCCTTGGCCCGCTCGGCCTTCGGCAGCATTTCGTAGAGCAGGCCTTCGCGTACCCCGAAGGTGGAAAACACAATGGTCTTCGGCTTGGCGACGCGGATGATGTATTCGAGAACAAGGGCCGCGTAGGTCAACAGCGGCCGCCGCGCGTCGGCGACGACTTCGATATTGGCCAACATGTTTGCGGAAGCGAGACGGCGCAGGCGCTGGGCGAAATCGAGCGCGTCCGCCGCCGGTATCGAATAGCCGTGCATCACCCGCAACGGGTAGCCGCTCTGGATGATGTGGATGCGCGCCAGCGCTCGCCATGTTCCTCCGACCGCGTAAAAGGTGCGGCCACGGCCGGCCTTGAGTTGGGCAACGTCGGAAAGATCGGACTTGACGATCCGCTCAGCGCGCTTCAGCGATTTATGCGATGCATCCTGCAACGCCAGACTTCCGAGCGGGAGCGTCACGCCGCTGCGAACGCGATTGCCACGTACATCAATCAGTTCCAGCGAGCCGCCGCCCAGATCGCCGACAATGCCGTCGGGGTTGTGAACGCCTGACACAACGCCGAGCGCCGATAACTTCGCTTCGCGCGGACCCGACAGGATTTCGATGGATACGCCGCAGATGCGCTCGGCCTTGGCGATGAAATCGGGGCCGTTGGTGGCGTCGCGGCACGCGGCGGTGGCGATCGCGTAGACGCGGCCAACTTTCATCACCCTGCATAGCGCGCGAAAACGCCGCAACGACGTCAAGGCCTTGGCGACGGCGTCTGGCGCCAGCAGCCCCGTGCTCTGGACTTCGCGGCCGAGGCCACAAAGCGTTTTCTCGTTGAAGAGCGTGACCAGGCTGCGCGCCATCGATTCATAGACGACGAGACGCACCGAATTCGATCCGATGTCGATGACCGCGACGCTTGATGCGCGTTTGCGCGGCCGCTTCACCGGAAAGATCCCTTATGACGAATGCTGACGCTCGGCACGGCGCGTGAGGCGGCGCGGCGAAGATTCTTTAAGCGACTTTCCACGGCCTGACAGACTCGGATTCGTCATGAAGTAATTATGCAGGTTAAAAGGCTCCTCGCCCTTCGCGGCCTTCATACGCGTTGACGACCCATCGGGCAATAACTGCCAGCTCTGCTCGGTATCCTTGAGATTCGCGACCATGATCTGCTCGAGAACCTGCTGATGCACCGTGGGATTTTGCAGCGGGCAGAGGATTTCGACACGCCGGTCGAGGTTGCGCGGCATCATGTCGGCGGACGAGATATACACAGCAGCTTTTGCGCTTGGCAGGCCCTGTCCCATCCCGAAGCAGTAGATTCGGCCATGTTCGAGGAAGCGGCCGATGATCGATTTGACCCGGATGTTCTCCGAAAGGCCGGGAATGCCGGGCCGCAGGCAGCAAATTCCGCGCACCACCAGTTCGATCGACACACCGGCCTGCGAGGCTTCATACAGCGCGTCGATGATATCGGGATCGACCAGCGAGTTCATCTTCATCCAGATCGCAGCTGGCCTGCCGTGGCGGGCATGGCCGGTCTCGCCGCGAATATGTTCGAGCATGCGCTTGCGCAATGTGAGCGGCGATACCGCCATCTTCTCGATATCGCTCGGTTCCGCATAGCCAGTGATGTAGTTGAACACCCGCGCGGCGTCGCGCCCGATGATTGGATCGGACGTGAAGTAGGACAGGTCGGTGTAGATGCGTGCGGTCACCGGATGATAGTTCCCGGTGCCGGTGTGGACGTAGGTCGTGAGGCTGCCGCCCTCGCGACGCACGATCAGCGACAGCTTGGCGTGGGTCTTTAGTTCGAGAAATCCGTACACGACCTGGACGCCGGCGCGTTCGAGATCGCGCGCCCAGCGGATGTTGGCTTCCTCATCGAACCGCGCCTTGAGTTCGACCAGCGCCGTCACCGACTTTCCGGCCTCCGCGGCTTCCGCCAGCGCCCGCACGATCGGCGAGTTGTTGGAGGTGCGATAGAGTGTCTGCTTGATTGCGACGACATCGGGGTCGCGGGCGGCCTGTTGCAGGAACTGCACGACGACGTCGAATGATTCGTAGGGGTGATGAACTATCAAATCCTTTTGCCGGATCGCGGCGAAAATATCGCCGCCATGATCACGCACGCGCTCGGGATGGCGGGGCACATAGGGTACGAATTCGAGGTCGGGCCGATCGAGCCGGGTTAGTTGCGACAGCTCGTTCATCGCCAGCACACCGTCGACCAGGAGAACCTCGTCGTCGGTGGTGGAAAGCGCCTGCTGCACGAAAGCGCGCAGTTCTTCCGGCATCTTGGCTTCGATTTCGAGCCGGATAACCGATCCCCGCCGCCGCCGCTTCAGCGCGGTTTCGAACAGGCGGACCAAATCTTCCGCCTCTTCCTCGATTTCGAGCTCGGAATCCCTAATGATGCGGAAGGCCCCCTGACCTTTGACGGTATAGCCGGGGAACAGCCGGCCGATGAACAGGCCGGTGGCCTGTTCCAGCGTAATCAATCGCACTGTGGCATCCTTGCCGGCGGGCAGGCGGATGAACCGATCGATCTTGCCGGGCATGCGAATGAGCGCGTTCATCGGCTTGCCGTCGGAAACCCGGGCCAGATGCAGCGCGACGGTGAATCCGAGGCTCGGGATAAACGGGAAGGGATGCGCCGGATCGATCGCCAGCGGCGTCAGCAACGGGAAAATATTGTGGAGGAAGTGATCCTCGATCCAGGTTCGCTCGGTCTTGGTGACATCGCGGCCATCAACGAGAACGATACCCACCTCGGCCAGGATGCCGCGCAGATCGCGCCAGATGGCTTGTTGGTCGGTGGCGAGCTTTGAAACCGCCTCGTTGATGAGGACAAGCTGTTCGGCCGGGGTCCGACCGTCGGGGCTGCGCTCAGCAATGCCCTCTCGCACCTGGGCCTTGATGCCCGCGACGCGGACCATGAAGAACTCATCAAGGTTATTGGCGGAAATCGACAGAAATCGCACCCGTTCAAGCGCGGGGTGGCCGGGATTGACCGACTCCTCCAGAACCCGGCGATTGAAGTGCAGCCAGGAAAGCTCGCGGTTAATGAAGCGTTCGGGCCTGGTGCCCATCGCTGGACCGGCCTCGGCATCCGCTTCTTTTTCTTTAATTACAACAGCTTGCGCGGCTTCCATAACGTTTCAATCCATCCCAAAGCAGGCGGCGAGGCGATTCCTGGAGACAGGCGACCCAAACCAGGCGATCCAAACCATGTGTTATCGCGATGACGTTTCAATGACATTGATGTTCCTGCGGTCTGCGCCGTCAAGATGCGAGACTGGCCGCGGGATCAGGCATCGCGGAGCAACTCAGCCGCCAGCGCCCGGGTGACTGGCCGGCCCAGCCGCAAGGCCTCGCTGTCCAGGAGCTCGACAGCCTGCCGCACGGCCGAATAAGACCGCTCTATCCTGGTTGTGAGATAGCTCACCACTGTCTCATCGACGGTCAGTTGACGATCCGCGCAGAATTTAACGATCAGACCGCGAAACAACTGGTCGTCAGGTGGCAATAACGACACCGTCGGCACGGCGCGCAGCCGCGACTGCAGATCGCGCAGCTCGATATCAAACGTGGACGGCGGCACTCGCGCGGTGATCAGAACGAACGCCTCGTCCTCCCGCGCCAGATTCATCAGGTGGAACAGCGCCCGTTCATCGAAGTCTGACGATTTCAAATCTTCCACAACCAGCGCGCCGGTCGCCAGCGCGCCCGGCACCGCGGCTGCGGTCAGCGCATGTGCTGATGTCGAGCGCGCGCCCGCTTCCTCGGCCCAGATTGCGGCGAGGTGGCTCTTGCCGGAAGCCTCCGGTCCCACCAGCAGCATGATCCGGTTCGGCCAGTCGGGCCACCTGTCGACCAGCGCCAGGCCAGCGGCGTTGGCCGGTCCCTCGAAAAAATTGTCGCGCGTAAGGCTCTCTGCGTGCGGCAGTGCAAATGCAAGCTGACGAGGTTGAACGCGGCCTGCCACGCAGTCACTCCATGCCGGGATCGACCGGCGCATCATTTATTTTGCTTCGATCGTGCTCATGTGCCGCACCCACTCCATGAGATAGAGGGATACGGAAACCAAAGTAAAGACCGTGACCAGACCCATCAGGATCAGGTCATACGGCGTTGGTTTGAAGCCGAAGCCGAGCGCTGCAAGTACCAATGCCGCGAATGCCACCTGAGCCACCGTATTGAGCTTCGATATCATCAGCGGTTTCATCGGGATCGGCTTGCCGAACAACCATGACACAATCACGGCGGCTACGATCATGATGTCGCGCGAGACGACAAGGATGACGATCCAGCGCGGCATTGCGCCCCAGATTCCGAGCGCCACGTAGATCGACACCAGCAGCGCCTTGTCGGCCAACGGATCGAGCAGCGCGCCCAACTCGCTGGCCATATTGAAGCGCTTGGCGAGAAAGCCATCGACCGCATCGCTGACGCCGGCGATGACAAAGATCGCGAATGCGATTTCCATCTGGCTGGACGCAATCGCCCAGACGATGAACGGCACCAGCAGGATGCGGCCCAGTGTAATAATGTTCGGAATACTCACACGGCGCTTCCCGGCTATCGGCCTGATTTCGCGAAAGATCCGGCCCTTTGCAGCCCGAACCGGTTCCCGTCTACATAGTATATGCACGGGCCGCTTGCGAGCCATTGCACGCTGGCGGAATCCGACGTAACCAGCCGCCATCATCTGGAATCGGGCATGATTGACCGCAAAAACGGGCTCACTTACGCGGATTCGGGCGTCGATATCGATGCGGGCAATCGTCTGGTCGATCTCATCAAGCCGATGGTTCGTGCCACCGCCCGCGCCGGCGCCGACGCCGAAATCGGCGGCTTCGGCGG
>Ga0208989_10000077_pt1 | contig 19878 bp, 14 predicted proteins | sample MedBloCAOM3_M1_FD_187852 | JGI IMG/M metagenome (GOLD analysis project Ga0208989, IMG submission 187852) | Forest soil microbial communities from El Dorado National Forest, California, USA - Mediterranean Blodgett CA OM3_M1 (SPAdes) (version 2) | ecosystem: Environmental > Terrestrial > Soil >...
GAGCCGATCCACAGCCGCGTCGCCGAAGAAATCTCGATGGCGAAACTGTTCATGCTGCTGTTCGAGGTCACCGGCATGTTCGACATGCGCACCCGCCCGGAGCTTCTGCTGCTGCAGAAAACCATGGTCGTGGTCGAGGGCGTGGCCCGCTCGCTCGATCCGAAGCTCGACATGTGGACCGTCGCCGAGCCGGTGGTGCGGGAGTGGATCGAGCGCAATCTCGGTCCGGCCGGGCGGCTCGAAGACGCGGCCGAAGGCGTGATCGAGGTTGGCCGCTTCCTCGGCGAGGCGCCGACGCTGCTGGCACGCGGCGCGGTGCTCGTTGAGCAACTCGATGCCATCACCCGTGACGGGCTGATGCTCGCGCCGGACACGGTGGCAGCAATCGGCCGCGCAGAAGCGCGGCGCACCCGCTGGACGACGGTGGCACTATGGGTGATCGCGGCGCTGCTGGGCTGGCTGATTTATCTGCTGCGTTGACGCGTTAGCTCGCTATCGCGCCTCGCCGCCGCTGGGGAGGGCCATTCTTGATCTATGATTGCATTGATTGCATTGCAATCATAGACTAGATTCGCGGTGCAGAGCGCGCGAGACCGACATGGCCAGCATCACCATCCGCCAACTGGACCACGACCTGAAGCAGCGCCTGCGGATGCGGGCGGTGCGAAACGGTCGCTCGATGGAGGACGAGGCACGGACCATCCTGCGCGAAGTGGCCGCTCTCGAGGACGAGGCCGCCCAGCGCCAAGGGGCCGCGCCGCGCGGCGACGGCGCAGCGGAGCGGGCGCAGCCAAGACGCATCCCGGCCTCAGGCACGAAACACGTTCTCCTGATCATTGGCGGCGGCATTGCGGCCTACAAATCGCTCGATCTCATCCGCCGGCTGAAGGAGCGCGGGCTTGCCGTGCGCTGCATTCTCACCCACGCGGCACAGGAATTCGTTACGCCGCTGTCGGTCGGCGCGCTCTCGGCCGAGCGGGTGTTCACGGACCTGTTCGACCCCACGACCGAGTTCGATGTCGGTCACATCAAGCTCGCGCGGGAGGCTGACCTCATCGTGGTGGCGCCCGCGACGGCCGACCTCCTGGCCAAGATGGCGGGGGGGCACGCCGACGACCTCGCTTCCGCGGTGTTGCTCGCCACCGACCGCCCGGTACTGGTGGCGCCGGCGATGAATCCCCGGATGTGGGCGCACCCCGCAACCCGCCGCAATCTTGCGCGCCTCGCCGGTGACGGCGTGGCCGTGGTGGGACCGAACGCGGGCGAGATGGCGGAGGCGGGGGAAGCCGGTATCGGGCGTATGGCGGAGCCGTTCGAAATCGCGGCCGCCGCTTTACCCCTCCTGGACAAGAACGATGGCGACAAACCACTCGCGGGCAAGCGCATGATCGTCACCTCCGGCCCCACTCACGAGCCGATCGATCCGGTGCGCTACATCGCTAACCGCTCATCGGGCAAACAAGGCCATGCCATCGCTGCCGCCGCCGCCGCCGCCGGCGCCGACGTGACGCTCGTATCAGGCCCGGTGAACCTGCCCGATCCGCTCGGCGTGAACACCGTCCGGATCGAGACCGCGCAAGAGATGTTTGCGGCGGTTACGGCGGCGCTGCCTGCAGACGTTGCGGTGTTTGCCGCTGCGGTGGCCGATTGGCGCGTGGATCAGCCCAATGCGAACAAGATCAAGAAGCAGGCCGATGGATCGCCCACGCTCGGCCTGGTCGAGAATCCCGATATCCTAGCGTCGGTGGCGCACGATGCGAACATCCGGCCGCGCCTCGTCATTGGTTTCGCCGCCGAAACCGAACATATCATCGAGCACGCGAGGGCCAAGCTTGCACGCAAAGGATGCGACTGGATCGTGGCCAACGACGTTTCCGCGACCGGCGGCGTGATGGGCGGCGACCGCAATACCGTGCATCTGGTGACCGCGCAGGGGGTTGAATCCTGGCCGCCACAACCGAAAGAGCAGGTGGCGCAGGCGCTCGTCGCCCGGATCGCCGATACGCTCGCCGGAGCGGAGCAGTGAACAAAGTCGAACTCCGGATCATGCGGCTGCCCCATGCCGTCGACCTGCCGCTTCCGGCCTACCAAAGCGAATTCGCCGCCGGTCTTGATCTGGTCGCCGCGGTGCCCGTCGATGCCCCCATGATCATCGCGCCCGGCGGACGCGCCGCGGTTCCCACCGGCTTGGCTATTGCGCTGCCGCCGGGGGTCGAGGGTCAGATCAGGCCGCGCTCCGGGCTTGCGTTGCGACATGGCATTACCGTGCTCAATTCGCCTGGCACGGTGGATGCCGACTATCGCGGTGAGGTTCACGTGGTCCTAGCAAATTTCGGCACCGCGCCCTTCCCGGTCGAGCGGGGGGCTCGCATCGCCCAATTGGTCCTCGCAGCCACCCTGCAAGCAGCAATTTGCGAAGTTGCAATTCTTGATGAAACTACGCGCGGAGTTGGGGGTTTTGGTTCTACGGACACGGGGCGGGGAGAGGCGGACCGGGCAAATCGGAAGCCTTGATGTATTATAATACCGGCCGCCGTCCGCCCCTCGACCCGCGCAGATGTCACATGCAGCTCCTGCCGCGCAAAGGCGTTTTAGCTATCACCGCCGTGATCGACATCGCGCTCAATGCGCGGGGTCGGCCAGTGGCAGCGAAGGCCTTGGCGACGCGTCACAGCCTGCCGCCACGCCATCTGGAGCCGGTCCTGCAGGCGCTCGTGCGTCACGGAATACTCAAAGGCATCCGGGGGCCGCGCGGCGGCTATGAACTCGCCCGCGAGCAGCGCCGCATCACGGCCGACGATATCCTGCGCGCCGCCGGTACGGCCGACGAGATCGACGGCGCGGCGCTCGCCGAATCCCTCCTGCTCAACAAAGTGGTAATGCCTGCGTTGGGAGCGGCCGAGAACGCCTTCTCCGACGCGCTGGCGCGCATCAACGTCGAAGACCTGGCGCACTCCGCCGAGGGGCTCGGGCGAGTAGCAGGAAAGGCCTAGACGCGTTCAGCCGTCTCCCGCCCCTGCGCGGGCATCGGAGGTGTGGAGCGCAAGCTCAGCCCGCCTTGCGGCCCTGTTTCATGCTGTCCCACCACGGGCAGACGCCGGGCATGAGATTATAGTTGCCCTCGATCACCTGCACCGGCCGGCGTTGGCCGTTCTCGGCGGCCTCGATGCAGAGCAGGCGCGATTCCTCTTTCTTTTCCGCCGACATCCAGCGGCGCTCGTGGCCCCAGAGGCTCGGGCCGAATTTGCGTTCGAACGGCTGCCAGGTGTTGTCGTCGATCACTTGTCCGCCCCAGCCGTACTCCACCAGAAATCCCGATGGATTCCAGGTGTAGAAGGAGGTGACGTAGTCGCCGGAATGACGGCCGAGCGTGACGCCGATGCGCTCTTGATCGCCCAACGCAAGATCATAGCCTTGGCCGACGTCGTCGAAGCTGTAGAGTTCCACCATCATGTGATGGACCATGTTGATGCCGCTCTCGACGAACGCGATGCTGTGGTGTCGGGGGTTGACGTGAAAGAAATAGGCCGGGAACGGACGCAGCCAAAAATCGCTCACCCTGAACTCGAGCACGTCGTGATAAAAGCCCATCACGTCGGCGATGCGCTCGAAATGCATGACGACATGGCCCATGCCGAGCGGCCCGGTGCGAAAGCCGGAAATGTTGCGGCCGGGCTTGAACGGGTCGGTCGTAGTCTCCGCGCCGTGAAAAATTTCGAGGCGATTGCCCGCGGGGTCATTGAACACGATCAAATCCTTTACGCGGCGCTCGTCGGCTAGTGCGCGCGAGCCGCGGGCGACCCTCGTGCCGGCCGCCTCAACCCTTGCGGCCAATGCGTCAAGGCCAGACGCGTCCGCTACTTCCCAGCCGAAGAAGCCGATCCCCTGTCCGCCGTCGGCGTCGACCACGAGCCGTTGCTTGCGGTCATCCATGCGAAAGGCGAGCGTCGAGCGGCTCTTGTCGATGCGTTGCAGGCCCAAAAAGTTGGTGCCGTAGTTCGCCCAGTCGCCCAAGTCCTTGGTGCGAACCCCGATATAGCCCAAAGCTTCGATGCCCATTCTGGTCCTCGATCATGCTTCGTCGTTGCGGGCGAAACTATCAGCACGAGTAGGTTGGGTCGAGCCTGGCGGCGCGCCCCGACGGCTCGCCGGCGTGCGCCGATTGTTGGCTTTCGCCATAACCGGTGACGGGCGTGAACGCCTCTAAGGCTCGACCAAACGTGCGCTACGCGCGCGCTTTCGCTTGCTTGGCGATGGCGTCCTTGAGCCGCGGATAGGCCCGGTAGGCATTCCCCGCGAAAATCTTATCCTTGTCCGCGGCCGAGAGGCTCGGCGCGTTGTCTACGTACCGTTTGGTGTCATCGAAATACTGACCACTCCTCGGATCGATGCCCTTGACCGCACCGACCATCTCGGACGCGAACAGAATGTTTTCGACCGGAACCACCTTGGTGAGGAGGTCGATGCCGGGTTGATGATAGACGCAGGTGTCGAAGAAGATGTTGTTCTTCATGATCTCGTCGAGCTCGGGCCGATTGTTATTGAGCGCAATCCCGCGGAAGCGGCCCCAGTGGAACGGCACGGCGCCGCCGCCATGCGGGATGATCAGCTTGAGCGTCGGAAAATCCTTGAAAAGGTCCGACAGGATCAGCTGCATGAACGCCATGGTGTCGGCGTTGAGGTAATACGAGCCGGTCGTGTGTTGCGCCGGATTGCAGCACCCGCTGACGTGGACCATCGCCGGCACGTCGAGCTCGACCATCTTCTCGTAGACCGGATACCACCACTTGTCGGTCAGCGGCGGGGCGTTGAAATAACCGCCGGACGGGTCGGGGTTGAGGTTGCAGCCGACGAAGCCCATCTTCACGCAACGTTCCAGTTCGCCGATTGAATTTTTCGGCGGCACGCTGGGCGATTGCGGCAATTGGCACACGCCGATGAAGTTGTTCGGATAGAGCGAGATCACGCGCGCGATCAGGTCGTTGCAGATCTGCGACCATTCCAGGCTGACGCTTTCGTCGCCGATATGGTGCCCCATGCCGGAGGCGCGCGGCGAGAAGATCGTGACATCGGTGCCGCGCTCGCGCTGCAGTTTGAGCTGGGCGCCTTCCACACTCTCGCGGATTTCGTCGTCGCTCATCTTCAGCGACGCTTTCGAGGGCATCGGCGACTTATTCTTGACCGCCTCGGTCTGCTCCTTGCGGAACCGGTGCAGGTCTTTCGGCTCGGTCGTGTAGTGGCCGTGGCAATCAATGATCATGACACCGTCGCTGAGAATTGTGGGCTGAAACGCTGGCCGGATGTGTCCGGCCGCGATGGGAGCGGATGCTACGAACCGGGCTTCACCATTGTCAAACCAGGATTGGGGTCTGTTAAGATACGGCCGAAACGCACTGCAGAGGGGAAAGTATGGCTGACATTCCGCGTTTGAACGGCGTGATCCGTGCCTTGGAAGCCGGCAAGACGGCATTCACGTCGTTTTGCCAGGCCGATCCTGATACTGCGATCGCAATGGCCACGGCCAAGTACGACGGCATCGTATACGAGATGGAGCACAATCCGTGGGACATCCGGGCGCTGCGGGATAGCCTGCAATACATGCTCAACCGCGGGCAAATCGCCAAATCCGGCTCGGTCGCTCCCGGCGTCACGCCGATGGTCCGCATCCCGCCGAACGGGGCGGAAAAGGCGCAGTTTCATGCCAAGCAGGCGCTGGATCTCGGCACTTATGGGATCGTTTGGCCGCACATTTCGTCGGTGGATGAGGCCTATAATGCGGTTGCCGCCTGCCGCTATCCGCGCCTGAAGAGCGCGCCCATGTACGAGCCCGCAGGAATCCGCGGCGACGGGCCGACTGCCGCCGTGCGCTATTGGGGCCTCTCCCAGCAGGACTATTACGACCGCGCCGACGTGTGGCCGCTTAACCCGAAGGGAGAAATCTTCGTGATCCTGATGATGGAGGACACGCGCGGCATCGAGGCGCTGCCTCAGATCTTGCAGACAGTGCCCGGCATTGGCGCGATCCTCATCGGGGAGGGCGACCTCTCCCAGGAGCTCGGCTACCCGCGGCAATACGAGCACCCCGAGGTGCTCAAATGGATGGCGCGGGTGGTCAACATCTGCAAGGAGCACAACGTCGTCGTCGGCCACCCCCACGTCGATTCCAACAATGTCGAGCGCATCCTCGGCGAAGGCTACCGCTTCTTGATGGCCGCGCCGGTGCGCAGTTACGCGGCCCTCGACAAAGGCTTGAAGCTGGCCGGACGCGCATAGCCGAGCGCGTCGGGCGCCGGCCGAGCGCAGTCAAGCCTGCACCGACTCGTAGACTTGTCTGCGCGCGCTCGCGTTGCGTTTGCAGCGGTACGTCGTCGGGAGGTAACCGTGAAGAAAGCTCTCGCCTCTCTGTTTGCTCTCACCGCCATGCTTGGCGACGCTCCCGGTCCTGCGACAGCGCAAGAACCCGGCTATCCCACGCGTCCCGTGCGGATCATCGTCGCCTTTCCCGTCGGCGGACTGCTCGACACCGTGTCGCGCATCGTTGGCGACAAGCTGACCGTGGTCCTTGGTCAACAATTCATCATCGAGAGCAGGCCCGGCGCCGGCGGAACGCTGGCGACCGCCGCGGTCGCGCGCGCCGAGCCGGACGGCTACACGCTGATGATGATCAACGACAACCACGCCGTGAACCCGAGCGTGTTCAAGAGCATTCCCTACGACAGCGTGAAGGATTTCGCGCCGATCGGCTTTGTCGGCAGCGCGCCCATGGCGCTCTCGGCGAACGCGCGCCTTCCGGCCCGCACCGTCCAGGACCTCGTCGAGCTGACGCGGCAACAGCCCGGCAAGATTTCATACGCCTCGGTCGGGATCGGCAGCGCGAGCCACTTGGCCGGCGAACTCTTTGGCGCCAAAGCCGGCGTTCGCATGCTGCACGTTCCGTTCCGCGGTGGCGCGCCGGCAATCAACGACCTGGTCGCCGGGCACGTCGACACAATGTTCGTTACCGCGGTGGTCGGCGGGCAGCACATGAAGACCGGCGCACTCACCCCGCTCGCGCTTGCGGCGTCAGCGCGGTTCGAGACGCTGCCCGAAGTCCCGACGATGGCCGAGGCCGGTTATCCGCTGGAGGCGGCCTATTGGTTCGGCCTGGCAGCACCCGCCGGGGCCCCGCCGGCCGTCCTCGCGAAACTGGAATCCGCGCTCTCCGAGGTGCTCGCGATGCCCGACCTGCGCAAGCGTATGACGGAGATGGGGGCGGTGGTGACGCCGCTCGGCTCGCGGCAATTCGGCGACTACATCCGCGCCGAGATGGCAAAATGGGCCGATGTCATCGCTCAAAACAACATCAGGTTTGAATAAAGGGCCGGGAGGCACGGAGAGGAGATGGCGGAAGAGCCCATCGACCGCCGTTCCCCGCTATCTCCCTTCGTCTGCTTGTTCATGATCTGGACTCCTTCCGGCCGGTTTCCCCTTGGGGGTAAAGTGGGTTGATTCGCGGGCTGTTCGGCGGATGAGGCACTCAACCGTACGGCCCGCGAGCCGGCGGTCTCACGACGCCGGTGAAAATGCGGCAATGGGGCAAGCGGGTATGCCGGACGCGTTCCGGATCACCGTGGAGGGCTTTGGGGCTCATCCGCAGGATGAAGCGCGTTCAAGCGCGTCCATAGTCCGCGAAGGCGGCCGTGAAACGCCCTTTGGGACGCGCTACGGCGGAATTCGCGACGCGCTTGCCGTGGCTCTGTCAGCATTCTTCCCGCACCTCGCGCGCGCCGCGGAAGCGACGGGGCGGTCCGAGCCCTCGACATTAGAAGCGTATGTCGCCGCGCTGCTATCGCTCGATCGGCACGAGATCGCAGCGCTCACGCTCACTCTCGGCGTTCTCTGCTTCGCTGTCGTCACCGCGATTTTGCTCGTGCGGACCCGTGGCCGGCTCGCCGAGCTCGAGGCATCGGCACGCGATGAGAGCGCCACATCCAAGGCCGCGATTGATCGCGCTTACGCGCTCCTGCTCTCCGAACAGCAAATTCTCGTCGCCTGGGCCGCCGGCACCGACGAGCCCGAAATCATCGGCGATCCCACGCTGGTCACCGCCGCCGATACGCCGCAGCGCGTGCTCGCCTTTGGCACGTGGCTCGAGCCGGAGACCGCCGGCGACATGGAGCGCTCGGTCGATGCTTTGCGCGCGCGGGGCGTCGCCTTCGCCATGACGATGGCCACGTTCGCCGGCCGTATCATCGAGGCGAAGGGCCAGGTCACCGGCGGCCGCGCAATCCTGCGGCTGCGGGAGGTCAGCGGCATCAAGCACGAACTCGCCGAACTCGCCCGCCGCCATCAGAAGCACCTCGAAGACACCGCGGCCATGCGCGCGCTGATCGAAGCAGCGGCTGCGCCGGTGTGGGCTCGCGATGACGCTGGCAAACTCGTTTTCGCGAACCAGGCGTATGCGCAAGCGGTCGAGGCCGAGGACGGCGCGGAGGCGGTCGATCGCGGGATCGAGCTTTTCGATCGAGGGGCGCGCACCGAACTCTTGCGCGCGCACGAATTGGCCGAGTCCTATTCGGGCCGGCTTCCAGCCGTGGTCGCAGGCCAGCGCCGCAGCTTCGACGTGATGACGGTGCCGGCCGGGCGCGGCAGTGCCGGCATCGGCCTCGACGCGACCGAAGCAGAAGCGCTACGCGGCGAGCTCAAGCGCATGATGGATGCCCACCGGCGCACCCTCGACCAGCTTGCCACCGGCGTCGCCATTTTCGGGTCCAATCAGCGGCTCGCCTTCTACAACACCGCCTATCGTTTGCTTTGGGATCTCGATCCCGTCTTCCTCGACCAGGGCCCGAACGATTCGGCCGTGCTCGATCGGTTGCGCGCGTCGCGCAAGCTCCCGGACGAACAGGATTTCCGACAGTGGAAAACGGCGCTCTACGACGCCTACCGGGCGGTCGAGCCCAAGGAGCACATGTGGCACCTGCCGGACGGCCGCACCATGCGGGTCGTCACCACGCCCAATCCGGAAGGTGGCGTCATCTATCTCTTCGATGACGTTACCGAACGGCTCGATCTCGAACGCCGCTACGATGCGCTGATCCGGGTTCAGGGCGAGACGCTGGACAATCTGACCGAGGCCGTCGCCGTGTTCGGCAGTGACGGCCGACTACGCCTTTTCAATCCAGTCTTCGCGCGCATGTGGCGGCTCGCACCGGAAATACTTGCCGAGCGACCCCATATCGAATCGCTGAGCCAGCGGACGCTGCCCCTCCACGGCGACCACCCCGTTTGGCAGAGACTGCGGGCGACGATCACGGCGATCGACAATCGCGAGCCGGTCACTGGCCGACTAGATCGCCCGGATGGCAACGTGGTCGATTGCGCCACCATGCCGCTGCCCGATGGCGCCACGCTGACGACATTCCAGGATGTCACCGACACCGTCAACGTCGAGCGTGCGCTGCGCGAGCGCAACGAAGCATTAGAGGCGGCAGACAAGCTTAAGATCGATTTCGTACACCACGTGTCCTACGAATTGCGCTCGCCGCTCACCAACATCATCGGTTTCGCGCATTTCCTCGGCGATCCCATCACGGGCCCGCTGAGGGAAAAGCAGCGCGAATATCTCAGTTACATCACCGTCTCGACCAACGCGCTGCTTGCCATCATCAACAACATCCTCGACCTCGCCACCATTGACGCCGGCGCCATGACGCTCAACGTCGGCTCGGTGGACATTCGCAAGACCATGGAAGCTGCCGCCGAAGGGGTGCAGGACCGCCTGGTCAAGAATGGGATCGAACTTGAAATCCGCGCCGCGGCCGATATCGGCACCTTCGTCGCCGACGAACGCCGGGTGCGCCAGTCGCTGTTCAATCTGCTTGCCAATGCGGTGGGCTTTTCGCCCGGCGGCGAGATCGTTACCTTTACCGCTCAGCGGCTCAAGGATGCCGTCGCGTTCTCGGTCACCGACCGTGGCCCCGGCATCCCGGATGACGTGCAGGACAAGGTGTTCGATTGGTTCGAGACCCATTCCCTCGGTTCACGTCATCGCGGGACGGGCCTCGGCCTTTCCCTGGTGCGCTCCTTCGTGGAACTGCACGGCGGCTCGGTGACGCTGGAATCGGCGGTTGGCCGCGGCACCACGGTCACCTGCGTCTTCCCCCTCGACCAAACCGCAGAGCGAAGCGCGGCTTGATCCTCGCCTGTCATGCGCCAAGGCCGGCAAAGAGCGCGGTTCCCATGGCGCGCCTCGGTGCCATACTCATCCCCGGCCCAATTCCCGACCGGCAGCCTATGCACATGATGCCAACAGATCTGCAATCAAGAGCCATGCCATGGCACTGCCCCTGACCGCGTCAAGCGTGTCGACCTTTTCGGTGGCGCTGCCAGGCGAGCACGCCACGCAACGGCTCGCGATCGATATCGCCAATTCGCTGGAACGCGGCGATCTTGTCACGCTCTCGGGCGATCTCGGCGCTGGCAAGACCACCTTCGCACGTGCGCTCATCCGTTATCTAGCGGGTGATGCAATGGTGGAAGTGCCAAGCCCGACCTTCACGCTGATGCAGATCTACGACCTGCCTCAGTTTCCATTGGTGCACGCCGACTTCTATCGGCTGTCGGGATCGGGGGACCTCGCAGAGCTCGGTTTCGACGACCTGCCGGATGGCGCGGTGGTGCTGATCGAATGGCCCGACCGTGCGGCGGGTCTCTTGCCGCCTGATCGGCTGGACGTTGCGCTGACGCTCGCGCCTAAGCTCAAGCTCGAATTCCGCCATGCCCGCGTCACCGGCTATGGCTCGTTCGGGCCGCGGGTCGACCGCATGGCGTCGGCGCGCCAATTCATTGCCGAGAGCGGCTATAGCGAGGCGCTCCGTGTGAGGATGCAGGGCGATGCGTCCACGCGGTCGTACGAGCGGCTCGCACTCGGCGACAAGCACGTGATCCTGATGAACATGCCGCGCCGGCCCGACGGCCCCCCGATGCGCAGCGGCAAGCCCTATAGCGCGGTCGCGCATCTTGCTGACAGTGTCGTGCCGTTCGTGGCAATGGCGAACGGCCTTCGGCAATACGGCTTCTCGGCACCCGTCATCCATCACGCTGATCTGGACCAGGGACTCCTGATCCTCGAGGACCTCGGCGAGGAGCGCGTGGTGAGTGGCGACCCACCTGCGCCGATCCAGGAGTGCTACGAGACCGCGGTCGACATGCTGCTCGCGTTGCACGAGCAGCGGCTACCCGACACGCTACCCGTCGCGCCCCATGTCGAATACCGCATTCCCTCCTACGACATGAACGCATTCCTGATCGAGGCCGAACTCCTGGTGGACTGGTTCCTGCCTCGGCTCGACGCAGCGATCCCGGATACCGAGCGCGGCTCGTTCCGGGCGCTCTGGCGCGAGCTTTTGCACCCGGCCATCGAGGCGCCGCCGACCTGGGTGCTGCGCGATTTCCATTCGCCCAATCTGCTCTGGCTGCCGCAGCGCCGCGAAAACGCACGGCTCGGCATTCTCGACTTCCAGGACGCCCTGATAGGACCCGCCGCCTACGATCTTGCCTCGCTGCTCCAGGACGCGCGTGTGGACGTTTCCGAACAAACCGAGCTTGCGCTTCTTGGCCGTTACGTACGCGGGCGGAGCCAGACCGATCCGAACTTCGATGCCGCCCAATTCATCAGGCTTTACGTGACGCTCGCGGCCCAACGCGCCAGCAAAATCCTCGGCATCTTCGCCCGGCTCGACATACGCGACGGCAAGCCGCAATATTTGCGTCACCTGCCCCGGGTATGGGGCTACTTGCAGCGCTCGCTAGGCCACCCGGCGCTGGAGTCGCTCAATGCCTGGTATATTGCCCACGTGCCGTCGTTAAACACAATTTAAGCGCTCCAGGGGCAAAAACCGATTAAATGGCTGAAGCTCCCTCGATCACGACCGCACCGAAACGCGCCATGGTGCTCGCGGCCGGACTCGGCACGCGCATGCGCCCCTTCAACGGCGGGATCCCCAAACCGCTGGTCGCGGTCGGCGGGAAGGCGCTGATCGACTACGTGCTCGATCGCCTCGCCGAGCAGGGTGTCGAGCGCGCGGTCGTCAACGTCCATCATCTCGCCGACCAGATCGAACGCCATCTCGACCGGCGCGAGCGTCCGAACATCGTGATTTCCGATGAGCGGAACGAACTTCTCGGCACCGGCGGAGGTGTGCTCAAGGCACTGCCACAGCTTGGCGAGGGCCCGTTCTTCCACGTCAATTCCGACACCATCTGGATCGACGGGGTGAAGCCCAATCTGGGCCGCCTCGCTGCTGCCTTCGATCCCACCCGAATGGATGCGTTGCTTCTCCTGGCGCCGACGGCATCGAGCATCGGCTATGCTGGACGCGGCGATTTTTTGATGGGGCCGGACGGACGGCTGGCGCGGCGCGGTGAGCGCGAAGTGGTGCCGTTCGTCTATGCCGGCGCGGCGATCCTCACCCCCAGCTTCTTTGCCGGCGCCCCGGCGGGAGCGTTTTCGATGTCGCCGTTGTTCGACCGGGCGGCGGATGCCCAGCGGCTCTGCGGCCTGCGCCTCGACGGCGTCTGGATGCATGTCGGCACGCCCGACGCCATCAAGGCCGCCGAGGACGCCATCCTCGCCAGCGCGGCGTGATCGTCTAGCGCGCGCATACCGCGACTCGCCGCGCGCCCGTCCTGGCTTGCAAGGGGTGGGATGCGCGGTTCAGCGCGCCGGGGACCTCCGGTATTGAAGTTGCCGAACGGTGTATCATTCGGCATGGCGAATCCTTGCGTCTTCAATATTCCGGCCTCGGCGCCGTTCGTGCCGACGCTGATCCGCGCCCTGATCGACGGAACCCTGGTGCCGGGCTTTCCCGCCGGACACGATCCGCTCGCGCTCGCAGGCGCCACCCTCTACCTGCCCACGCGGCGCGCCTGCCGGCTGGTGCGCGATGTCTTCCTCGATGTGACCGGAACCCGCGCGGCGATCCTGCCGCGCATCGTCGCCATCGGCGACGTCGACGAGGACGAGATCGCCTTTACCCAGGCCGCAACGGGCGCGCTTGCAGCCGAGGCGCTCGGCCTGCCAACGGCGATCGGCGGGCTCGAGCGGCGCATGCTGCTGGTGCAGCTCGTGCTCAAGTGGGCCCGCAGCATTGCGCCCGACAGGAAAGACGAAGCGCCGCTCGTCGCCAGCAATCCGGCGTCGGCGCTCGCGCTCGCCGACGATCTCGCGCGCCTGATGGACGACATGACCACACGCGGGGTTCCATGGGACCGTCTCGACGAGCTCGTGCCGGAAGCGCTCGACCGCTATTGGCAGCTCACGCTCGAATTCCTCAAGATCGCCCGCGAGGCTTGGCCGAACATTCTTGCTGACCGTGGGGCCATCGAGCCGGCCGCACGGCGGGACGCCTTGATCAAGGCCGAGGCGGCACGGCTCGCCACCCACAAGGACGGCCCGGTGATCGCCGCGGGCTCGACCGGCTCGATGCCGGCAACCGCCGAGCTGATCGCGACGATCGCCAGGCTTCCCCATGGTGCCGTTGTCCTGCCGGGCCTCGACACCGATCTCGATGCGGAATCATGGGTCCTTATCGCCGGCCGCCGAGATGCCGCCGGCCGCGAGTTGATCTCGCCGGCGATCGGACATCCGCAATTCGCCTTGCAGGCCCTCCTGGGTCGCATCGGAATCGCGCGCGACGCAGTCCTCCCGCTCGGACAGCCCGCCGCGCATGGGCGCGAACGCACGGTGTCGGAGGCGCTGCGACCGGCGGCCGCCACCGACCGCTGGCAGCGGCTCGCCGGCTCGGATTTCCCGGCGTGCGTCGACGCCGCGTTCGCAACTTTGTCGGTGGTGGAGGCCGCAAATGCCGAGGAAGAGGCGCTCACCATCGCAATCGCGCTGCGCGAAGCGATCGAGACGGCAGGCAAGACCGCGGCACTGATCACGCCCGACCGGGAACTGGCGCGCCGCGTGCTCGCCGCGTTGGAACGTTGGCACATCCCGGTCGACGACTCCGGTGGCGACGCCCTCCCTGACACGTTGGCGGGGCGGTTCGCACGCCTCGCGGCCGAAGCCGCGCTCGGAGGCCTGGCCCCGGTTACGCTCCTCGCCTTGCTCAAGCACCCGTTGACACGGCTGGGCGCCCCAGAGGGTGCAAATACGCGCCCGGTGGCCGCCCTGGAACGAGCCGTCTTGCGCGGCCCCCGCCCCAAACCAAAAAGCGGCGGCCTTGCGCGTGCGCTTGCAACGTTTCGGGAAGAGCTCGGCAAGTTTCGGCGCCGCGAGGAATCCGATTTGCATCCATCCGATCCCCGCCTCTACCTGAGCGACGGCGAACTCGTCGACGCCGCCGCGCTGCTCGAACAATTCACGGCCGCGATTGCGCCGCTCGAGGTTTTATCAGGCGCGACGCAGTCCTTCGCGGAACTTGCCTCACGACACTGCGACGTCGTCACCGCCTTGAGCGGGGACGAACGCGGTCAGCCAGCCGCGTTCGCTGGCAATGACGGCGTCAAACTCTATGAGGCGTTCGACGATATTGCGCGCGCGAACGCCGACGCCGGCTTTGTCGTCGCGCAAACAGACTATGCCGAGCTTTTCAGGATCGCGATTGCCGATCGGGTGGTACGGCGCCCGGAGGTTCCGAACGTGCGCGTTCGTATCTACGGTCCGCTCGAAGCACGGCTGCAAACTGTCGATCGCGTGGTCCTTGGCGGCCTGGTCGAAGGCGTCTGGCCGCCGGAGACACGGCCGGATCCCTGGCTCAGCCGTCCCATGCGCCATGCGCTCGGCCTCGATCTGCCCGAGCGTCGCATTTCACTGTCGGCCCACGACTTCGCGCAGGCGCTCGGCGCTGACGAGGTCATGCTCGCTTACCCAGCCAAGCTCGCCGGTACACCGACCGTGGTATCGCGCTTCGTCCAGCGGCTGGCCGCGGTCGCCGGCGAGCACCGGTGGGAGCAGGCACGCGAGAAGGGCAAGACCTATCTCGCCTGGGCCCGGACGCTCGATCATCCCACCGAGATCAAGCGCATGGACAAGCCCGCGCCGAGGCCGCCGCGCGCCGCGCGGCCGACGGCGCTGTCGGTCACGGAGATCGAAAGCTGGCTGCGCGACCCCTACACCATCTATGCCAAGCATATTCTCAAATTGCGCGAGCTCGACGCCGTCGACCTGCCGCCGGGCGCGGCCGACCGCGGCATCGTCATCCACGGCGCGCTGAGCGAGTTCACCAAGACCTTTGCCGGCGCCCTGCCGGCCGATCCCGCCGCCGCGCTGATCGAGATCGGCGCCAGGCATTTCGCCACGCTCGACGATTATCCCGAGGCGCGGGCGTTCTGGTGGCCCCGGTTCCAGCGCATCGCGCATTGGTTCGCAGGCTGGGAGACGCGGCGGCGCGCCTTGGTCAAGACGCTCAAGGCTGAAACGTCGGGCCAGATCAAGTTCCCGCTCGGGGAGCGCGTGTTCACGCTGCGCGGACGCGCCGACCGCATCGAAGAGCTTGCGGGCGGTGGCTATGCCATTCTCGATTACAAGACCGGGCAGGTGCCGACCGAGCCGCAGGTGCGCATCGGCGTTTCGCCGCAGCTCACGCTCGAAGCCGCGATCCTGCGCGGCGGTGGATTTCGCGATATCGCCGCCGATGCCTCCGTGAGCGAACTCGTTTATGTCGCGCTCAAGGGCGGCGAACCTGCCGGCGAAGAAAAGCTGATTAAGTTCACGGGGGGTGACACAAACATTCACGCCGACCGGGCGCTTGAAAAGCTCCGCGTGGTCGCAGCGCGGTTCGAGGACGAGCAGCAGCCCTATCTGCCGCTGGTGCTGTCGATGTGGAAGAACCGCTACGGCACCTACGATCATCTCTCGCGGGTCAAGGAGTGGTCGGTCGGAGGCACCGACGAGGAAGAGGGCGCGGGCGAATGAACGCGCCTCGTATCATTCCGGAGGCCGTGCTGCGGCTGCAGATCACGGCGTCGGACCCCGCGGTATCGGCCTGGGTCGCGGCCAATGCCGGATCGGGCAAGACCCATGTTCTGGCGCAACGGGTCATCCGCCTCCTGCTCGACGGCGTCGAGCCCGGAAAGATCCTCTGCATCACATTCACCAAGGCGGCCGCCGCAAATATGGCCAACCGCGTGTTCGACGAGCTGCGGCGCTGGACCGCGCTCGACGACGAGAAACTCGATGCGGCGATCCGGCGGATGTCCGACCTCGATCCCGATCCGGCGCGGCGGACGCGCGCACGACGATTGTTCGCATTGGCGCTGGAGACGCCCGGTGGCCTCAAGGTGCAGACAATCCACGCGTTTTGCACACGGCTTCTGCACCAGTTTCCATTCGAGGCCGAGGTGGCCGCGCGCTTCGACGTGCTCGACGAGGCGTCGGAAGCACAGCTTCTGAGCGAGACCAGCCTGGGCGTGTTGCTCGATGCCACCCTGGCCCCGGATGCCCCGCTCGGCCGTGCGCTCGCAACCGCCATCGCGGTCGCCGCCGACCGGACCTTCAAGGAGGTGGTGGGCGAAGCCATCCGCAAACGCGACGTGGTGAGGGCATGGATCGACCACGGCGGCAGCGTCGACGCGGCCGTCGCCTTGCTGTGCGAAACCCTCGGCATCAGCAGCGATGACACACTCGAACGGATCGAAAGCGAGATGACGGAGGGGCCACTGTTCCCGTCATCGCGCTGGTCGGCCGCCGCCAAAATCCTGTTGCAGGGATCAAAGAGCGACCAGGAGCAGGCGGCACGGCTTACGAATGCGCTGGCGACCGCGGATTCGGAACGTGCCAGCATCTATCTCGGGATCTTCTTCACTGACAAACTCGAGCCACGCCAGCGCGTGATCACCAAGGCAATGGAGAAGAGCGATTCCGAACTGGCCGATTGCCTCCAGCGCGAAGGCGAGCGGCTGCTGGCTTTGGTGGAGCGTCGCAAGGCGGTCGCCTGCCGCAAGCGCACGGCCGCGCTTATCACCATCGCCGATGCAGTGATCTCCCGGTACCAGAGGGCGAAGGACCAGCGTGGGCTCCTCGACTACGACGATCTGATCGACAAGGCACTCGCCCTGCTGGGCAAGGATCGCGCGGCCTGGGTGCATTACAAGCTCGATCAAGGCATCGACCACGTGCTGATCGACGAGGCGCAGGATACGAGTCCGAAGCAATGGGAGATCATCCGACTTCTGACGGCCGAGTTTTTTGCCGGCGCTGGCGCGCGTGCTGTCAACCGGACGATCTTCGCCGTGGGCGACGAGAAGCAATCGATATTCTCGTTCCAGGGCGCGGCGCCGCGCGAATTCGATGCCATGCGGCGCACCTTCGCGACGCTTTGCGCCGCCATCGACCGGGATTTGCAATATGTGCCCTTCCGCCACTCGTTCCGTTCAGGACCCAATCTGCTCGGCGCCGTCGACAAGGTATTCGAACGGCCGCAAGCGTACCGCGGGCTGTCTGCCGACAATGTAAGGCCCGTGCACGAATGGCTGCCGGAAGCGATGCCTGGCCTCGTCGAGATCTGGGACACCCTCAAGCCGAAGGACAAGCGTGAGATCGAGGCCTGGGATGCACCGTTCGACGAGTTGACGGAAAAGAGCCCGCAGGTGCGGCTGGCGGCGAAGATCGCGGCAACCGTCAAGCGCTGGACGAAGCAAGGCACGCGCGCGGGTGACGTGTTGATACTGGTGCGCCAGCGCGGAGCCTTGTTCGAGGCGATCATCCGCTCCTTGAAAGACGCCCATGTGCCAGTCGCCGGGGCAGATCGGCTGGTGCTGACAGAGCATATCGCGGTCATGGACCTGATGGTGCTCGCGGACGCGCTGCTGCTGCCCGCTGACGATCTCGCGCTGGCCACCGTGCTCAAGTCGCCGCTGTTCGGGCTGGACGATGCGGACCTGTTCAAGATCGCCTGGGAGCGCAAGACATCGCTGCGCACGGCGTTGCGGGCGAAGGCGCCCATGGACCCGCGCTTCGCCGAGGCGGTCGCCAGGCTCGACCGCCTTGCGCAGTGGGCACACAAGGACACGCCATTCGGATTCTATGCGCGCGTATTGGGGGCCGAGAGAGGCCGCCGACGCTTTCTTGCACGCCTCGGTCACGAGGCCGACGACGCGCTCGACGAGTTTCTCAATCGCGCGCTCGACTATGAACGCCGCGAAACACCGTCGTTGCAGGGCTTCGTCGCCTGGCTGCGCGCCGCCAGGACCGACATCAAACGCGACATGGAGATTACCCGCGACGAGGTGCGGGTGATGACCGTGCATGGCGCCAAAGGCCTGGAGGCTCCGATCGTCATCCTGGCCGACACCACGACACCACCCGCAGGGCCAGGACAGCGTCAACCGCGGCTCCTCGATCTGGTGACCAACGGCCCTGGTACTCCCGGCCATTTCGTGTGGGTGGGGCCAAAGGTCAACGACGTGGCGGCGGTCGCAGAAGCCCGCGAACGCGTTCAGCGCGAAAACGAAGACGAACATGGACGCCTGCTCTACGTGGCGATGACGCGCGCCATCGACCGTCTGGTGGTGTGCGGAGCAGAAGGAGAGCGCAAACCGCAGGAGGGCTGCTGGTGGAACCTGGTCTCGGTCGCCTTGCGTCCGGTTTCCGTGGAAGAACCGGCAGATGACGGCGACGGCACCGTGTGGCGTTACCGTCCGATCCCATTGCGTGACGCCCCCGCGGTATCGTCGCCCGCGGCCGCTGCACGCCTGCAGCAGCCCTCGTGGCTCGCCCGGGACGCTCCCAGCGAGCCGACAGCGGTGCTGCCGCTCTCACCTTCGCGCGCATACGATGAGGAGGCGGCGCCGGTGCGTCCGGGCCGTGCCGGCAGTCCCGCCGAACGCAAGAAAGCGATGGCGCGCGGCGTGCTCATGCATCGGTTGTTGCAATCACTGCCGGACATTCCGCGTGAGGCGCGAACCGAGGCCGCGCTCCGCCACCTTGCGCGCGCGGCCAGGGATTTCAGCGCCGACGAACGGGAGAGCCTGCTCGAGCAAATCCGGCGCGTGCTCGAGGATGCGCGGTTCTCCGAACTGTTTTCACCCGGGAGCCGTGCCGAGATCCCGATCGTGGGGCACCTCAAGGGCGGCACCCTTGCCGTCTCCGGCCAGGTCGACCGCCTCGCGGTCATCAGCAATGCGGTCCTGATCGCGGACTACAAGACCAATCGTCCGGCCCCCCGGCGATTCGAGGACGTGCCGCCTGCCTACATTCGCCAGCTGGCGCTGTATCGGGCCGTGCTGGCCCAGCTCTATCCGCACAAGCTCATCCGTGCCGCCCTCCTATGGACGGATGCCCCTGATCTGATGGAGATTCCGGCGGCGGCCATGGATCGCGAACTGGCGGCCGTCACCTCGGCGTGAGGCCGCCTTGACGCTCGGCAGGTGCGTTCATAGGTTCGACATTCTCGACGCGGCGCTTCGCCTGCATCCCAAGGACAACGAGGTATTTCCCATGGCCGTTGGCAAGGTTTCGGACACCACTTTCGAATCCGAGGTGTTGAAGGCGACCGGCCCGGTCGTGGTGGATTTCTGGGCCGAATGGTGCGGTCCCTGCCGAATGATTGCGCCCGCGCTCGAGGAGATCGCAGGCTCCCTCGGCGAAAAGGTGAAGATCGTCAAACTCAACGTCGACGAGAATCCGCAGACGGCAGCGAAGTACGGCATCCAATCGATCCCGACCCTGATGATCTTCAAGGACGGTCAGATGGCCTCGCGCCAGATCGGCGCTGCGCCGAAGCAGAAGCTGGAACAGTGGATCACCACGGCGGTGTGACGCCGCCGACAAAGCGATCAGCCATAAAATTTCCTCGCAGCGGCCGGCCGAAATGCCGGCCGTTTGCGTTATTGCCTCGGGCTTGCCCGCTTCAGGGCCGAGCGGATACCGGTCGATCATGGCTCGTGCAT
>Ga0208989_10000078_pt1 | contig 19869 bp, 20 predicted proteins | sample MedBloCAOM3_M1_FD_187852 | JGI IMG/M metagenome (GOLD analysis project Ga0208989, IMG submission 187852) | Forest soil microbial communities from El Dorado National Forest, California, USA - Mediterranean Blodgett CA OM3_M1 (SPAdes) (version 2) | ecosystem: Environmental > Terrestrial > Soil >...
ACGCCGGGGTACCACCGCCAGCAGCTATAGCCGCCATAGGCGTAGAGCCCGCCGCCCCAGACGCGACGAAAGCCGTGGTGAAAATGTGCGCCGCGAAAATGGCCGCCGGCGAAGTGGGCGTGGCCGCCGCCGCGTCCGCCAAAGCCATGTCCACCTCCATGTCCACCTCCATGTCCACCTCCATGTCCACCTCCGTGTCCACCTCCATGGCCCCCGCCACCTCCGCGGGCGGTCGCAAGGGTTGGGGCAAGGGCCACCGCAGCGCCGATGGCAGCTGTGAAGGCGATAGCGATCACGGTCTTTCGCGACATGGGGGCGTCATCCTCTCAGGACATCTATCCACCCGGGCGCGATGTTAAGTCCGCCATCTGAATGGCGGCTGAACGCTTTGCAGCGCTAATGCGGCGAAGTTGCACTACGGGCGGGAAACGAGCGCAGGCGCTGGATCGTGCGCGTTCCTTTGAGACGGCGGCCTTCGCCGCCTCCTCAGGGCGGAAAGCGCTGTTGCTGTTGCCATAGCGAAGGTGCGACCACTTATGGCTCTTACCTCGCAAACGCGACGCGCCCGACAGGGAAATTCCCAGCCCTACAGGGATCGCTTGCATTTATGTTCATGATATGTTCTCATGGCGCGTTCGTGCTGGGAGTGGTGGCTATCAAGGATCTTTGCTCGCGCAGAGCGCGCCGCACGAGACGTCGAACTGCAAGCCGGTGAGTTGAATGGAGTGAGGGTGTCGTGGTCGAAGAACAACTGGTTTTCGCGTTCCACAAGGACAGGATGTTTGCGTTCGAGCGGGCGCAACTGCAGACGGACTCGTGCTTTGGCGGGCCCTTGGAGGTCGATCTCTCGGGCGTCGAGCACGGTCCGAGGCCGCTGCACCTGATCGCGCGGCTCGGCGGCTCCCATATCCTCGGATTGGGGTTCGGGCTCCCCCTTATTTATGGCATGTCATACAGCGGCTGCGACTTGCGGTATCGGATCGATGGCGTCGGCAAGATCGAGATCCTGAAGTTGCAGCCGACCGAGTCGTCGGAGGATTGGCCCTATCGCAATTTTCCGCCCTTGTTGCCGTACGTTCCGCTCCGCCTCAGCGACGCGCCGGCCCTTGTGGACTATTCGGAGTTCGCGCAACGCTTTCCCAACATGCCGGAGCAGCAGCCGGCCGAGCTGGTGGTCGCGGTGCCGCCGCCAGCGACCGTGGGCCTTTCGCTCTGGGGCGCGGGTGACGGCGAGGGGGTGACGATCGTCTTTGAATACGATCTCGAGGACAGGATCGTGAGCTCGTACAACGTGACGTGACGAGCCAGCATCCGGATCCGCTAATGGCTGATACGGCTCCTCGGTTGTCATGGCTGTGACAGGCCCGGCCATGACAAGGACGGCATGACGAGCGGAGAGAGCACGCGAGTTTTTCGCTCGCTCGACCACTTCTGCGCGCTGGGCCAACCGATCCGGCGCTTGCCGCGGCGCTATCCGCGTCCGGATTTCGATTTCCGTCGGCTCTCCTCGACGGCGATGACAGGTTTCCCCCGCGCACTAACGCGGGTGTCGTGCTTGGCCTGCCGGCCGGATGACTTCCGTTCGCCTTTCTCGACGATCGTGATCTTTGTCGGTCCGATGACGATGCGAGTGCCGTGCTTCGCTTGCTTTGTCGAAGACTTCCGTTGCCCTTCCTCGACCGCGATGATCGGCCCTCCCACGCCGATGCCCACGACCTGCTTCGCGTGGCGCGCGGATTTGCCGGCGAGGCGCCCCGCAGCGGGGCGTCCCACAGTGGTGCGCGCCAAAGTGACGCGTTCCATCGCGTTACGCGGATTTGGCTTGGTTCGGCGACTTGCCATGATCTGCGGGATGGACTTGAGCCCGGTGGCGGCGGCTTCCAATGTCCGCACCGGCGTAGGCGCGGCTTTGGACAGCGAGTCGGCCGCGCTCGCCATGTCCTCGATGATGGTGTTGCCAGCCTCGAACATGCTCTCCAGGTCGGAAGGGCCCTCAGCGCGCACGGTTTCGCGCAGGGGGTTCTCGGCCAGGATGATCTTGACGCTCGTCGGCTGGCAGTGATTCCACTCGGCCCGGTCGCGCGGACCATAGGGACAGACGACGCCGTTCTTGGCGGCCGTCTCGTGCCACAACTGCGCTTCGGAAGAGCCGGGCCGCCCGATGCCATGCATGTCGACGGCGAGCCCGTAGGTGTGCAGCGAGTTGAACTTGTCGGAGAAGCCGCCGACGCCGAATGCAGGCGGTCGATAGGCCGAGAACACGCCCGCGAATGGCAGTCCGGCGCTGCGCGCTTCCCGGATCGCGTTGGCCAGCCGGACGACGAATTCAGGGTGCAGGCGCCCGATCGCGAGCTCCGCGCCTTGCAGCGTCATGGTGAAACCGGGGCTCGCGGTCTCGATCAGGTACGCGCGCGCTTCCGCGATCTCCAGCGGTGTCCTCGCAGCGGCGGCGCAGCCCGGCTCGCTGCCGGGCGATGGGTTCGGCTGGTACACCACGACGTCGTTGGGAGGGCATGGCGGCGCAGACGGCGTCGCCGGGGCGGCAGCATCCGATCCGGATGAATCGGAACGCGCGACCTCAGACGAGAACGGCATCATGAAGAGTGCAAGCAGCGCCGGCGCCAGCGCGGGCGCGCAATTCGACATGGTGGCGAGCAGTCGTTTCATGAGAGTCCCGTGCTTGATGTCAGGATGGCGTCTGCGATCGCGGACGTACCCGCAGGTCTACGACGAATGCGACGACAATGTGATCGGGTCGGCGTCGCTGCATGGCTGCCGCGCGCGGCCTCGGCCGGGCGCCGATAAACATCCGATAAACAGAGGACTATCAATGAACCCCTTTACGGATGTTTCGGTCCGACTCGAAAAGTGATGAGGGAAACCTGGGCGCGTGTGGCGCCGGTGGAAAGGACACTCCGCGCGTCGTTGGGGCGGCGTGGCATTCTGCTAGGCATCGCTGGCGACGTCATGCGAGCGAACGCGTTGCATGGTGCCCAGACGTGATGTGCGGAGGATCGCGACCGTCGTCTCCGGCGCTATCGTCCGCGCAGCGCGGGATTGATCTCGAAACCGAGCGTCGCCGAGAACGTCGCGCCGCATAGCGCCGAGCGCAGTCCGGTCGGATTGTCGGCCGTGCTGACGCCGCCGGGGAGCGCCCCGAGGTCGCCGGTCATCACATAGCAATGCTCTTTCGAAAGCGTTGTGTCGGTGTAGTTGAGGCCGAGCTTGAGCACGTTGTAATTGAACGTCAGGCCGGCGCGCCAATTGTTGTAGGCCGGCAGCGGAAGCCCGGCGCCGCCGGCGCTCACGCCGCCGGCGCTCGAGGTCCGGCCGAACACCGAACGGCCGAAGTCGCCGGACAGCGTCCAGCCCACGCCACTCGGAAGCAGGTCGGTCGGCAGATCGAGCGAGATCGCACCGGCCGCATAGGTGCCCCAGGCGCCGGATTGCCAGACGTCCGGCGCATAGGCCAGCGTCGCGCCGAGCGTGAGCCTCTCGGTCAATTTGTGGGAGACGGTCGCGTGCGCCTCCCAGTAGTTCGACAGCTCCGGCCCGATCTCGCCGGGGTAGTAGTAATAGGCCGCGCCGATATCGAAATCGAACGGGCCGAGCGTCGGGCGGACGCCGGCGGAGATCGTGACTTCGACCGCCGGGCTGGTGGAGAACTTCACGCTGTTGAAGTTGGTATAGGCGTAGAGCCAGCCGTATTGAGCGTCGACATACGTCCCCACCGCCGGCTGATGCGCCGAATAGCTGAGCCCGCGATAGATGTAGTCGGTCATCAGCAGGGCGCCGGCGGTGAGCTTGAACTGGTCCGCAGGCGCGGCCAACGACGGCGTCACGTCGTCGGCGTGCGCGGCGCATGATGTGGCGATGAGCCAGGCCAGGACTCGCATTGAATGCGCGGCGGGACGCAGCATGGGGCTTTCGCTCGGGTCGGCGCTGGCGGACTTTCGTTCCTCTCGTCGCAAGCGTAGCGCGGATGGAGCGGCCGCGAAATCCGGGTTGAAGGCCATGCACTGATCGCAGGCGCGTGGCGACGCGGATCGCACCATCCGGTTCAAGCGGGCAGGGCGGAAATATATTCGCTATTTCAGCCCGCGAGCAATCTTCAATGTTCGCCGTTTCCGGCAACCCAAGTGTCGAGAACCGTCATATCGTTCGGATCGAAGGCCACGAGATCGGCGCGATATCCCGGCGCGAGCCTGCCCAGCATGTGATCGAGGCCGAGGAACGCCGCCGGATGAGTTGACGCAAATCGCAGCGCATCAGGCAAAGATGCACCCAGCAGGCGAATGCAATTCCTGATGGCGGTCGCCATGTCGAGCACGGTCCCGGCCAGCGTCCCGTCGTCCGTGACGCAGCGGCCATCGCGCGCCGTGATGCTCTCGCCCCGCAGAGTGAACGTGGGGCAGCTTCCGCCAACGGGCGGCATCGCATCGGTTACGAGCAGAGGGTGGCCGACACCACGCAGTGCAAGGCGGAGCATCGCGGGATCGACGTGCACACCGTCCACGATGAGGCCGTACCAGGCGTCGGGCGACTCCAGTGCCCGCGCGATGGGGCCGGGTTCCCGGCTGGACAATGGTCGCATGGCATTGAAGAGATGTGTGAAGCCTGTAAGCCCTTCCGCCATGGCGACACGGGTCTGCAGGTAGGACGCCATCGAATGCCCTAGCGACACCCGAACGCCGGCCGCGACCAGCTGTGCGATGAACCCCGGCGGCACGACTTCGGGCGCCAAGGTCACCAGAAGAATTCCCTGGCGCGGCGCAGTCAGGATTGCGAGATCGTCCGGGCACGGCCGCCTGATGTGGCGCGGGTCGTGCACGCCGGGTCTTTCGGGAGACAGAAAAGGACCCTCGAGGTGAACCCCGAGCACGCTCGGCTCCTGACCGATCACGAGATCGGCCGCGTCCAACGCAAGTCTCATCTTTTCCGGGCTGTCGGTGATGAGCGTCGGCAGGAGGCCTGTTGTGCCAGATTTTCGATGGGCCGCCGCGATCGTGCAAACGCCTTGTACGGTCGGCTGATCATTGAACAGAACATCTCCGCCGCCGTTCACCTGCAGATCGATGAACCCGGGCGCCAGCCACGCCCCCTCGGGCAGGACGCGAATGGAAATGGTCCGCGGCAGATCCGCCACCGGCACGAGATCCGCGATGCCGGCCCCGTCCACGATCACGGCTGTGCGCTCGCGCACGACGGTACCGTCGAACACATGGTCCGCTGCTATGGCGTGGAGCACCGGCCCGCTCATCTCGTCCGCGTTACCTTTTGCAAATGCCGCGGCAGGTCCACGTCGGTGCCACGACGTCGGGCCACGCGAAGGGCGAGCGGGTAGAAGCTCTGGATCAGGCATACGGCATCCGTGTCCGGATGATCCGGCGCGAGCGCGGGCAGATCGACGTCCTGTTGCCCGCCGTGATCGGTCATGAACACGCTGGCATTCTTCAGGCGCAGATCGGCGGCGAGGACGCGAAGCCCCTCCGCGGCCTGGTCGGTCGGCATGAACAGGAGGACAGGATAGGAGGCCTCGATCAGCGCGATCGGACCATGCACGAATTCAGCGCCGCTGAAAGCCTCGGCGTGAAGATTCGAGGTTTCTTTCAACTTCAGGGCGGCCTCGCGCGCGATTGCGAGCGTGGGCCCTCGTCCCAGGCTCACGAGGCTCGTCGCCTCGGAGAGCGCGTGCAGGGCGGGGCTCCAATCGAGCCGCATGGCGGCCGCGAGACGATCCGGCAGACGCTCGATTGCCGCCTGCAATGCGTCGAGCTCGGCCCATCCGCCAACGAGGTGCAGCCAGGCAGAGAGACTGGTCACGAAGGTCTTCGTTGCCGCCACGCTGCGCTCGGGCCCCGCAGCCATCGGGAGCACGATGTCGGACGATCTCGCCAGGGGGCTCTCGGTATCATTGACAATGGTTGCGGTCAGCGCGCCGGCGGCCTTGGCCATCGCCACCGCCTCGACGAGGTCGTCGCTCTTTCCGGATTGCGAAACCGCGAGAAACAGCTGGCCACTGAGCTTCAGCCGCTGCTGATAGATGGTGGCCACATTGGGCGCGAAGGCGCCCACGGGGATGCCGAGGTGGCGCTCGACAAGGTGCTTGCCGAACGTCGCCGCATGGGCCGAGCTTCCGCGCGCGCAGGTGAGGACGAAACTCGGCGGATCGCGCCGGATGCGACGCAGGAGCTCGGCCAGCGGAGCTTCGAGCGCCTCTCTCTGCCGCCGCACCGCGTCCGGACTCTCCTGCCATTCCGTTTCCATGTGGGCGGGGGTGTGGCTCATCGGGGGCGCTTCGATGCAGGCCGCGCGCGGTGCAGCGCCGATACCGCCGCATGGCGGGCCAATTGCAGTGCGCCGGCGACTGCGTCGCCGCGCGGCGCAACAAGGTGGCGGCGCGTGGTATCCGCCAGCCATGACTCGATCGGCGCCGCGAGGCCGCCGACCAGCGACAGGCGATCCACCCCGACGGCAAGGAGCCGTTGCGCCAGCGCATCGACGTGTCCGCCGGCGATTCGCAGGAGCTCGACCGCAACCGGGTCATCAGCCGCGGCATGCTCCACGACCGCCGGTGCGAAAGTTGCGAAATCGTTCGGAAGTGCGCCGGTCATCCATCGCACGACCGCATGCGGATCCGACCGGAATCTCGCAAACAGCGAGCGGAGCAGTGCCGTCCACGGGGTGCGCCCGTCATGGGCCCACAACGTGCGGCGCAACGCCTCGCAGCCGAGCCAGGCGCCGCTTCCTTCGTCCGAGAGGGGCCAGCCCCAGCCGCCGACCCGATACTGCCGTCCATTCAACTCGGCCCAGCCGATGGTGCCGGTGCCGATCACGACGATGCCGCCGTTATCCCCTCCATGGGCGCCAATGCAGGCCGCCTGCGCATCGGGCACGACAACCGCCGAGCGATAGGGATGCTTGTGCCGTCGTGCAGCCTCGAGCTGGCTCGGCTCGCTGCCTCCCGCCAACGCCAGGCAAGCGACGACTCTTCCGATATCGCGCGGCGACAATGATGCCCCGTTCATGCACTGCGTCGTGGCCTGGAGGACCGACGCAAAGCTTTGCTCCACGCCAAGGCGGATATTGGCGGGGCCCCCGGTCCCTTCACTCAGCTTCGCGCCCGACATGGTGCAAAGGCGGGCGCGACAGCCGCTGCCTCCACCGTCGATTCCCAGCAGAAGCACGTCCGCGGGGGCGTTCATTTCCGATGCTCCCTCAATCCCTAACGCACAAGAACTAATTGGGATCGAAAAGCGTTCTCCTGCGTGTTATCATTCTGCGTGGCCTATGGATACTGAACGCGCGAGCCCGCGATATTCTGATATCGATGTCTGGGAGCCTTCCGACATCGCCGAGGCGATGATCGAAGGCCAGTTCACAGCCGTGGCTGCGGTGCGCGCCGCCCGCGGCGCCCTTGTGGGGGCGGCGCTTGCGGCGGAACAGAGACTGCGAAACGGCGGTCGGCTGGTCTATGTCGGCGCCGGAACCTCCGGCCGGCTGGCTGTCCAGGACGGCGCCGAACTGATGCCGACTTTCAGCTGGCCGCAAGATCGGCTGCTGCTTCTCATGGCAGGCGGCAGGAACGCCTTGCTGCAATCGGTGGAAGGTGCCGAGGACGCGATCGATCAAGCGGTCCGACTCGTGCAACAGCACGAAATCGGTGTTGACGACGTCGTCATCGCCGTTGCTGCAAGTGGCACCACGCCGTTCACGCTGGCTTGCCTGCGGGAAGCCAGACGACGCGGCGCTCTGACGATCGGAGTTGCAAACAACCCCGATACCCCGATCCTGTCGGAAGCCAATCACGCCATCTCGCTGGACACCGGCGCGGAGCCGATTGCAGGCTCCACGAGAATGAAGGCCGGAACGGCGCAGCGCATCACCCTGAATGTCTTCTCGTCTCTGGTGATGATCTTGCTGGGCCGAGTCTACGATGGACTGATGGTGGAGGTTCAGGCCGTCAATCAGAAACTGGTGCGACGCAGCGAAGGCATCCTCACACGGCTCACCGGGCGTAGCGGCGAGCAGGCGCGCGAGGCCTTGCGTCGGGCGGACGGCAACTTGAAGCTGGCCGTACTGCTTCTGCAGGGCTGTGACGTGAAGGAGGCGACGGACATCCTCGATCGAGCGGGCGGGCAGCTGCGTGCAGCGCTCGCCGCCATCGGCGAGCCCGGCCCGGATCCCGCCGATCTGGGCGAGCTTACCGATGCGGAGGCGCCGAAAACGTAAAACTCGTTCGCCCGGGAGAAGGCTTGCGCGCACGCGCGGCGTCCGGCCTGCCCGGACTCGGCTCCCCCGTCGGCGATTTTTTTCTCGACTTTGTAATGCGAATCTCTTATGCATCGCCATCATCTGAAATTTCGCCTTGATCGTCGGCCCGCCCGCGGGACGCCTCGCCATATGTCGTTCGACATCGGCGGCAGGCGCCGTACGCGCGTGGCCTGATCCGCTTTAAATCCACGGCTCACTGCCGCCGGTGTCGTGCGTCTTCCGCGCGTCGCGGCGCCATGCCTGCTCGGTAACCCGATGTCTCTGACCGGCGAACATCATGGATGGGCCGGTCCGTGAGCGCGCGCCCGCCTGCAGACGCAAAGCGAGAGGACCCGTCCGCAGACGAAAAGCAAGTGGAGCCGCTAGGAGACGAAAAGCCTGGAGACGAAAAGCGGGAACCGCCGTCGTTCAGGCCAAGCAAGCAAGACCCCTTTTATTTGCGGCTTCGTCTGGATGCCCAAAAGGCCCGTCGCTCCGCCCGCAGGAAGGTCGACAACTCGCGGCGGCGTCTGCGATGGGCGACTGATGCCGACTTTCGGGACAGGCATCGAGCCAGTCGCTATGGGCTGTCCTTGCAGGACTACCGGGCGATCCTTGAGCGTCAGGGAAACGCGTGCGGCATCTGCAAGAAGCCGGCCCGACCGCTTTGCGTCGATCATTGTCATGCGACCGGCCAGGTGCGCGGCTTGCTTTGCCGCAAGTGCAATCTCGGCCTCGGCAATTACGACGACGATCCCGAGCTCCACCGGGCCGCGGCGGCCTATCTGGAGGCGGCGCGACGCCACAAGCAGCTGCGCGACGCTCCTCAGCAGAACGAGGGCGGAAACGGCACCAGTGTGGCTTTGGGGGCCCTCGCGGGCAGCGTAGGCGGGGAAATCTCCAGAGAATCTCCAGGAAAATTCATGACAAGCCACATGTCGGCCGCAAGCCCTGAGGCCGATCTGCCGCTAAACAGCGCGCCATGGGCCGAGGCACTTGTCGGCGGAGGGGCGGCGGTTGAAACCGCCGGACATCCGCACGGGGGTGACCCCGGCACCGACGAACCAGCGGACGGCCATCCCGGTCTGCCGCTGACATAGCAACCCGATCCAAGAGGAGATCACCATGACGAAGATTGTTCTGGCCCTTGCTCTGGCCATCGCCGCGTTCGCGACCGTTCCGGCCGCCGCGGGCCCGTACTGCCAGGAAGACCTTGGCTATGGCCGCACCAGCAGCTTCGGCTGCGGCGGTTGAGTTGCCTCGGCGTGCACCCCGGCCGTGACGAGCGGCCGGGGTGACCGAGAGATTGTCAGGAGACTCGATATGTCCAGCAGCATCGCGCGAGTGATCATCGGGATGGCGGTTGCTGCCGCAATCGCTCCGCTCGGCGCCGGCACGATCGGCAGCGCCGCTGCGCAGCCATCGGGCGCGCGCTCCGCTGCGCAGGACTGCCTCACCAACCGCTCCGAATCGCCGGTCTCCGAGACCGACGCGCGACACGCAGGACGGCGCGATCGCCGCGAAGCAGACCCCGCGACCGGGCTGTTGGCGCTCACGTCTTGCCGCGCAAGTTTTGCCCCTCGAGGGTTGCCCCTTACGTCTTAGCCCACAAGTCTTGCTGCCTTGGATCGGGGCTCGGTATGATCCGGCGGGATGTCCGCCGGGCCATGGCCGGCACGATTCTGTGGTAGAGCGACGATGCACCTGATGACGCGGCGGATGTTTTGCGTGGTCGGCCTGTCGCTATTGCCTGCCACCTCAGTGAGCTTCGCCCAGCAGCCTGCACCGGTTCGCGTGCGCGGCACGATCGAGGCCGTCGATGGACCGATGCTGACGGTCAAGTCGCGCGACAACCAGACATTTTACAAGATCAAGGTGGCCGACAACGCTGTGGTGCGCGGCCTCGTCAGCGCGTCGCTCGGCGAGATCAAGGACAACACGTTTATCGGCGTCAGCGGCCTGCCGCAGCCCGACGGCAGCCAGAAAGCGCTGGAGATCCACATCTTCCCGGAGCCGATGCGCGGGACCGGCGAGGGTCATCAGCCCTGGGACCTGGTGCCCAACAGCACCATGACCAATGCCACCGTGGCGCAGATGGTGAAAGCGGTCGACGGCCACGAGATCACGGTGAAGTACAAGGGGGGAGAAAAGAAGATCGTCGTCTTGCCGCAGACGCGGATCGTGACCTTCGTTCCTGGCGATAAAAGCGAGCTCAAGCCGGGCGTCAAGATATTCATCGAGGGTGCCCGAAAGAAGGAAGACGGCACGCTCGAAGCCGACGCCATCGCGGCCGGCCGCGACGGCCTCCCGCCGCCGATGTGAGGCCGCTCGCTTCGATCGCGGCGGTCGTGCGCGTGACCGACGAGATTGCAGAGGCAGCGATAGGGGTGCCTCGTTGCTAGACGCATATGCGGGCACATGAGAGGCAAGGGCAACGGGATGCTGCCATCGCAACGTGTGCTGTTCGATATTCCGCGCGAGATTTGCTATCTCAACGCCGCCTCCTGGAGCCCCTTGCCCGTTGCCACGCAAGAGGCAGGGCGCGTCGGCGTCGCGCGCAAGGGACGGCCTTGGCTGATCGATCCGGCGCTTCCCGCCAAGCAATATGAACGTGCGCGTCGTGCGGCGGCGCGGTTGATCAACGCCGATGCCGACGATGTCGCACTGATTTCCTCCGTGAGCTACGGCGTGGCCTCCGCAGCCAAAATGCTGACCGTCCCGGCCGGTTCGCGCGTGCTGGTGCTGGAGAACGACCATTCGTCGGCGGTGCTGGAATGGATGACCCGCGCTCCGCTCGGGCGGTTCACCGTGGACGTGGTGCCGCAACCCGGCGACGGCGATTGGACCGCGGCGGTCCTCGCATCGATCGAGCAGCCCGGCGGGGCGCCCGTCGCGCTCGCCTCGATCTCATCCGTGCACTGGTCGGACGGCGGAATAGTCGATATCGATCGCGTCGCTGCAGCGTTGCGCGCCTGCGGGGCGTCCCTGCTGGTCGATGCGACCCACGGCGTCGGCGTGATGAAGACCGATGTGCGTAGCCTTGATCCCGATTTCCTCGTTTTTCCCACCTACAAGTGGCTGCTCGGGCCCTACGGGCGCGCTTTTCTTTACGTAGCGAAACGCCGCCAGGATGGTGTGCCGTTGGAGCAGACGAGCTACGGTCGCCGCGCCATCACCTCCGAGCGCGAGATTTACTACCGCGACGTCGAATTCGTCGCCGGCGCGCGCCGTTTCGACATGGGCGAGCGCGATCATTTCATCTCGCTGGAAATGGCATCGATCGGAATGGAGTTGCTGGCGCAATGGGGCTGCGACGCGGTGCAGGCGCGGCTGCGTGCGCTTACCGCGCGGCTGGCCGAGGGACTGCGCGATTGCGGCGTGATGGTCCCCGACACGTCGGTGCGCGCGCCGCATATCCTGAGCCTGCGCTTTCCGGCCGGCATGCCGGAAGGATTGATCGAGCGGCTGGCGGCGGAGCAGATCTACGTTGCGCCCAGGGTCGGACGCCTGCGCATCAGCCCGCACGTCTACAACGACGAGGACGACGTCGACCGCTTCGTGGCGACCTTTCGCCGGTTGGTGTCGGGCGCGTAGGGCGCGATAGCGAAGCGTTTCGCGCCGTGGCCGCTGCGTTGCTGCCGGCGGAATCCGCTCCGCTACTCCGCCGCACGGGTTCTCGTGTCCCGGACGCGCGAGCGCGCAGCGCGAGCGACGATCCGGTACCCAGGGGCTGCACGGCACGCTGGCCCTACTTCCCCAGATGCTTGTCGAAGAAGCGCGCGATCTCGCCGAAGGCTTCCTTCGTCTCCGGCGCGAACGGATCGAAGTTGTATTGCGCGTGCGACATGCCCTCGAACACCTGCAGCTCGGCCTCCACGCCGGCGCGGCGGAGCTTGCGGTGGGTCAGCACGGTGAGGCTCAGAAACAGGTCGCGCGTGCCGCTGGTGAGAATGGCGGGCGGGAAGCCGGTGAAGTCGCCGTAGATTGGCGAGATCTGCGGATCCTTGAGGTCATGCCCGTTGGCGTAAAGCTGCGCCGCGTGGCTGAGATAGCCGTTGTAGCTGACCAGCACGTTGTCGAGCCATTCGTTGGTCTTGTAGGTGTCGCCGGCTTCGGTCAGGTCCGACCACGGCGTGCCGGGCGCGATCGCCGCCGGCAGGGCCAGGCCTTCCTGCTTGGCGCGCAGGATCATGGCCAAGGTCATGCCGCCGCCGGTCGAGGTGCCGAAGATCGCCATGTTGCGCGGATTCTGCAGCGTCAGCGCTGCTTTCCATACCGCCATGGCGTCATCCATCGCGGCAGGGTAGGGGAAATCGGGCGGCATCCGGTAGTCGAAGGAAATCACCTTGAAGCCGCCATAGGCGGCCATCAGCGTGGCCTCGCCGGTGCCGGCCTCGCCGGGATTGTAGACGTAGCCGCCGCCATGCACGTGCACGAGCAGGCGGTTCTGATTCACGGCCGGGATCACTTTCGGCGACAGGATGAACGCCTTCACGCCGCCGATCACGGTCGGCTCCATGGTCACGCCGAGCTTCTCGCGCACGCCGACCTGCGCCGCGGCGCTGGTGGTTGCGAGCTTGTTGATCAGCTCCTTCCACTCCGCCGCGCTCTTCGGGTTGGCGTTCCAACTCGGCACGCGGTAGGGCGCGGCGATCGAGGCCTGCAATTCCTTGCTCGCCGTCGTCGGCACGGGGATGCTGCGTCCCGGCACGGTGCGTGGTCCCGCCTGGGCGTTGGCGGCGTTCTGCGCGGCCTCGAGCGTCGCAAAATCTGCGGCGGGACTGCGCTGGCCTGAGGCGTCCTGCGCCAGCGCCGGTAAGGACAGCGCCACGGTCAGGGCGATCGGGATGACGCCGGAGAGCGATACGATTTTCATTTGTTTCCTCCTTCCCATGCGCATGGTGGGACGCTTGTTTGCGCGTCCGGCTCCAGCGTGGCGATTGAGGTTACGCCGAGGGTCCGGCGATCGCCAGCGTGGATGGAAGATCGCGAGGCGCGATGCGATGAAGGACGTCAGCCTGATGAGGAGAGGGCGGGGTGCGCCTTCGGCGCAGCCTGATGGCTTGTCCGCGTCGCGGCTACGCTGGCTTAGCCATCACGGCCTCATGGATGGCGCGACAGTGACGCACGATGTTTCCGTGCGACATGACGAATTGCCGGAGCGGAGTTTCGATCTCGAAGAAGTAGATGTTGGCGATGAATCCATAGATGCCCGCATCGATGCTGGTCGGCTTGTTGCCATGGACGTAGCCGCTCGGCGGAATGAGGTTGGTGAGCACCTGCAAGTCCGCGAGCCCGCGCGCATAGGCGGCGTCGGGGGCGTAACGGCCGATGCCCTGGAAGTGATAGCGCTGGAAATTGAACTCGCGGGCCTTTCTCAGCCCCGCCTCGGTCAGGGTCGGGTGCTCGCGGAGCAGCGCGGCGCGGAACAGCGGCCAGAATCGCTCGTCCTTCCAGCGCGAGTACGACATGACCCAATAGAGGTCGTCGAGCATGCGCGTGACCAGATGGTCGGTGTCGCGCTGCGCGCCGGTCAGCCCGGCGTCGATCGTCAACCGGTGCTTGGCGCTGACGTGGGCGATGATGGCATCGCTGTCGCCCATCGTCTCGCTCGCGTCGACGATATACGGCAGCTGGCCGCGCGGCGCCGGCGACGCGTCGAAAATGTGCTCGTGCCGGAACGGCACGCCGGCAAGCCGCAGGAACGCGAACACCTTGAGGCCATAGCCGTTGTTGTCGACGACGCCAAACAGCTCGGGGTAGGAATAAAGCGTCAGCATCGATCCTCCGCGAAACGCGGACCCCTGGCTCATCCGAGCCACCTGCTAGTGCGGTGGATTTGAAGTTCCTATCATTGTAGCCGCCCGCTCGTTTAGGAACTTCAAATCCGAAGACCGCACTAACATCATAAAGTTGCTAGTGTCCCTTTGATTCCGAAGTTCGCGTCAGAGGGTGCCGCGGGGATGTGCGAACTTCGGAATCGGGACACTAGCGATTGGCGGGCTCCATGCCCTTGGCCTTGATGATGGCGGCAGCTTCGGGCGTCTTGAGATAGTCGATGAACGCCTTGGCGGCAGCCGCTTCCTTGCTGTCGGCAGCGATGGCCGCCATGTAGACGACGTGCTGCTGCAGTTCCGTGGGGAAGGGACCGATCAGCTCCAGCCCAGGTGCGGTCAGGACATTGCTGAGAAACACGCCGAGCTCGGCCTCGCCCTTCGCGACCGCCTCGACCATCTGCGCCGGTGCGGCCAGCGCCTTGGTCTTCGCCTTGACCGCTTCGCCGATGCCGAGACGCTCGAACGCGCGCAGGACCTGGGCGCCGGCGGCGCTCGCCGGAACGGTGGCGATGGATTGCGCCTTGAGCAGCGTCTCTCTCATCGCGTCGGGCGTGCCGATGTCGGGCTTCGCGGCGCCGGCGCGGACAGCGACGCCGAGGCCGACGCGCGCGATCTCCGTCGTCGGTCCGGCCACGAACTTGGCCTGCGCGCCGGTGTCCTTGAACACCTCTTGCGGGACCACGCCGGCATCGAATGGGTTGCCGCTCGTGGAATGCTTGATCAGCTCGGGCGTGGTGCCGAAGAAGAACGTGAGCTTGTGGCCGGTGGCGCGCTCGAAGCGCGGGCCGAGCTCGCGCATCGGGCCGGTGATTCCGCCGCCCGCCAGGATCGTGAGCTCGGCAGCCTGCACGCCGACCATCCACAATGAGGTGAGCGCCAAGGCTAGCATCGAGGCCAAGGTGAAAGAAGATGTCCGCATGATTGTCCCCGGATTGAATATGTTACCTTACGCGCTTCGTCGCTGTCTGGCTCGGCGACGAGCATACAAACCCATCATTGCCGGGCCTGGCCCGGCAATCCATCATCCTCGCAAAATGCCTTCTTGCGAAGAGGATGGACCGCCGAACTCGGGTTCACCCGAGTTCGGATTTCTCTTATACGCAAGTCGGATAAATCCGACTTGCGTGGGCAAGCCCGCGGGTGACGCGGTCGTCGGGTTAAGCGTCCGAGGAGTAGCGCTTGATCTACATCACCGAAATGGCGTTTGCGGACCCCTCTCGGCTCGCGGAGTGGCATGCGCACTACCTGCGCAACATTGCGAACCTGCAGACTGTTCCGGGTTTCCTCGCCTCCCAGCGCTTCGAGTCGCTCGCCGACACGCCATCCCCCTTCAGCGCGCTGCACGAGATCGCGTCGGCGGACGTGTTCGAAAGCGCGATCTACAAGCAGCGGGGCGGACGCGCTTCGAACGGTGACTGGCAGAAGGACATGATCAACTGGCACCGCAATCTCTACAGCGGCCTCGATGCAACGCCGGAGGTCGCGGACGACGCGTACCTCTTGTTCATCGACGAGAAGCGCGAAGTCGCCGAACGCGAGATCGCAGTGCCGCCTGGAGTGCACATTGAATGGCTCACGCTGGTCGGGCTCGACCGGACCATCCCGCATCGGGGCATCGCCGTGCTCGACGATGCCCAGGGCATGCTCGCGATCGCCAAGGTCCACTCGCGCGTCAAGGTGTTCAGGCCGATCACCGGGAAAATTCGGCAGACGAAAGCAATAACGTGAGCGCCACGGAGCGCCGCAGAAAGCGTTGGGAGGAATCAGAATGCAAAGACGCCAGCTGTTGACAGCCTGGGCCGCGCTGCTCTTGCTTGCGCAAGTCTTGTTCGCGCAAGTCTTGCTCGCGCAAGTCGCAAGCGCGGTGGCGCAAACCTATCCGAGCCGCCCGATCCGCCAGATCGTGCCTTATGCCTCCGGCAGCGCCGCCGACGCGCTCGCGCGCGTGGCGGGCGACAAGCTCGCGCAGGTCCTGGGCCAGCCGGTCGTCATCGACAGCCGGCCCGGCGCCAACAGCATCGTCGGGGCGGAGGTGGCCGCCCGCGCCGCGGCCGACGGCTATACCTTCGTCCAGCTCAACGACGCGGCGTCCGCGCTCAACGTCGCGCTCTATCCGAAGCTGCCCTACCACACGCTCAAGGACTTCGCGCCGCTCACCCGCGCCGGCAGCTTCGCGATGGTGCTGGTGGTGAACCCGGCCGTGCCCGTCGCCAGCGTCGAGCAGTTCCTGGCGTGGGCGCGGGCAGGGAAGGAGATCAACTTCGGGTCCGGCGGCGTCGGCAGCGCCCAGCACGTGCTGATGGAGATGCTCATCAGCTCGACCGGCCTGCGCCTGACGCACGTGCCGTACCGCGGCGTCATCCCGGCGATGAACGACGTAGTCGCCGGACACATCCCGATGATGGTCGTCGGGCTCGCCGGCTCGCTCGGCGCCATCAGGTCGGGGCTGCTACGGCCGATCGCCATGACCGGGGCGAAGCGTGCCGCCGAGCTCCCGGATGTGCCGACGCTCGCCGAGAAGGGCATCGCGGGATTTCCGGCTGAGCCCTGGACCGCGTTCTTCGCGCCAGCCGGAACGCCGGAGCCCATCCTCGCGCGGCTGAGCGGCGGCCTGGTCGAAGCATTGAACGATGCGGGCGTGCGCGAGAAGCTCAAGCCCGTGATGGAGGTCGAGACCAGCACGCCCGAAGCGCTGCGCGCCATGGTCGAGCGCGACATCGAGCGCTACGGCAATCTGGTGCGCGCCGTCGGGATGAAGGCGGAATAGGGGAGGCGGACGAGCGGAAGCGGGGCCGCGCTAGGGCTACCTGCCGGCTGAACCGATCGGGAATCAGCGCCGGGGCAACGCGATCGGGACGAAGCGACTGTCGCTCGCCGTCGTGGTCGACCCATTGGGCTGGTTCGTGCGGCTCTGCGCCTCCAGTCGCAACATAAAGATTTCTGCGAGCATCGTCGTGCTCCTTCGTTTCAGCGTCAGCCATTAGTTGATAGGATGCCGCCGCGGTTCAAGGTTCGGCCTGAAATTCGGGGTCGGAGGACTGGCGGCCTCGGAAGCGATAGCAAACAACTATTGGCTCGGCGTGCCTCGGCGTTTGCGACCGGGCGACCGCGTTGTTCGCCCGGCCGTCCGGTCGAGCAGATCGGTCGGGACGACCCGGCCGATCTGCTCCGATGCGCGAATCACGCCGCGCGCACGTAGCCGTAACGCAGGTTCGAAGGCTCCTTGGCCGCGAGCTCGTACTCGTTCTTCAGCGCGGCCAGGCGGTCCGCCGAATAGGACGGCATCGCCTTGTTCTCGGTCGCTTTGAGGTTGAGCCGGTAGAGGCGGGCAGCGTTGCTGCCGAAGATCATCTGCTTGATCGGACTGTTGGCGCTGCCGAGCGGCGCGAAGCCGTACTTCGTCTGCATGTCCTCGGGGATTTCGATCCGCCGCATCGCTTCGATCTGCCATTGCGGCGAGCCGTACCATACCGAGTCGGTGCCCCAGATCACGTGATCGGCGCCCAGGCCCTTGATCAACGTGCCGAGCAGCGCGGCCGCGAACTTCGGATGCGCGACCGCCGAATTGGCAAAGCAGGTACCGAGCTCGGCGTGCACGTTGGTGACCCCGAACTTCTGCGGAATCTCGGCGAGGTCGGTCGCCCATTTGATGCGGCCGGTAGCTTCGAACTCGGCCCAGGCCTGGTTCGGCAGCTCGACGAAGGGGCGCAGCGCCGAATGATAGATGACGAAGGTCATCTGCGGCCAATCCTTGGCCGCCTTGCCGACGTCCCAAACGGTGGCGTATTCCCACACCCCGGCGAAGGCGCGCTCGTAATCGACCGGCAGCAGGCCCTTGTGGATGCAGATGGTGGTGATGCCGGCCTTCACCGCCTTCTCGTAGAACGGATACATCACCTGCTCGTCATCGAGGCGCCACGGATATTTCGAGATCGAACCCGGATCGCCGATGGTGTAGGCCTTCCACGAGTCGGGCTTGTAGCCCTCGATCGCCTTGTCGACCTCGTCCGTCCAGCCGGGCTGTTTGGGCGTGATGATGGTGTGTGCCAGCAGCCGGCGCGAGCCCGCGAAGTCGTTGAGCAGCTCGCGCGTGCGCACGATCTGCTCGTTCGACAGAAACCACCAGTTCGGATTGTCGAACGGCGCGCCGCTCAAGAGCGCCATGCTGGTGTCGCTGTCGTAATAGACCTCCTTAACGTAGTTCTGGAACTTGTACTGTGCCAAGGTGGGAGCGGATTCCTTCAGCGTCGGGTTCCAGTGCTCGCCGGCGAACTTGGCGAGCCGCAAGACCCCTTCGTTGGTAAAGTCGTCGCGCACGAAATGGGTCTGCACGTCGAAGATGAACTGTCCGGACAGACCCTGGGCGCGGGCGCGCGCCAGCTCCGGCTCGCGCGCTTCGGCGGTCGCCACCTGGAACACGTCCCCGCCGTAGATGTCGTTCATGGCCAGGAACGCCGCGGCCATGCCGCAGCCGGTCTGCAGGAATTGCCGCCGATTGAGGCCGAGCCGCTTGCTGTTCTCATCGGCCAGCTCGAAGATGCGCCGTTCGACGCGCTTTTGCGTCTCACTTTGCGGCGGCGGAAGATACTCGCCGTTCGATACGATCTGTGTGGGAATGGGCGTCGCAGCCGAAGCCGTTTCGGCACCTGCCACGAGCCGTTGTTCGCGGTCGCTGAGCCAGCTACCCATCGTCGCCTCCCTTGCACGTTGTTGATTGGCGCGAAGCTTAGAACATTTGCAGGAATGCGGCATCCGGTTCCCGTCCGCACGGCGCGTCACCCTGCGTGGGCCTTCGCGTGGGTGGGCGCATGTCCCGGAAAAGTGGACGCCGGTTTTCCGATAAAGGACATGCGCCACTCAACGAATCTGGAGCGCATGTCCCGGAAAAGTGGACACCGGTTTTCCGATAAGGACATGCGCCACTCAACGAATCTGGCACGCATCCCGATTCCACTTCATCGGGATGCGCTCTAGCGCGGGGCAGGTGCTCATTGCATGATGGTGTGCATGGCAACATGCAGGGGAGGGACCGTATGAAGCTCACCGTCGCCGCATCCGCGCTCGCACTGGTCACGCTCTGCAGCGAGGCGTCAGCGCAGTCGAAAAGCCTCAAAGACCGCCTCCTCGGCACTTGGCATTTCGTCGTCGCCGAGGTGACCGCGCCCGATGGACAGAAATCGTTTCCGTTCGGTCCGAAACCCCGCGGCATGCTGATCTTCACGCCCGAGGGCGACTTCATGCAGATCCACATCGCCGGCGAGGTGCCGAAGATCGCCTCCGGCAACCGGCTCGCCGCCACGCCGGAGGAATACGCCGGCATCATGCGCGGGACGATCGCGCAGTTCGGCACCTACACGGTCGACGAGGAGAAGCAGACGTTCACGATGAAGTTTACGGCCAGCACGTTCCCGAACTGGGAGGGCACGCTGCAGACGCGCTCGGTCGACAAGTTGACCGACGAGGAGTTCATCAACACCAACCCGCAGGTCGGCGCGGGGCGCGGCTCGGCGTACAACTTGTACCGGCGTGTGAGGTAATGCGAACTTCGGAATGGGCAAGCGGTTCCCATTCGAACGGACGCAGGATGGCTGCCACAGTCTCTCCTCCGTCATTGCCGGGCTTGACACCGCAAGTCGGGTTCACCCGACTTGCGGCACGCAGTAATGCGGAACTCGGGCAGGCCCGAGTTCCGGTGCAATCCATCTTCTTTCGCAAAACGCGTCTTGCGAAGCGGATGGACCCGCGGGTCAAGCCCTACGAGATTCACACATTTCGTAGG
>Ga0208989_10000079_pt1 | contig 19805 bp, 19 predicted proteins | sample MedBloCAOM3_M1_FD_187852 | JGI IMG/M metagenome (GOLD analysis project Ga0208989, IMG submission 187852) | Forest soil microbial communities from El Dorado National Forest, California, USA - Mediterranean Blodgett CA OM3_M1 (SPAdes) (version 2) | ecosystem: Environmental > Terrestrial > Soil >...
GTGGCCTGCGCAATTGATACCGATGCCGATGGTGACCCCGCCGTTCTCGCCTTCGATCAGGATACCTGCGAACTTGGCGCCGGCGAGCACCAGATCGTTCGGCCATTTGATGGCCAGCCGCGACTTGAGGTCGGGAGCGACCTCCACGACGGCGTCGTGGGCCGCGAGCGCTGCAACGAACGAAAGTTCCGGCCAATGCTCCGGTGGTGCGGATGCCGTGAGCAACAGGCTCGCGTAGAGATTGCCGGGCTGCGATATCCAGGTCCGGCCGCGCCGGCCGCGGCCGGCGGTCTGCCGATCGGCGACCACCCAGAGCGGGCCGGACTCGCCTTGACGCGCAAGGCTCAAGGCTTCGGCGTTAGTCGAGCCAAGCACCTCATGCGCAGCAAGCCGCACGCCCGCCGCGCTCGCCCTGGCGTCCAGTTTCATTCAGAATAAAGCTGCATTCAGAACAACGACTTCGCCGCGGCGTTGGCCGCAGCAACCAGCGGGCCTGGATAGATGAAGAACAGCACATTGAACAGGCCGGTGACCGCGAGCACCGCTTTGAGCTCGATAGGCATCGGCTCGAAAGGCTTGGCCGGTTCCTCGAAATACATGATCTTCACAATGGTGAGATAGTAATAGGCCCCGACAACGCTGGTGACGACACCGATCACCGCGAGCGCGAACAGCCCGGCCTGGATCGCGGCGAGGAAGACGTAAAACTTGGCGAAAAAGCCCGCGAGCGGCGGAATGCCGGCGAGCGAGAACAACAGCATGGCAAAGAAGAAGGCCATCGCCGGCTTGGTGCGGGCGAGCCCGGAGAGATCGCTGATGTTCTCGACCATCTGGCCGTCGCGGCGCATCGACAGGATGCAGGCGAACGTTCCGAGCGTCATGGCGACATAGATCGCCATGTAGACCAGCACGCCTTGCACCCCTTCCTGCGTGCCGGCCGCGAGTCCCACCAGCGCAAACCCCATGTGTCCGATGGAGGAATACGCCATCAGCCGTTTGATGTTGCGCTGACCAATGGCCGCGAAGGCGCCGAGCGCCATCGAGGCAATGGCGACGAACACCACGATCTGCTGCCATTGCGTCACCACGCCCGGAAACGCCACGATGGTCGTGCGCACGAACATGGCAATGCCGGCGACCTTGGGCGCGGCGGCGAAGAAGGCGGTGATCGGCGTCGGCGCGCCCTCATAGACATCGGGCGTCCACATATGGAACGGCACCACCGAAACCTTGAAGCAGAAGCCGGCGAACAGGAAAACGAGCCCGAACACCAGTCCCAGGTGTCCGGAACTAGCACCACCCTGGGTCGCCGCTTTGGCGATGCCGGCAAAGCTCACGGTGCCGGTGAACCCGTACACCAGCGAGGCGCCGTAAAGCAGCATGCCCGAGGACAAGGCGCCGAGGACGAAATATTTAAGCCCCGCCTCGGTCGAACGCACGGAGTCGCGATCGATGGCGGCGACCACGTAGAGCGCGAGGCTCATCAGTTCGAGCCCGAGATAGAGCGCGATCAGATCGGCCGCCGATATGAGCATCATCATCCCGGTAGTCGCGAGCAGGATCAGGATCGAATATTCGAACTTCTGGCGCTTCTCGGCCGCGAGATAATCGGTGGACATCAGGATCGCCGCCGCCGATCCGGTCAATGCCAGGAGCTTGAGGAAGCGGGCGAAGTTGTCGACGACGAAGCTGCCGCCGAAGGTGACGAGCTTGCCCCCCGGCAGCCAGACAATGATGGCGCCGGTGAGGATCAACAGCAGGATCGCCGCGCCGTCGATACTCCTGGTCGCCTGTTCGCCACGGAATGCGCCCACCATCAGCAGCGCCATGGCGCCGAGCGCGAGCACGATTTCCGGCAGGGCCGGCAGCAGGGCGGGAATTTCGAGCGTTTCGGGCATCGACGGATCTCGCCTCTGGTCAATGCGCCAGCAAGGCGGCGGCCTTCGCCGCACCGAGCGCGCGCTCGTAGTTCTCGAGCAGTTGCGTAACCGAAGCCGCCGAGAAGTCGAGCACCGGCTTCGGGTAGATGCCGAACAGGATGGTCAGGATGACCAGCGGACCCAACGTAATGATCTCGCGATAGTTGAGGTCCTTGATCAAAGCCAGGCTGGGCTTGGTCAACGCGCCGAGGACGACCTTGCGGTAGAGCCACAGCGCGTAGGCGGCCGACAGAATGGTGCCGATGGTCGCCAGCGTCGCTACCCAGGTATTCACCCTGAAAGTGCCGATGAGGGCGAGGAACTCGCCGACGAAGCCCGAAGTGCCGGGCAGCCCCACGTTGGCGAGCGTGAACACCAGGAATGCCGCGGCATAGAGCGGCATTCGGTTGACGAGGCCGCCGTAAGCCGCGATTTCGCGGGTATGCATGCGGTCGTAAACCACGCCGACGCACAGAAACAGCGCCGCCGACACGATGCCGTGGGAGATCATCTGGAAGATGCCGCCGGCCACGCCCTGCGCGGTCGCGGCGAAGATGCCCATGGTGACGAAGCCCATATGCGCGACGGAGGAATAGGCGATGAGCTTCTTCATATCCTCCTGCACCAGCGCCACCAGCGACGTGTAGATCACCGCAACGACGGAGAGGGCGAAGACCATCGGGGCAAGATCATGCGAGGCCGCCGGGAACATAGGCAGCGAAAAGCGCAAAAAGCCGTAGCCGCCCATCTTCAACAGGATGGCGGCAAGGATGACCGACCCGGCGGTCGGCGCCTCGACGTGAGCGTCCGGCAGCCACGTGTGTACCGGCCACATCGGCAGCTTCACCGCAAAGGAAGCGAAGAACGCCAGCCACGCCCAGGTCTGCAACCCGCGCGGAAACCCGTGCCGCAGGAGTGCCGGGATTTCGGTCGTGCCGGCATCCCAATACATCGCCATGATGGCGAGCAGCATCAGCACGGAACCGAGCAGCGTGTAGAGAAAGAACTTGAAGCTGGCATAGACGCGGCGCGGGCCGCCCCACACCCCGATGATCAGGAACATCGGAATGAGGCCACCCTCGAAGAACAGGTAGAACACCACGAGATCCAGCGCCGCGAAGGTGCCGATCATGAGCGTCTCTAGTACGAGGAACGCAATCATGTATTCCTTGACGCGCTGCTGGATCGGCAACCAGCTCGCGATGATGCAGACCGGCATCAGCGCGGTCGTGAGCACGACGAACGGCAGTGAGATCCCGTCGACACCCATGTAGTAGGTGATGGTGCCTGCGAGCCAAGGCCGCCTCTCCACGAACTGAAACTCCGGCGAGCTCGGGTCGAACCGATAGATCATGATCAACGAGATCGCGAACGTGATCAGCGTGGTCCAGAGCGCGATCCATCGCGCATTGCGCTTTTCCGCCTCGCCGTCGCTGCGCAGCATCATGATGAACAGCGCACCGACGAGCGGCAGGAAGGTGGTGACGGAAAGGATGGGCCAGCTCATGATCAGCCTACCCGTCCGCCGAACATGAACCAGGTGATGAAGGCGGCAACGCCGATCAGCATGGCGAAGGCATAATGATAGAGGTAGCCGGTCTGCAGCCGCACTACGCCGCGTGTCACGTCGAGCACACGCGCTGAAATACCGTCCGGTCCGAGACCGTCGATCACCCAGCCGTCACCGTACTTCCACAACACGCGGCCCAGCCACAGCGTGGGGCGAACCAGCAGGAAGTCGTAGATCTCGTCGAAGTACCACTTGTTGAGCAGGAACTTGTAGAGCGGCTCCTGCTGACGCGCGAGTTCCACCGGCAGTTCCGGCCGGCGGATGTAGAACTCCCACGCAATGACAAAGCCGATCGCCATCATGACGGTCGGGGCGATGCTGGCCAGATAAGGAATGTGGTGCAGGTCTTCGAGGATATGATTGTTCGGCCCGAATTTGAGCGAATCGCGGAAGAACTCCGCGACACCGTGGCCGACGAACAGCTCCTTGAACGGATAGCCGGCGAAAATCGCACCTGCGGCGAGGAAGCCCAGCGGAATCAGCATCACCATCGGGCTCTCGCGCGCCTCCTCATAGTGATGAGGGTCGTGTGGGCTGCCGTGGAACGTCAGGAAGATCAGTCGCCAGGAATAGAACGCGGTCAGCGCCGCCGCGATGACGGTCATACCGAAGGCGTAGACTGCCATCGGGTTGGTGCTCACATAGGCCGCCTCGATGATGGCATCCTTGGAGAAGTAGCCGGCGGTGAGCGGAAAACCGGTGAGCGCGAGCGTGCCGATCACCATGGTCCAATAGGTGAACGGGATCTTGTCCTTCAGCCCGCCCATATGCCGGATGTCCTGCTCGTGGTGCATCGCCACGATCACCGAGCCGGAACCCAGGAACAGCAACGCCTTGAAGAAGGCATGCGTGAACAGGTGGAACATGCCGATGGAATACGCGCCCGTGCCCATGGCGACGAACATGTAGCCGAGCTGCGAGCAGGTCGAATAGGCGATGATGCGCTTGATGTCGTTCTGCACGAGGCCGATGGTGGCGGCAAAGAACGCGGTCGTGGCGCCGATGAAGATGACGAAGGTCTGCGCGTTCGGGGCCAGCTCGAACAGTGGCGAGAGCCGCGCCACCATGAACACGCCCGCCGTCACCATGGTGGCGGCGTGAATCAGCGCCGAGACCGGCGTCGGCCCTTCCATGGCATCGGGAAGCCAGGTGTGCAGCAGGAACTGCGCCGATTTTCCCATCGCCCCCATGAACAGAAGGAGACAGATCAGCGTGAGCGCATCCACGTCCCAGGACAGGAAGTGAATGGTCTTGCCGGTGAGCGCTGGCGCCTGCGCGAAAACGGTGTCGAAGTCGATCGCGCCGGTCATCAGGAACACCGCGAAGATGCCGAGCGAAAAGCCGAAATCGCCGATGCGATTGACGACGAAGGCCTTGATGGCGGCGGCGTTCGCCTCCGGCTTTTGGTACCAGAAACCGATGAGCAGATAGCTCATCAGCCCGACGCCCTCCCAGCCGAAAAACAGTTGCACGAGATTGTCCGCCGTCACCAGCATCAGCATGGCGAAGGTGAACAATGACAGATACGAGAAGAAGCGCGGCCGAAACAGGTCCTCCGCCATGTAGCCGACGGAATAGAGATGGACGAAGGAGGAAATGGTGGTGACGACCACCAGCATGACGACGGTGAGCGTGTCGATGCGCAGCGCCCAGTCAACCTTGAGATCGCCTGACGTCATCCAGGAAAAGATCGCGCCGTGGCTGTCGTGGTGGCCGAATCCGACGTCGACAAAGGCAAACCACGACAGCACCATCGAGGCGAAGAGAAACACCGTGGTCACCAGCTCGGCGGCACGCGAGCCCGCGGCCGGAGGCTGCGGCACGTCCGACTCGCTATGGGACGCATCGAGGACCGCATGCGGCCCGTGCGGCGACGGCGCGGCACCCGTATGGCTCTCATCCACCGGACCGTGCGGGTGATCCTTGGCGCCGGCGTCCGGCGGCCCGCCGGGATAGCGTGCGCGCGCGCCGGCGAGTGTGATGAGCGCCGCGATGATCGCGCCGAGGAGCGGCAGGAAGACGATCGCGTAATACATGCCTCTCTCAGCCCTTCATCAGGTTGATGTCTTCGACCGCGATCGAGCCGCGATTGCGGTAGTAGGCGACCAGAATGGCGAGGCCGATGGCGGCTTCGGCGGCCGCTACGGTCAGCACCACCAGCGCGAACACCTGGCCCACCAGATCGCCGAGAAAGGTCGAGAAGGCGACGAGATTGATGTTGACCGCGAGCAGGATCAGCTCGATCGACATCAGAATGATGATGACGTTCTTCCGGTTGAGGAAGATCCCGAAGATGCCGATCGTGAACAGGATGGCGGCCACCGTGAGGTAATGGCCGAGGCCGATGGTCATATCGTTCCCCTGCGAGCTTCCTACAGACCCTGGCCGGGCCGCACCTTGACGATATCGATCGCCGTCGCCTTGGTGCGCGCGACCTGTTCGGCGATGTTCTGCCGCTTGACGTTGGGCTTGTGGCGCAGCGTCAACACGATTGCGCCGATCATTGCGACCAGCAGCACGACGCCCGCAGCCTGGAAGAAATAGACATACTGCGTGTACAGCACATGCCCGAGCGCCTCGGCATTGAGCATTCTGGCGATGGGCGGGATTGGCGACGTGATCGCATGCTCCACGTCGGGGCCGATCACCCAGGTGCCCACCACCAGCACCAGCTCGGTGAGGACCATGATGCCGAGAAACGCGCCGATCGGCAGATACTGCAAGAAGCCCTGACGCAATTCGGCGAAATCGACGTCGAGCATCATCACCACGAACAAGAACAGCACCAGGACCGCGCCGACATAGACGATGATGAGGATCATCGCCAGGAACTCCGCGCCCATGAGAATGAACAGCCCGGCCGCGTTGACGAAGGCAAGAATCAGAAACAGCACCGAATGCACGGGGTTCTTCGACGCGATCACCATGAAGGCCGCGGCGATGCATACTCCGGCGAAAAGGTAGAAGAAGACCGCGGGCAGGATCATGCGGATGTCCCCGCGGACAAGCCCGCCGGCCTGCAAGACACGCAAGGCAGGTCGGATTTACCCGAGAGCGGCAGGCGCTCCTCAGGGTGAGGCGATTGGCCGTTGTCGCGTCTCATGTCCCTCACCGATACGGCGCATCGAGCGCGATATTTTTGGCGACCTCGCGTTCCCAGCGGTCACCGTTCGCAAGCAGGCGCTCCTTGTCGAAGTAAAGCTCCTCGCGCGTCTCGGTGGCGAACTCGAAGTTCGGCCCTTCCACGATGGCGTCGACCGGGCAGGCCTCCTGGCAAAGCCCGCAGTAGATGCATTTGACCATATCGATGTCGTAGCGCGTGGTGCGGCGCGTGCCGTCGTTTCGGCGTGGTCCGGCCTCGATCGTAATGGCTTGCGCCGGACAGATCGCCTCGCAGAGTTTGCAGGCGATGCAGCGTTCCTCACCGTTGGGATAGCGGCGCAACACGTGCTCGCCGCGAAAGCGCGGCGAAATCGGCCCCTTCTCGAACGGGTAGTTGAGCGTGGGCTTCGGCTTGAAGAAGTAACGCATGGCGAGCACGAAGCCCGATACGAACTCCTCCAGAAACAGCGAGCGGGCAGCCCGGTCTAATTTCATGGCGCTATCCTTTCGGGCAGAATGACCTGCCACGGCATCTCGGTCAGCCCCCGATCATCTGGCCGAGCCAATAGCCGAGGCCGGCGAGCACAATGATATCGACCGCAAGCACTGCCCGGCGCAGCAAGGGAATCTCCCGCTCCAGCGCGCTGCGTTCCTCTGCGCTCGCGGAGGGATCGCGCGGCCAGAACCTGCGCTCGGCGAATGCCAGAAGGGGCCCGTAGGCCACTGCCGCCGCCACGGTGCCCAGGACCGCTCCCAGGAGGCCGGCAAGCGACAAATCGATCATGCCGCTCCCCCATCATCTCGGCACCAGCGCCGAATATTGCAAGACGCCCGCGACGATCGCGACCATGGCAAGCGAAAACGGCAGGAACACCTTCCAACCAAGCCGCATGAGCTGGTCGTAGCGGTAGCGCGGAACGATGGCCTTCACCATGGCGAACATGAAGAACATGAACAGGCATTTGAGCGCGAACCAGATGACGCCCGGCACCCAGATGAACGGCGCCACCGGAAACGGCGGCAGCCAGCCGCCGAGAAACAGGATGGTCGCCATGGCGCACATCGTGAGAATGGCGATGTACTCGCCGAGGAAGAACAGCAGGAACGGCGTCGCGGAATATTCCACCGCATAGCCCGCGACCAGTTCGGATTCGGCTTCCACCAGGTCGAAGGGGGGACGATTGGTTTCTGCAAGCGCCGAGATGAAGAAGATCACGAACATCGGAAATAGCGGCAGCCAATACCAATTGAACATTCCCCAATTGCCTTCCTGCGCCTCGACGATCGCGGAAAGATTGAGCGAGCCCGCGCACAGCAGGACGGTGATGATGACGAAGCCGATGGAGACTTCGTACGAAACCATCTGCGCCGCCGAGCGCAGCGACGACAGGAATGGATATTTGGAGTTCGACGACCACCCCGCCATGATTACGCCGTAGACCATCAGGGAGGAGATCGCGAAAATGTAGAGAACTCCGATATTGAGATCGGCAATCGCCCATTCGGCGCTCACCGGGATCACCGCCCAGGCGGAGAGCGCAAGCACGGCGGTGACAAGCGGGGCCAGCAGGAACACGCCCTTGTTGGCACCGGCGGGTATGATCGGTTCCTTGACGATGAATTTGAGGAGATCGGCGAACGATTGCAGCAAGCCCCAAGGACCGACCACGTTGGGGCCGCGCCTGATCTGTACCGCTGCCCAGATCTTGCGGTCGGCATAGAGCACATAAGCGGTGACGATGAGGAGCAGAACGAGCAAAAGCACGCTCTCCGCGACGATGATGAGCAGCGGCCAGATATAGTCGGTCCACAATTCGGCCATGTCAGCTACTCCGCCGCGGTGAGAGCGCTGCGACCCTCGGCGAGCACCGAGCATTCCGCCATGATTACGGACGCGCGTGCGATCGGATTGGTCAGGTAGAAATCTTCGATCGCCGAGCCGAACACGGCTTTTTCCAGGTTCCCGCCGCGCCCCGCAAGCGCCGTGATATCCCCGCCGTCGCCCGGCGCAACCTGATCGGCGCGCTGCAGATGGGGATGCGCCTTGAACAGCGCCTGGCGCAATTGGGCGAGCGAGTCGTATGGAAGCTTTCGCCCGAGCACATCCGAAAGCGCGCGCAGGATTGCCCAGTCTTCGCGCGCCTCGCCCGGCGGGAACGACGCACGGCCGGCCATCTGCACGCGTCCTTCCGTGTTGACGTAGATACCGGATTTCTCGGGATAGGCCGCGCCCGGAAGGATGACGTCGGCGCGGTGCGCGCCCCGATCGCCGTGCGTCCCGACGTAAACGACGAAGGCGCCGGGCGCGATCTCGATCTCATCGGCCCCCAGCAGGAAAACCACATCGAGCGCGCCGGAAGCAGCCATCTCTTGCGCGTTGCGGCCGCCCGTACCGGGCACGAAGCCGACGTCGAGCGCGCCGACCCGCGATGCCGCCGTGTGCAAGACCGAATAGCCGTTCCAGCCGGCCGTGCCCACGCCTTGCGCGGCGCGCGCGGCGAGCGAGGCGACGGCCGCGCCGTCCGGCCGTGCCAGCGCACCCATGCCGACTATCACCAGCGGATGTTCGGCTTGCTTCAGCGCCTTGCCGAACTCGTGGGCGCCGCTCGCGACATCCGCCAGCGTCTGCGGCCCCGCGCCGAGATACTCGTAAGGATAGGTGAGATCGACCCGCTCGCCGATCATGCCGATGGGGATCGCACCGGTGCGCCAGCGCTTGCGGATACGTCCGTTGAGCACGGCGGCTTCGCGCCGCGGATTGGAGCCGACGATCAGCAATGCATCGGCTTTCTCGATGCCGGCAATGGTCGCGTTGAAGAGATAGCTCGGCCTGCCCCATTTCGGATCGAGCGCGGCGCCATCCTGCCGGCAGTCGAGGTTGGCGACCTCGAGCCGCGTCATCAGGTCCTTGAGCGCGAAAGTTTCCTCGACTGCTGCGAGGTCGCCGACAATGGCACCGATACGCCTCGGGTTGCTCTGCTTGACCTTCGCGACGATGGCGTCGAATGCATCCCGCCACGAGGCCGGATAGAGCTGCCCGTCCTCGCGAACGTAGGGCTGGTCGAGGCGCTGGGCGCGCAGGCCGTCGACGACGTGTCGGGTCTTGTCGGAAATCCACTCCTCGTTCACATCGTCGTTGACGCGCGGAAGGATGCGCATGACCTCGCGCCCGCGCGTATCGATGCGGATAGCAGAGCCGACCGCGTCCATGACGTCGACCGACTCGGTCTTATCCAGCTCCCAGGGCCGCGCGGCGAAGGCGTAAGGCTTGGACGTCAGCGCGCCGACCGGACAAAGATCGACCACGTTGCCCTGCAGTTCGGAGGTCATCGCCTGCTCGAGGTAGGTCGTGATCTCCGTGTCCTCGCCGCGACCGATGGCCCCGAGTTCCGGCACACCCGCGACTTCGGTCATGAATCGTACGCAGCGCGTGCAGTGAATGCAGCGATTCATGATGGTCTTGACCAGAAGCCCGACATACTTGTCCTCGACCGCGCGCTTGTTCTCCTTGAAGCGGCTGGAATCCACGCCGTACGCCATGGCCTGGTCCTGCAGGTCGCATTCCCCGCCCTGGTCGCAGATCGGGCAGTCGAGCGGATGATTGATCAGCAAGAACTCCATCACGCCTTCGCGCGCCTTGCGCACCATCGGCGAGCGGGTGCTGACCTCGGGCGGCTCGCCGTTGGGACCGGGCCGGCAGTCGCGCACCCCCCAGGCGCATGACGCAATCGGCTTGGGCGACCCCTTGAGCTCGACCAGGCACATGCGGCAGTTGCCGGCGATCGACAGGCGTTCATGGAAGCAGAAGCGCGGGATCTCCGCGCCAGCGGCTTCGCACGCCTGCAGCAGCGTGTATGCCGGCGGGGCGTCGATCTCTTTGCCGTCGATGATAAGTTTGGTCATCCGTCAGTCCTGGCAGCTTGTGCAGCCTTGTAAGCTGCGATCATCGCGGTGACCGGAATTCCGTCGATCGTCATGCCCTCGTAACGGCTGTCGCCGATCGAAGCACCAGCCAGATTGGCCTTGGTCAAGCGCAGTCCGGAGAGATTGACGGAGTTCACGCGCCAGCCCGACATATTGGCGTCGTCCACCGACGCTCCCGACAGGTTGATGTTGTGGAACGCGCTGCCCGACATGTTCACATCATCGAACACCGATCCCGAAAGGTCGGACTTGCCGACCTCAAGACGCTCCTTGCGTTCGTGAAGCTTCATCGCACAGCTCCGTTCAGAAATTCGAACATGTCCAACCACGTTCAGGCCAACTTTAATCGGCGCTGCCATCCTCACTCCGCCGCCACCCGCACCGGATCCGGGTGCGGGTTCGCTGCATAGTCGTCGATGCGCTGCTCGATCTCGTGCCGGAAGTGGCGCAAGAGGCCCTGCACCGGCCATGCGGCGCCGTCGCCGAAGGCGCAAATGGTGTGGCCTTCGATCTGGGTGGTGACTTCCATCAGCATGTCGATTTCGCGCTTGTGCGCGCGGCCTTCCGCCATGCGGGTGAGCACCCGCCACATCCAGCCCATGCCTTCCCGGCAAGGCGTGCATTGGCCGCAACTCTCGTGCTTGTAGAAATAAGAGATGCGGGCCATCGCACGGATGATATCGGTCGATCTGTCCATGACGATCACGGCCGCGGTGCCGAGCGCGGACTTGTGCTCCCGACAGCCGTCGAAATCCATCAGCAGGCTATCGCATTCGTTGGCGGGGATGAGCGGCATCGAGGAGCCGCCCGGAATGACGGCCAGCAGGTTGTCCCAGCCGCCAAGAACACCGCCGGCATGGGTGTCGATCAATTCGCGCAGCGGAATCCCCATTGCCTCCTCGACGGTACAGGGCTTCTCGACGTTGCCGGAGATGCAGAACAGCTTGGTGCCGGTGTTGTTTGGCCGTCCGATGCCGGCGAACCAGGCAGCGCCCCGGCGCAAGATGTCGGGCACCACCGCGATGGACTCGACATTGTTGACCGTGGTCGGACAACCGTAGAGGCCGACATTGGCTGGGAACGGCGGCTTGAGACGCGGCTGGCCCTTCTTGCCCTCGAGGCTTTCGAGCAGCGCGGTCTCCTCACCGCAGATATAGGCGCCTGCGCCGTGATGGACCACGACATCGAAAGGAAAGCCGTGGATGTTGTCCTTGCCGATGAGACGAGCCTCATAGGCTTGGTCCACTGCAGCCTGCAGACGTTCGCGCTCGCGGATGAATTCGCCGCGGATATAGATGTAGCAGTGGTTCGCATTCATGGCGAAGGCGGCGATCAGGCATCCCTCGACCAGGAGATGCGGGTCATGCCGCATGATCTCGCGATCCTTGCAGGTGCCGGGCTCGGACTCGTCGGCGTTGACCACGAGATATTGCGGCCGGCCGTCGGACTGCTTGGGCATGAACGACCATTTGAGTCCGGTCGGGAAGCCGGCGCCCCCGCGCCCGCGGAGTCCAGAGGCCTTCACCTCGTTGATGATCCAGTCGCGGCCCTTCTCCAGCATCGCCTTGGTGCCGTCCCAGGCGCCGCGCGCCCGCGCTCCCTCGAGGCCCCAGTCGTGGAGGCCATAGAGATTCGTGAAAATGCGGTCCTTGTCCTGGAGCATCACGACTTTCCGCTTGCGGATGAATCAGCCGCTGGAGGTTTCGGCATCGGCGCTTCGCGCAGGTTCGCGGCCGCCCCCGGCGTCTTGGCGTCGGCGTCGCGCAGCGCGGGCTGCAGCCCCTGCCCCGCGCTCCGGCGCGCATAAAGGTCGGGATCGGTGAGCGTGGTCGCACCGCCCTTGGGCGCGGACAGCTGACGGTCGACCTGCGGGCCGGGCGTGACCGGTTTGCCGGCGACGAGGTCGGCAAGCAGCGTGGTAAAGCTCTCGGGGCCGAGGTCTTCGTAGTAATCGAAATTGATCTGCGCGACCGGCGCATTCACGCAGGCGCCGAGACACTCGACCTCGACCCACGACAGCTTGCCGTCCGCGGTGACGTGCAGTTGCTCGCCGATCTTGTCGTGGCAGAGCTTGATCAGCTTGTCCGCCCCGCGCAGCACGCAAGGCGTGGTGCCGCAGAGCTGGACATGAAATTGTCCGACCGGCTCCAGATTGAACATGGTGTAGAAGGTTGCGACTTCGAGCGCCCGTATCCTCGGCATGCCGAGAAGGGCCGCGACGTGCTCGATCGCCTTCTGCGGCAACCAGCCGCCGGCCTGCTCCTGCGCGCGCCACAGGATCGAAAGAATCGCGGACGCCTGCCGGCCGTCCGGATATTTGGCGATCTGGTCCTTGGCCCAATCGAGGTTCTCCGCCGTGAAGGCGAAGCTCCTGGGCTGGAGTGCGGGCTCGGCGAGGCGACGAACAGCCATCAGCGGTCAACCTCCCCGAACACGATATCGAGAGAGCCGAGGATCGCCGACACGTCGGCGAGCATGTACCCCTTGCAGAGAAAATCCATCGCCTGGAGATGCGCGAAACCCGGCGCCCGGATATGGCACTTGTAGGGTTTGTTGGTGCCGTCGGCGACCAGATAGACGCCGAACTCGCCCTTGGGCGCCTCGACGGCGGCGTAGACCTCGCCGGCGGGAACGTGGAACCCCTCGGTATAGAGCTTGAAATGATGAATGAGCGCCTCCATGGAGCGCTTCATTTCGGCGCGCTTGGGGGGGACGATCTTGTGGTCGTCGACCGTCACCGGTCCGAACCCTTCATCCGAGCCCAGCTTCTCCAGGCACTGTTTCATGATGCCGACGGATTGGCGCATCTCTTCCATGCGGATGCAGTAGCGGTCGTAGTTGTCGCCGTTCTTGCCGATCGGAATGTCGAAATCGAGTTCCGAGTAACACTCGTAGGGTTGCGCCTTGCGCAGATCCCACGCCGCACCCGATCCGCGCACCATCACGCCGGAAAAACCCCAGGCCCAGGCGTCGGCGAGCGTGACCACGCCGATGTCGACATTGCGCTGCTTGAAGATACGGTTGCCGGTCAGCAGATCTTCGAGATCATCGCAGACCTTGAGGAAAGGATCGCAGAACGCCCAGATGTCGTCGATGAGCTTCGGCGGCAGATCCTGGTGGACGCCCCCGACACGGAAGTACGCCGCGTGCATGCGGCTGCCGGACGCGCGCTCGTAGAACACCATGAGCTTTTCGCGTTCCTCAAAACCCCATAGCGGCGGCGTGAGGGCGCCGACGTCCATGGCCTGCGTGGTCACGTTGAGGAGATGCGACAACAGCCGCCCGATCTCGCAATAGAGCACGCGAATGAGCTGCGCGCGCTTGGGCACCGTAAGCCGCAGCAGTTTCTCGGCCGCGAGGCAGAAGGCATGCTCCTGATTCATCGGCGCGACATAGTCGAGCCGGTCGAAATACGGGATCGCCTGCAGATAGGTCTTGGCTTCGATCAGCTTCTCGGTGCCGCGATGCAACAGCCCGATATGCGGATCGACGCGCTCGACCACCTCGCCGTCGAGCTCCAGCACCAGGCGCAAGACGCCGTGCGCGGCCGGGTGCTGGGGACCGAAATTGATGGTGAAATTGCGCAGCTCAGTTTCGGCCATGGACTCAACTCGATCCGACGGCGAGCGGCGAGCAGCGAGTAGCTGCGAATAGCGAATGGCGGAGCTTGAGCGTCTCCTTCATTTCAAGACCCCTTCCCGCTCGTGGCCTTCTCGTCCCCCGGCAGGCTGTAGCCCGGACCTTCCCACGGCGAGAGGAAATCGAAATTGCGGAACTCCTGGGTGAGGCTCACCTTCTCGTACACGACGCGCTTCTGCTCGTCGTCGTAGCGGACTTCGACGAATCCGGTGAGCGGGAAATCCTTGCGCAGCGGATGGCCCTCGAAGCCGTAATCGGTGAGCAGCCGGCGCATATCCGGATGGCCGGTGAAGACGACGCCATACAGGTCGTAAGTCTCGCGCTCGAACCAGTTGGCGCCGGGAAAGACATCGATGATCGAAGCGACAGGAGTCTTCTCGTCGACCTCGACCTTCACCCGGATGCGCAGGTTCTGCTTGGGCGAAAGGAGATGATAGACAACGTCGAAGCGCCGCTCGCGCCCTGGCCAGTCGATCGCCGTGACGTCGAGCAAGCTCAGGAACTGGCAGCGCTCGTCGTCGCGCAGGAAGGTTGCGAGCTTGACGATGTCGCGCGCGACCGCGTGGATCGTCAACTCGCCGTTCGCCACCGAATGGCTCGTGATCGAGCCCGGCAGCGCGCCGGCGATGATCTCGCCGAGTTTGTCGAGCGTTTCATCCATGACGCGAAATCCATCAGCGCTCGATCGTGCCGGTGCGGCGGATCTTTTTCTGCAGCAACATGACGCCGTAGAGCAGCGCTTCGGCAGTCGGAGGGCAGCCGGGCACGTAGATATCGACCGGCACGATACGGTCGCAGCCGCGCACGACCGAGTAGGAATAATGGTAATAACCGCCGCCGTTGGCGCACGAGCCCATGGAGATGACGTAACGCGGTTCCGGCATCTGGTCGTAGACCTTGCGCAGCGCCGGCGCCATCTTGTTCGTGAGCGTGCCGGCCACGATCATCACGTCGGACTGCCGGGGCGACCCTCGCGGGGCGAAACCGAAGCGCTCTGCGTCGTAGCGCGGCATCGACATCTGCATCATCTCGACCGCACAGCAGGCCAGCCCGAAGGTCATCCACATCAGCGAGCCGGTGCGCGCCCAGGTGATGAGATCGTCGCTTACGGCGACGAGAAAGCCCTTGTCCGAGAGTTGATCGTTCAAACCGGAGAAGAATCGGTCATCCGCGCCCACGGGCTTCCCCGTGCGCGGATCAAGAATGCCCCTGGCAGGCGGTGCGACGACGGCCGCGCGCTCTAGTCCCATTCGAGCGCTCCTTTCCGCCACTCATATATGAAGCCGACGGTCAGAACGCCAAGGAACACCATCATCGACCAATAACCGTAGAGCCCGAGATCGCTCAGAGCGACAGCCCAGGGAAACAGAAAGCTCATTTCCAGATCGAAGATGATGAACAGGATGGCCACGAGATAGAAGCGCACGTCGAACTTCATGCGCGCGTCGTCGAACGCGTTGAACCCGCACTCGTAGGCCGACAGTTTCTCGGGGTCGGGCGCCTGGTAGGCGACCACGAACGGCACCAGGAGGAGCACGAGGCTGATGACGAGCGCCACCCCAATGAAAATCACGAGTGGGAGGTAATCCAGCAATAGCTCGTTCATCGGCGATCTCACCTCCGACGTCGCGCCCCGCACGGAAAGCCCGCCCCGGCCCCATGCGGCCAAGGTGCCGCAGGCGCTAACGAAATCGCCCTTGTCACAGATCGGATTCGTTCCAAGGACGGGCGCAAAGAGGGCTTAGCGCAGTGCACAATGAGAGGCAAGCCGGAGGGCGTCAAAAGCTGGCTTGCACATCGGACGCAGCTCTTATGCAGATCCTGTCGTCACGTGCAGGCGTCTTGGCGCCTGACGCGACAGCGCTGCGGCGCTGGCGTCTTCCCTGGGATCGCCGTAGATCGCGTTCGCTTGTCTGCATCCCCACGTTGCGGCCGGTACCTCTGGGCTTCCGCCCCGTCCTCGCTGTAGGCTTCCGCGAAACAAGGTCGTGGGCAGGGAGGCGGCATGCAACGCAAGGTCATGATCTCATGCGCGGTCACGGGGTCGGCGGACACCCCCGGCCGCAACCCGGCGGTGCCGGTGACCCCGGAGAAGATCGCGCAATCGGCCGTCGACGCCGCCAAAGCAGGCGCGGCCATCGTTCACATCCACGTGCGCGATCCGAAGACCACGCGTCCGAGCATGGACCCTGCCCTCTACAAGGAGGTGGTGGATCGCATCCGCGGCAGCGGCAGCGACGTGCTCATCAACCTGACCACCGGGCCGGGCGCGCGCTTCGTCCCAGGCGATGAGGACCCGCAAAAGCCCGGGCCGGGCACGACCATCAAAAGCCCGGCCGAGCGCGTCCGACACGTGGTCGCTCTCAAGCCCGACATCTGCAGCCTCGACATGGGCAGCATGAATATGGGTCCGCACGTCTTCGTCAACACGCCCCCTCACCTCGAAGCGATGGCGCTGGCGATCCGCGATGCTGGCGTGCTGCCGGAACTCGAAGTATTCGAGACCGGCCATCTGTTGCTCGCCAAGCGCATGATCGAGAGCGGCCACATCAATGCGCCCGGCATGTTCCAGATCTGCCTCGGCATCGCCTGGGCTCAGCCGGCCACCCCGGAAGCCATGAGCTATATGCGCAGCCTCTTGCCCACGAGCTCGCCCTGGTTCGCCTTCGGCATATCGCTCTACCAGTTTCCCATGGTGGCACAGGCGGTACTGCTCGGCGGGCATCCGCGGGTGGGGCTTGAAGACAACATCTATCTGGAAAAGGGCAAGCTTGCGCCCAGCAACGCCGCACTGGTGGAAAAGGCGGGCAGGATCATCGAGATCCTCGGCGACATCGTCGCAACGCCCGCCGATGCGCGCGCGATCCTGGGACTGCAGGCCGCCAGGTAGTCGCATCCGCCGCCGATGGAACGCGCGCAGCGCGCGGTGGGCGCCATCCGGATTGTTGCCCCGCGGCGGGGCTGCCCCGCATGACGGCCGCGCTCCAAGTCGCGATTTCTATTGACTCGCGTTACCCGAATCTTGTATGAAAGCACCATCATCCAAAGTTACGCATGATGCCCGGACGGGACCCCGCTCCGGGTTTTTTGTTGCGCGGTACGGGAAAGGCCTGACGGCGCGGCCTAGGACTTGGTCAGTGCCGCTTTCTCGTCGATTTTTTCCAGACTGACGTCCTCAGTCTCGAAGGCGTAGGCCCAGGTGACGCCGGCGCCCAACAGACTGGTCACCACCAAAATCAGCAGCAGGAGATCGGTGCCGATGTCCTTGAGCAGGATCGGAAACAGAAACGCGGTCATCACCGCCCCAATCTTGGCAAACGAGGCGGCGAAACCCGCACCGGTGCCACGGATGGCGATCGGGAACACCTCCCCGGCGATCAGGTAGGTCATCGCGTTGGGGCCCATATTGGTCATGAAGCTGAACAGCATGAAGCCGGCAAAGAGCAGCACGGCGGATAGCGCTCCCCCGACATGCAGCGAGGATCCCGACCGAGCGACGTCTTCAATCCATCGGCTCGACTTTGACGATCGAAGCGCCGTGATTGCTGCCGACCCAGAAGCTCACCGGGGTGGTCGAATTATCCACGAACACGCGGCGGATATTGGTCGTCTTCGGCAATAGATATTCCACGAACTCGCCGGTCTTGGGATCGAGCCGCGACACGCGGTCGCTGAGCATCGAGCCGGTCCAGGCTTCGCCGTTCTTGTCCGTGACGACGTCGTAAGGCTGCCCCCAAGGCGTCGGCAGCACCCATTCCTGGATCTTCTCGGTCTTGGGATCGAACATGCCGATGGCATTGCCGGCATACTCCGCGAACCAGAGGCGGTTCTGCTCATCGACCCGGCCGCGACGCGGACGCGAGTTCGGAATGGGCGAGCGATAAACGGTCAGCTTGCCGGTCTTGGCGTCGAGCTTGCCGATATTGGAGGAGGAGAAATCGAGCAGATAGAGATTATTGTCGTGGTCGGCCGGGATGCCATAGGAGGTGATGGTGCGGTTGTTGGCGTCCTTGAACGATCCGAGGTTTTCCCATTGGCCGGTGGCCGGGTCGAGCCGCAGGATCTGCGCGCGGTCCGAGTTCTTGACCCAGACCTTGCCGTCGACGTCGGAATAGGTCGGCGTGAGGAACGCCTGCTGGGTGGCGTCCGTCTGCCATTGCTCAGGCACCTTCCAGGTCTGGAATTTCTGGGTCGCCTTGTCGAACTTGGCGACCCCGCCCTGGTACATCATCGCGATCCAGAGATTGCCGGCCTTGTCGGTTTCCAGGTCGAGTGTGCCGATGGGATAGCCCGGCTTGATCACCGGCAGGGGATATTCGGAGACCTGGCCGGTCTTCGGATCGAGCTTGCCCAGGAACTGTTCGCCGAAATGCGTGAACCAGACCATGCCATCAGCATCGACGATGGCGTCGTGCGGCTGGATCTGCTTTCGCGGCAGATCGTATTCGGTGATGACAACGCGGGTCGCGCGTCCGGTCGGCCGCGGCAACGTCTTGAGCGGATAGTCCCAAACCTCGTCCCTGCTGAGGTTGACCGAGGCGAGATACTCCGCCATCGCCTTCACCCCCGCCGCCTGGCCGAGGTTGCGGCGCGCGTCGCCCAGGAGGCGCTGCGGGTGCTGCGGCGTGCTGCCGGGATAGTAGCCGGTCATCCGGTCGAACACCTGCACGAACTCGGCCGCGTCATGGTTGGAGCTCACGATGCGGTCGAGGTTGTGACAGCTGATGCAATTGAGCAGCGCTTTCTTCTGCGTGTCGGTTCCGGGAAAGCTTGCAAGCCACTCCGCATTGGTGAGCTGCTTGGCCAAGTTCTTGGTCGGCCGCAGCTTGACATCAGCGGTCGTGATGCTGGCGGCGACGACGTCGGCGCTTTTGGGTCCCTCGAGATCGTAGCCGACAGCACGAATGGCAAGCGAATAGCGGCCGGGCGCAAGCCTCGACGCGGGGAAGCCAAAACTGCCCGTGCTGTCGCTGACGACGGAGATGGTCGCCGTCGAACCCTCGCGCTTGGCACTGACGACCACACCTTCCATCGGGCCATCGGCGGCCGAGCTGACCTGGCCGGTCAACGCCATCGGTGTCTGCACCTGGACGGGAGCGGGCGCCAGTCCAACCGTCATCACGCCGGCGGCCAGGGCGAGCAAGAAATTGCGCGGATGCATCGGCGTCTCCTCGATGGTCGGCCCGTCGCTTCACGCGAACTTTGGGGCGCGCGAGCCTAGACCCGGCGGTATTGCCCTTCAAGAAGCAGCAAGGCGGAATCAGTTTGGATTCGGAGTCCGGCCGCAGCGCCAGAGGTCGGGGGCGCTCTGCGCTCTCGCGCTCGCGCATTTGAAATGTACCCTTGAGCTCGCGGTTGTTTACGGGCGAAATGAAGATGCCGGGAGCGCCGCATGCGGCGCGCGATCGTTCGGGACGCCGGTGCGGGCGCCGACAAAAGCGCACGCGCGCTGTCATGAATGACACCAAGGCCGCGGCTTGCTGCGATCGTTCTCAAAGCTGGCGGAGGTCTTTTGAGAGCGCGCCGGCGGCGGCCTGCTGCGGGCCAAATAGGATGAGCGGCCCGAGACATAGGTGACATTTCGTACCGGACACATGGGTAACACTTTTCGCCTTTGCGGGCGGGAGGTGTGGATGCCGTGGAAAGCGAGT
>Ga0208989_10000080_pt1 | contig 19803 bp, 25 predicted proteins | sample MedBloCAOM3_M1_FD_187852 | JGI IMG/M metagenome (GOLD analysis project Ga0208989, IMG submission 187852) | Forest soil microbial communities from El Dorado National Forest, California, USA - Mediterranean Blodgett CA OM3_M1 (SPAdes) (version 2) | ecosystem: Environmental > Terrestrial > Soil >...
CGGCAAGACCGAGCAGACGCTCGGCACGCCGGTTTTCGGGCAGGTCATTTCGGAGACCCGTCGCTTCACCGACAACATCGTGCGCGTCGGCTTCAACTATCGCTGGGGCGGTGGCGCTTACTGACAAACGTTAATAGCCTCTTAACCGAGTGCTAGATCAGAGCCTCGGGGTGCCAGCACCCCGGGGTTTCCTTTATGCGAATCTGGTCTGCTCCGCGGCTGGGCGCTGGCTCTGCGATGTGATTCGCGACCGTCGCATCGTTTCTTACGGGCGCGGTCAGTCTCGACCTTGATTACTCAATGGTTCGATCAAATCCCGCGTTGCTCGCATGCGAAGCGAAATCGCTTCACGCGGCACGCGAGCTCGCTCGCAGCCTTTGCGTTGGTCGGACGATGGGGTGGTGGCGTCTGTGTAACACTTGCCGGGAAATCATCGCGCGCCCAGTGAATTAGGCGTTTTTTCGTTGTGTGGCGGCTGCTGTCAGGTCATCTTTCTTTAACCATGCAGCCGTGAAAATCGCTCGGCCAGTGATGGTGTGAAGACAGGGGGGCGTCCCTCGGTGGCCTCGTCCGAGGTTTCCGCAGTGATGCTGTCCAAACACAAGGGGAACTAGTCATGCTGAAGATTCTAACCGTTACGGCTGCATCCTTGGCCTTGCTAAGCGCAGCTGCCGCCGCCGATCTGCCGCGCAAGGAGCCGCCGCCGCCGGCAGCCCCGGTCGGCAAGGCTCCGATCGGCAAGTATCCGGTCGGCAAGGCTCCGATTGGCAAGTATCCGCAGCCCGTGGTGAGCAAGGGCTGAGCGTCGCGAATATGGGCGGCCAAAAGGGACACCCATCGTTTCCCTTTGACCACCTAGTTCACGAATGCATGCCGGCAACGCTGGTCCTGCGTCGGGCCGCCAACTTTACGGCGCGCCACAAGCAGGGCTGGCGAACCCGCCTGATAAAAGAGCGTCGATCAGGCACGCCCAATATCGCATCGTTGTTCATTCGACCGGAGCGAAGCGCCGGGCTTCACCTGGTCGATAACGACATGCGCTATGCCGAGAACAGACCGAGCGAGCGCCAACCGTTCCGCTACGGCGCGCAATCGGCGGCGATGCCCGGGCTTGATCTTGCAAGGTCTGGCGCAATGAAGAGAGGCTGGCGCGTCAGCGAGCAACAGTGTCGCTGTCCCTATTCCCCGATCTGAGCTTGGTGCTGGAAAGATCGTCGGCTGAGATCAATATGTCTCAACCCACATCAAGAGCTCCACGGCCTCCCGCCGTGCGCATGGCGCTGCACATAAACATGAATTCACAATTTCGGTAGCGCGGCGTCAGCATCGCCGGCTGCCGCTCCCATGTCGCCGTCAGGCATCCGAATCGTCGTCTGTCTCTTCGGGCAGCAAGTTAGGAGCCAGTCCCAAGGCGCTAAGCGATGCGATGGTAGCGATATAGAAAACGATCCACATGACCCGATCCCCCCGTCAGAAAACCCACAATGTAGGTTTCATGCCGGAACTGTTGGCTGCGAGGGTGGTCGAATTGGGGCTCGTCCGATAACCGCATGGAAATCGTTCGAGTGTGATTTTCCCGCATCACTCGCCTTGCACTTCAACGTCCGCCATCGCCGGCCGCACCGTGCGGTAGGGTAGACGAAACTCGATCGCGCGGCTCTCGATGTATTTGGCGCCGACCAAAGGAGCCGGGCGATCGTGCCGCTTGTTTCCAGAGACACTGTGCGCACGGTCGCACAACTCTCCAAGGCGCCGTATCTCGTCGGCCGTCTTTTCATGGTCAGCTGGTTTGTCTTGGCTGCAGGGCAGTCACAGCCGGCGTCGCCGCGCTAATCGGCAAACTTGTTTTGTGTTGCCTGGGTTCCGCATGTCACACAAGCGAGCTTGGTCTGCTCCTTGCCATTGGCGATTTCAATTGTCCCGGTGCGCATGAGCTTTTGACAGATGGGACAAATCCAAATGGGCGCCGGCAATGACCGATCGGGGTGGAGGGGGGGCATGGCGTTCTCCTGTGCTGTCGCAGATAGACGTGTGCCATGGCAACGGAGAGAGCCCACGGAGGCGCCTAATCCGCTCGCCGTTTCGAGCGTATTTTCCCGTACTCCTCATGCCGGCTTCCAACCCCGTCTCATTTGACCGGCCAGAATGAGCCAAGCCTGGGCGGCGGTGAGAACCCGCTCTTGATTTCGGGATTCGCGGTCGGCTTGCGCAATTTTCTCTTCGGCCAGGGCGTGGCATTCACTGCTCGTAAACATTTCGACTGTTCCGTGAGCCAACCAAGGGATGCCCGAATTCCGGCTGCGTTGTCTGTGCAATATTGATCATGCTGTCCCCTTACCGCCGAGCGAGCCGCCGTCGCTCATCGGGAGACGAGTGGAAACTGGGCGGGACGCCGGCGGTACGACGCACAGTCAGATCGCCATCAACGACAAGACGAGGGCGAGGGCCGTCGAAGGTGAAAGACGGTAAGGCGTGTCTGTCGGCAAGGAGTCGCCTCACGGGCGCCACGAACCAGCCGAACACCGCAGCGCAGCATTGGCAGTGGCGTGCTTCGCCCGCGACAAAAAGGCCATCTACGGCAACTGGTTACGGTTCATCGTATTGATCGGATGCGGCCGGCTCGACAAGCGTCGCCAACCCTCGCGCTGTCAAACTTCTGCAACGAAGCTCGTGTACGGCACCGCCGTCGAGTTCGAACCAAGGGGGCTTCCGTGTTTCAGATCGTGCGCTGCATTCTTGCGGAAGACGGTGAGGTCGCGGCCCGCCAGCCTCTGCAGCCGCTTTTCGACCTCTGGGAAGATGCGACGGCAATAGCCGAGTTCGATTCATCCCGTCTCTGCGGCGATTACGGCTATGACGAAGCTCGGGACTGCTGGTGGGCGAGCGATCCGGGCGGGCGAATGTACCGGTTCGAGGTCGAACAGGTCGCGGCTGCCGACGTCGCGGCGTAGGGCCGTCCTCATTTCCGCGGTTCCCGCAGGTCGAACGCAGCATTCGCCCGCGCGTGCTCACCTTCGAGCCTAGCAGCTGATGGCTGCGCGACCCTTGATCGATAGGCGCTCGAAGCGTCTCGCCGATGATGAAGGGGAGTCGCGTGGCGGAACCGCCAAATGCATTGGCAGTGCTGCCTTCGTAACCTTCAGCCCTTCAGCCGTTTGTTGCATTCGCTGTAGTAGCCGCCACCCTTCTCGATCCACCTCAGGCCGCCATTGCCGTTGCCGGTCTTGTTTGCATTGTATTGATCGAGGCAGGTGTGCATCCGGGCCTTGCCGGCGGATTGGCTCGAATATTTCGGGGAGACTGCCGACGGAAACACGGCGTCGGTGGCCGCGCGCGCGGGAGTCGCGGTCGGACCGGTAGCAGCCTTCGCGGCAGGGGGCGTAGCCGCGGGCGGCGCGGTAGCGGGCGTTGCACCGGCAGCAGGTGCGCTAGTGGGAAGCGCGGAAGCGCCAGTACCACATTCAGCCTTTCGGAAATCGTTCCACTTCATTCCCTTCAGCGTACCGGAGTCTTGCGCAGCCTTATATTTGGCGCTGCACTCTTTCATCGTAAGGGCGTGCGCACTAGACACCGTCACGACCAGCAACATCGCGCCCAGCGTCGTGGCCCAAAAGGCAGCCGAACGAACCAGCATGAAACCCTCCTTGAAGATTGGGAGCAGGGTGACGTACCACATTGACAATGGGGCAAAGTTAGCATTGAGGAAACGTGTTTTTTCTGAACGCTCGTTCAGAACGTTTGCGAATGCCGATCGTGGCTGCCGTTGGTGTCTTCGTCTGGGTGAGCGGCCGGACGCGTGCGGTGTGAAAATCCAGCTCATCGAGGAGCGGTCAATGCGGATGCGAGGATTGAGATTCGGCGCTGTTTGCGTTGCGGCCATCACGATGGCGGCGAGCCTGTCGGCACATGCGCAGGACTACCCCACCAAGCCTGTCACCTTCATCACGCCCGCCGCCGCCGGCAACAGCCCGGACGTGGTGACGCGCGTCATCGCCGATCGCCTGACTCAGATATGGAAGCAGCAGATTGTCGTGCTCAACAGGCCAGGCGCCGGTGGGCTGATCGCCGCTCAGGCGGCTGCTGCCGTCGAAAAGGATGGCTACAGCCTGTACGTGGCGCAGGCCTCGACCTTCACCGTCCTGCCGATCGAGCACGAAGGCAAGATGCCAGTCAATCTGCAGACCGCGTTCGTTCCGATCGGCATGGTAGGCGAGCAGCCGATCGCTCTCTCGGTCAACAAGGATGTGCCTGCCGGCAACGTCGCGGAACTGATCGCGCTCGCCAACAAGACGCCGGATGGGATGCTGTTCGGCGCCACCAACCGGGGCGGCCAATCCCATCTCACGGGCGAGCTGTTCCGCGAGCGGGCCAAGGCCAATATCTCATTTGTGCATGCCGCGGGGGCGTCCGTGTCGCTCAACGACGTGATCGCCGGGCGCATCCCGATCATGTTCGAGGGTTTGGCCGGGCTGGCCCCGGGGATCCAGGGCGGCGGAGTCAAGCTCCTCGGCGTTGCCTCGCGGGTGCGCCTCCCCAACTTGCCGAACCTCCCCACCATCAGCGAGACCGTACCCGGCGTAGTGTCCAGCGGATGGATCGTGCTGATGGCGCCTGCCGGCACGCCGGATTCCATTATTCAAAAGGTCAACGCCGACCTTCGCAAGGTCGTGGCCATACCCGAGGTAGTGGAGCGGTTTCAGGTGCTCGGCACCTACACGCGAGACCTGACGCCAGCGCAAACCGGCGAGTTCATTCGCAGCGAAGAGCGCCTGTGGTGGCCGATCGTCAGGCAGGTGAACCAGAAGCGATAGGTCGCGCTTGGCACCAGCAGCAAGAATGAGCATTGTAGCCGGCGAAAGCCGGTCGCCCTCGGGATATCGGCTCATCGCCATGTGATCGAAGCTTCGGAGTGCCCATGATCAACGTCAAGCGAATCAGTCACGCGACATTTGAGACGCCGGACCTCGACCGGCAGATCGACTATTTCACCCAGACCGCCGGTCTGACGCTGGCGGAGCGGGAAAACGGCCGCGCCTTCCTTGCGACCAAGCTGGGCGACCTCGCAGTACAGCTCGAGAAGGGCGACCACGCGCGTTGCGCACGGCTGGCGTTCCAGGTCGCGCCGGAGACCGAGTTTGATGACATACGGCGTGGCATCGAGGCCGAAGGCGTGCGCTGTCAGACGCGCAACGATCCAACGCCCGGCATTCCCCGGATGCTGGCGTTCGAAGATCCGAAGGGAACGGTCTGCGAGGTGTTCGCCACGCAGACGCCGATCAGCAAGAACCAGCAGGTGGTCGGCATCGGTCCGATCAAGCTCGGCCATCTTGCCTTCGTGGTTCCGGAACCGAAGGAGTATGCCGCGTTCTACACCCGCGTGCTCGGCTTTCGGGTGTCGGACTGGATCCAGGATTGGTTTGTCTTCATGCGCTGCGGCCCGGATCATCACACCGTGAACTTCGTGCGCGGCAAACGCACCCAGATGCATCACATTGCTTTCGAGCTGAAGGATTGGGCCCACGTCCAGTCCGCCTGCGACTTCCTTGGCGGCAAGAACATTCCCATCATCTGGGGACCGGGCCGGCACGGTCCCGGCCACAACGTCTACACCTATCACCGCAATCCGGACGACCAGATCGTCGAGATGTTCACGGAGCTCGACAAGATGCTGGACGAGTCGCTCGGCTACTTCGATCCGCGGCCGTGGCATCGCGATCGGCCGCAGGCCCCGAAGGTGTGGACGATGCCGACGGACATCTGGGGACCGCCGCCAACGCAGGACTATCTGCGGCAGCGGGAGTGAGCGGCGACCTCGCGGACGGTCGGGCGCGGCATCTCGGAGAGCGTATTATGATCAGGAAAACCATTGGCGCCCTCGCATTGCTGGCCGTGCTGACCGGCGCGGCGGCGGCGCAGGATTACCCCAATCGTCCGATCAAGTTCCTGCACGGCTTCCCGCCGGGCGGGAATGTGGACATCATTGCTAGGCTCCTCGGCAACGAGATGTCGAAAGGGCTCGGCCAATCGATCATCGTCGAGGCCAAGCCCGGCGTCGCCGGCAGCCTCGCCGCCGAGACCGTGGCGCGCAGCGAGCCCGACGGCTACACGTTGCTGGTCGTTCCCAGCGCGCACCCGGCGCACGGCGCGCTATCCAAGAACGTAAATTACAAAGTGGTCGACGATTTCGAATGGATTTCGGTCGCGAGCTTCTATCCGTTCCTGATCTGCGTCCGCAAGGACTCCCGCTTTCAATCGTTGAAGCAATTGATCGATGAGGCGCGCAAAAACCCGGCCGGGCTGACCTATGGCTCCGCCGGCGTCGGCTCGATCCTGCACACCACCGTCGAACTGATGGCCAACGAGACCAAGGCCAAGTTTCTGCACGTTCCGTATCGCGGGGAAGCGCCCGCCATCACCGGCCTGCTGCAAGGCGACATCGATTTCATCGCCGCGACCTCGGGACCGATCAGTCCGCGCATCCGCTCGGGCGAGTTCCGCGCGCTTGCAGTGACGGGCAAGACCCGCTGGCGCGATTTCCCCGATGTGCCGACCGTGGAGGAGGAGGGCATTCCACGATTCGAGGTCATCTCATGGACTGGGCTCGCCGGCCCGGCGAAACTGCCCAAGCCTATCGTCGACAGGCTCAACGTCGAGGTGCGTCGCGCCATCGCCGTTCCCGAGGTCAAGAGCAAGCTTGAGGGCATGGGCGGCGACCCGCGCGCGACCACGCCGGCCGAGATGCGCGCGCTGGTGGCGAGCCAACTGGCGACCTGGGCCAAGCTCGCCAAGGAGGCCAACATCTCGATCGATTAGGCGGTGGCCGTGGAGCCAGGCTCGGATGCCGCGCACCGGCGGGACTATCGTGACGCGCCTCTTTGATATTTGGAGCGTCGAGATCACTTGGGGGGAGGGCAGATCAGGCTCGCTTGTTATTCCTTCGCGTGGGTCTCGATCAGTTCGCTCAATTTTTCCCAGAACTCGTCCAGGTCGAGACTCCTTCGATTGCTGAGCAGCACGACGGTATTGTTATCGGTCAGATCGTTGTAATACATGGTATTGAAGCCTCGCCAATAGCCGTCATGGCCGAAGCCGTTCAATGGCCCCTTGCTATCGCGGTAGAGCTTCCATCCCAAGCCGTAGTAATCGTTTCGTCGAGAGCCGGTCAACACCAGCTTCATCTTTGCCGCTTTCAGCAACTTGTTCGTACGCAACGCTGCGTCCCATTTGGCCATGTCCTCCAGATTGCTCCAGACCGCCCCGTCCCCGACTTCAAGGTGCTCCTCCTGCCGACGAACAGGCGGAAGGCCCCAGCGCGCGACCCAGCGTTTGTCCTGCATCTCATAGCCGACAGCGTTGTTGCAAGGCGGGGCGCCGTTCTCCGGAATAGCGGCAGGGCCGGAATAAACGAAAGTGTTCTTCATTTCCACGGGAGCAAATATCTCCTCGCGAAGAGCGTCACCGAAGGATTTTTTGGCAACGCGCTCGACGACGAGCCCCAACAAGAGTCGAAATGTGCGGCTTGACTGTTTCGGGGCTCATTTCGCGCAGCCTGCTTTCACTCACGTCGTCAGTAACGGATGAAAATGACCGCGAAGAGGACGATAAGCCACGCAACCGGAATGGCGGCTGCGAACAGAGCAGCACGCGGCCACCTGAGCCACAGAAATAACCAGGGCACAAATACGCAAATAAAGGCAACGGCGGGGAAAACGAAAATACTCCAGAACACCGCCCACAGTAGCTGGTCCTGCTCTCCGCCGCTGTCGAACAGCATCGGCGACATCATGGCCATCGTCACGCCGAAGCAAGTCAATGCAACATTGATGAGCGTCAAGACGCCGAGCCCGAGCTTCATGAGCGATGCCTCTGGAAGAGGAAATGCCGCTGGTGCGATGGGAGCAAAACGTAAGTCGCGAGTTTGTCTCCAACTATACGACAACCTCTCCGTTGAAAAGAACCGGGTCGGGATCGAGTTGAGATTGTCGGGTCGGTTGACGGCGAGAAATAAATGAACCAGTCTTACAAAGATTTTGGCGGGGCGGCCGAATTCAACTGATCATGGAGGCGCCCCGTGGCGACGACCCAAATCAATTGGAATTGGGGAACTGATACAAACATCAACTTCAACGCTGCCACCGACATACTCGATTTCGGCTGGTTTCAAGCCGACCAATTTACAATCAGTGAGGTCAATGGGACGGTCGTCATCGCGATCCCGTCGAATCATCAGACCTATACGCTCCAACACACGACTCTGCATGATCTGCATCTGTCCAACGTCGTTGCGAGGGATGCCTCCGCGATCAGCGAGTGGACAACCGTGCTGGGCAGTTCGACCGTAACGCCGCCCGAGCCGCCGCAGCCGCCGGTGCCTCCCCAGCCTCCGGCGCCGCCGCAGCCTCCCGTCACCACGCCAAGCGGCGATACGAATCCCTGGTCTGCGAGCAGCGTCTACACGACCGGGATGACGGTGACGGAAAACGGCATCACCTACAAAGCCAATTGGTGGACGCAAGGCACCGATCCGGCTGAGCACAACGGCGCCTTCGGAGCGCCGTGGACCGCGATCGCCGGGGCCATTTTCCATGGTCCGACCGCTTGGTCAGCGGGCAACGTCTACACCGCGGGCATGACCGCGATCGAAGACGGCGTGATCTATCAGGCCAATTGGTGGACACAGGGGAACGATCCGGCCCATTACAATGGCGCGCACGGACAGCTTTGGACCATCCTCGCAGCGGTCGATCCATCGCATGCCGTTCCGACGGTGCCGACCGGCCTTGCCGCGGTCGGAACGTCGAGCAGTGCCACGATCCTGAGCTGGAACGCATCGAGTGTGCCCGGCAACGGCTTCGTCACCGGCTACACGATCTTCGAAAACGGCCACCAGCTCGCGATCGTCACGGGCACCAGCTATACCGTCGCCAATCTCGCGGCGAATACGACCTACACGTTTTCGGTGGCGGCCCTGGATGCGGCGGGTTCGTCCGCCGAGGCCAATCCGATCTCGGTGCATACTGCCGCGCCCGGCGTCCCCGGTGACGTGAGCCACGCGCACGAGTTCAGCCCTTACATCGACATGGCCATGCCGGTGGCCGACAATCTGGCCGCCATTTCCGCGGCGTCCGGAATTCAGAATTTTACGCTTGCATTCGTCTTGAGCTCCGACCGGGGCATCGGCTGGCAAGGCACAGGGGCGATAACCGACGACACCCTCGCCAACGGCACGACGATCCTGTCGCAGGTGCAGGCGATCCAGGCGGCGGGCGGCCACGTCACAATCTCATTTGGCGGCGCCGCCGGCCAAGAGGCTGCGCTGACCGCGAGCAGTGCGGCTAGCCTGCAGGCGGAATACCAGTCGGTGATCGATCGCTACCACGTGACCTCGCTCGATTTCGACATCGAGGGGGCAGCCGTGCAAGATCAGCATTCGATCACGCTGCGCGATCAGGCTCTCACCGGACTCCAAGCCGCCAACCCCGGCCTGACCGTCTCCTTCACACTGCCGGTATTGCCGACCGGCTTGACCGCCGACGGGCTCAATCTCCTTGCGAGCACCAAGCACGACGGAGTCAAGATCGACGTGGTCAACATCATGGCCATGGACTACGGGGCGTCGGTCGACAACGGGGGCCAAATGGGGCTCGACGCTATCCAGGCGGCAATCGCGACCGAAGCGCAAATCAGCAGCATGGGCTTGTCCGCCAAGATTGGCATTACGCCGATGATCGGCGTCAACGATGTCGCCGCCGAGGTATTCACGCTCGCCGATGCGCAGGCGCTGCTCGACTACGCTCAGACCGACAGCAATGTCGTGCGGCTGTCGATGCGGTCGGTGGCGCGGGACAATGGCAACACTGCCGGTGTCCACTACGCGTCGCCGGACAGCAGCGGGATCGCTCAGCATCCCTACGACTTCGCCGCGATCTTCCATCACTTCGATCTGATGGTCTGACGACGCGGGAGCATGATCCCGAACCGATCTACAGATTTCCAGACACGATCAGTGCACTGAAGCAAGTGCCGAGGGCGAAGTCGTCGCCGCGGGAGCCCGCTTTCCGCAACTTCGCACGAGCAATAGGTCGCTTCCGTGTCGCGCGAATTGTACGCGGCCCGAGCACGGGGTCACCCCCTATGGCGCATGCGTGGTGAAATCGAAGCTGTCGGCCAGCTTGTATGCTTGCGGCTCATGGTGGCAAACCTTCCGGCCACAATGCCTGGGTGGGGCGCTGCCGATTCGCGGCCGGTAGCAGCGCTTGGATTGTTCTCTCCAATGGCCTCACTTGCCAGTGAAGCGAAAGATGAGCCAATATAACGCTTGGTCTGTTGGAGCACGCAGGAGGGATCATGAAAAAGGCGGTCAAGCGCGGGAAGTCCAAGTCCTCATCGAAACGTGCAGCAGCCAAGTCGAAGACCAAGAAGTCGAAAGCCAAGAAAACGACGAAAGCGAAGGCCGCACGAAAATCGACAAAATCAGTCGCTCCCAAAGCACGATCGAAACTCAAGAATGTGGCGAAGAAGGCAGCTACCGCGGCCGTCGTCGCGGCCGGACTGGCCGCTCTCGATACCGCTCTTGGCGCACTGAAACCTAAGAAGAACGGGTCGGAAGGGGCTGCTTCGGACAAGACCGAGCCGAAGCGATAACGCTTAGGCGCTCGGCTTGGAGTTTCCCGGACACGGTTGCGCTGCTGTCGGTCCCGGTTGGCACCAGCCTATGCCAGGCCGTTCATTTCGAAGTTGATCGTGCCGGGACAGGTTTTAGGCGTCGTTATTGCTTCAGCGCCCGCCGCGAGCGCGGGCGCTCGACGTTTGTCTGGGCCCATGATGCTTGATATCCGTTGGCAGGCGCGCGGGGCCTGGCGGCCGATTCTCCGAGGGCCCGCTCCGGGGCAGCGTCTCATTTTGGAAGTTTGTCCGCCAGAATTTCGAGCTTGTAGATCTCCGGCGTCTTGGCAAACAGATCGCCCGCCTTGGCTTTTTCCATCAAGGCCGCCGCCACCTTCCCGTTGAGATGCGCATCGCGCGCGGTCTCGTTGTCGAAGGTGTCGAAGATGGCGAAGGAGGAGGGTCCCTCTTGAATGGCGAACCACGAGACCGTGCCCACCTCAGCGTTCACCAAAGGTACCGCCGAACGCAAAAAGTCCGCGACCTCCTTCTCCTTACCCGGCTTCGCCTGTAGCGGCACGTACAGTGCAAATTTTGTCATCAGCTTCTCCTGCATTGAGATGGGCTGGCAGCTACCAAGACCTGCAACATCGCGTTGATGATTAGCACGCTTGGAACTGCACATCTCATCAACTCGGCGATACTGCCCCTCCTCAGGACTGCTCAGGGTGGCGCCGCGCGGACCCATCATTGTTGCGGCCGCGCACTGAAGCGAGGCAGGTGCTTCCGAACGCGGGTTGCCGATCGGCTGACGGTGGGACGTCTGGCGCTGCCTGAGTGGTCATTGCCAAACGACAACCAAGCCATCTAGATTGAAAGGTGGGTGGATTAGTCACGCAGCTAGGAGAGAATCATGACTACGCCCCGCAAATTTCTCGCCGCCGTTTTCCTCGCCGCGAGCGCCGCGGCGTTGGCACTTCCGACCGCCGCGGCACCGATCACCGCGCCGTCCTCGTTGGCGGTTGTGCCGACGGTCCAGGTTGAGACCGTGCAGTGGTGGGGTGGGGGACCGTATTACGACTATTACGCCCCCGGTTACGGCTACGGTTATGGTTGGAACCCCGGTGGTTCTGCGCCCGGGCCCGGCTATGCGCCCGCGCCGGGCTACGCCAGTGGCTATCAAGCTGGCGCCGCCGATGTCGCCGCTTGCGTGGAGCGCTTCCGCTCCTACGATCCGGTCTCGCGCACCTATATGGGTCGCGACCGCCGCCGGCATCCGTGTCCGCTGTGACAAGGCGGGCGCCACACCTTTAGTGGCCGTCGCACGAAATGCCTCGCCAGCCGTAAAGCCGGCGGGCCTCGCTCCGAAGCCGCCCAATCGGGGCACGATATCTGGCATTCGAGACTGGAAATGCCGTTAAGGCTTCACGAGCTCGTAGGTATCTGCCGCACAGCGGTCTTGTGACGTGGCTCGGTGGCGCTCGGCCAGCTTTCCGTGCTCGATGGTCACAAGAATGGTCACCGGCCGTGGTTCGCCATCGATCGCCCCCGGAACCACCGCCTTCACGCAAACCTCAAATCCTCGTCCTGCGATGCGACGGGGTCGCGAGACCGCGACAGCGCTAGGATGGCCTGTAAACAATGTATCGGCGCCGGCCCGGATCAGTTCTTTGACATCGGGTTCGGGTTCTGGCGGAGGCGGTTCTGCGCTTGGTTGGCGGAAAACCTTGGGCACGGCCGAGTACTGATCTGCGACGCCGCAGCCCGCGAGCAGCGTCATGGTGCCGGCGATGAGTGCCACCCCGATCTTCATTGGTCCGGAGATTAGCAAACATTGCGGCAGCATTTTCTCCACTCGCGAATATGCCTCGGAATTGCGCGGCCGGGCCCGGGACGATGATTTCGAATTGGTGCGGATTCTTCGAGCGAGGTCATGAGACAAGCCGAACACCTCGGTGGGACGCAGCGCCAGCTAGACAAGCGGATCAGCGTCGAATTGAGCATGAACGATCCGCACTCCGGTATATTTGATCGTCCCGTCGCCGACGGCGGAAACCTTGCGTCCGAACTTTGCATCCTTGATCTTCGGCACACGGCAGAGCGCGGATTCCGGCACCTTCGGCTCCAGGTTTCCGATGGCAATCCAATCGCCGGCCCACAGGCGCTCGCGCAGATAACGGTGGCCGGCGCCCTTGCTGACTTGATATTCCACGATGCTCAGGATGCCCCAGAGCAGGCCATGAGCGGCGTCCACGGAAGACGTACTCCGCGTGACAGGCTCGCTGTAGCCCCAGAGCTCGGCGATCGAGTAGCCTCCCGCCCAAAGCACGCTTAACCGATCGGGATCGCCGTTCACGGACTCTTATACCTTCGTCTTTGCTTCACGGATGCCAGATTTGAAGCCAGACTTGCTGGACGCCATCGACACGTCAATGCCGGATCGATCCGGCGATCCGTTCCCGCATAACGCCGCCCGTGGCCCGAGACGGTCCGGTCGCATGGATTAGGGCGAGAAAGTTTCGCTCTCGGTTCGCTCCACGGCCGGCCGCAGCCTTCCGGAGCAGCGGCGCTATGCAATCGATCCGATTGGTTCTGCTGATCGACACCGCGGGAGAAATCTTCGCCGTCGTATCGAGCCGCATCCCGCCGAGCCGCAAACGCGTTCGCAGCAATCTGTTGATGGGGCACGAGGACGCCCCCGCTGATGCGGCCATGGCCGCCGCGATCGGGAATTACGCGGACATGGCCAAGGTCAAGCAGTTCTGGGCGTAATCAGCCGACGCTTATTCGCCCTCACCTTGTCGCCGATCCTGGAGAGGGGACGCCGAGATGGCGGTTATGGTGAAAAGCCTTTCGCCAATGCAGTAAGGGCTGCCACGTTGGGCCGAGCGTCCTCAACATTCCTTCGCACAATTCGGGTCGGCTTCAGGTGTTCCGGTGGTGGTGGGCTGGTCGCCCACCGACCTCTTGTCCTGGTCTGGTGCGCGCTCCGTCCTGACTTCGATCGCGTCGGGGGAGAGCGTCATCATGACCGGATTTCCATTCGGGTCCTTCGCTCGAACCAGGAACGAGCTCGGTACCATCTGGATGTCGGTGTAACCCGCCTGCTCGAGGTTCGAGCGGACGCTTTGCGCGATGGACTGTTCGCTCGGGGTTTGGTTCGAGGCACCCTTCTGGGTGTTCTGGTTTGGCGGCAAACCCTGCGCCGAGACGGGTACGGCCGTGATGAGCAGCAGTAGGATCGCGGTGAATGGTCGACGCATGCGATTCTCCTGACGCTGCGGATTGTAGATTGGGGGATCAGTCTAATGAGCAGCGCACACCCGGCTTCGGCCGAATTGCCGTGAACGGTTCGAACTTGCGGCAATGTCGAGAAAGCTGCCGATGGGGCCGTCCTGCGCAATCGTAATCCCGACCCGCGGCTGGTCTTGCTCCCTGTGGAACCCGAACCCCGTTCACTCACGGTTCAGGGACGTTGAGCCACAAATGCCCCGGGATGCATCGTAGTCGAATCGAGATCTACTGGAAGAAAATCGAGACGGCGCCTGCCGGGGTGGCGGTGCAAGTGCGCGTGACCGATGGCTCCGACCAGGACTACCTGTTGCCTTACCCGTGCAAGCTCATGGAGGGCGTATGGGTCAATGCTGTCTCCGGCACCCCGTTAGCGGTGCGCCCGACCTACTGGAAGCTGTATATAGAGACCCTTCCGAGGAAGAAGGGGTGGAAACGTAGACCGCCGGCCGAGCTATGTGGGCTGGCGATCGCGCTTTGGGGTTGTTTGTTCTAGCCAGAGCGGGAGCGCAAGGGCGTTGCCGGCTACGCTGACTGTCGGCTCAGCTTCGCCTCTCGCCGGCCGGGACGACATGAACGGAGCAACATCGGCAAATTCAAAGCAGAGACGGAAGGCTAGTCTAGTGTCCCACTTCCGAAGTTCGCATAACTCGTGGACCCTCTGATGCGAACTTCGGAATTCAAAACGGACACTAGCAACTTTATGATTCTAGTGCGGTCTTTGGATTGGAAGTTCCTGAACCAACTCGCGGCCATGATGGTAGGAACTTCAAATCCACCGCACTAGATACCAGCCTGTAGCGATCCAACGAGGGTCGCCAGCTGAGACGGTCACAGCGCCGATGGAAGGTCACCTTGCCCCGATCGTGGTGGTGGCGACCGCCCTCGCAATAGCGGGGGTGCTGTTCTGGATTTATTGGTAAACCGGGGCAGCCGAGGCGGCTCGCTCCCGGCGAGGATGGGCTCCTTGGCAGCGGAACCGAGGCCCGTGCGTCACGGTTGGCGGACCCAGCGAGGTGACCGTGCGGCATACCAGACGTTTGAAGGATATAGGGTGGATCGTTGCGTTTGTGGCTTTGTGCGCCGCTTGGAGCTATGGGGCGATAATTGCGACGCGACACGCCGCCGCGCCGAAGGACACAGGCGCTTGGATTTGCCCCATTTTGGGTCAATGCGGGCCCGCCGGAACGCCGGGACTTGGCCGATGGTAGCGACATGCGAACGAGCTTCACGTCCGGCCGTTCTCGCGCCCGTCCTGTGCCCAATCCGTCCGACCTCTAATGCCCGTCCGCGCCGCCGCGATTTGCCGCGTATGACCCGCGGATAACGCAGGGGCGAGGCGTCGAAGACCCAGGTCGCGATGTTCTCGCGCGGCAATGCCTAGTCGTCCTTGCGCATCCGGTCCCGGCGCTTCTCGATCTCCTCGGGTTCTTCCTCGTCGACCCTGGTCATTTCATTGCGAGCGTCGCCCAACGCATGCAGGATCTCGTCCAGCTTGGCATGAATGGCTTGGGTGTCGCGATGCTCAGCGCGCTGGATAACCAGCGTCATGCACAATGTCGCCAGGGTTGCTACGGCGTGCCACTCCAGGGTTTCCGGCTTGAAGATGTACCAGAGCACGGCATAGGCAATGAGCACCACGAATGCGAGTGGACTGGCCGTGTAGACGCCGAGCTGGGTAATGAGTCTTCGCATGATCAGATCCTTCTCGCCACGCTCCGACCGCTGACTCGACCGGTCACCCGCGCGTCGGCGAGAGATCGCTGTTCGGCCAAACGGCACGCGGGATCGGCGCCCCCGGGCCGGACGACCCGACATCGGCGCACGAAGATTGCAACGATCGCCAAAGCCGTTGGCAGAAATCCCGCGCGACAGCCGCAAGTCGCCTGCCTGTTTGGATCGGCACTATTTCTTCTTGGACTTCTTACTGGCCTTGGCGGGATTGCTGGCTTTCTTACCGACCTTCTTTCTCGCTGCGGCGGACTTGGCCTTGACCTTGCCGGTCGTCATGGTCCAGCCCTTCCAGTTGATGTCGAAGATGATGCCGTTCGGGTCCTTGAACTTGCGCTCGAAGTCGTCGTCGTCCGGGTCGCCCAGATCGAAGAAGAATGCGCCGCCGGCCTTCTCGATCTGCTTCTGCTGCTGCTCCAGATCGTCGCATTGAAAGCCGAAGTGGTGGATGCCGACGAATTCGCTCGGGTTCTTGATCCCAGAGCCGATCTCGCTCTTATATTGCAGCAGCGCGAGGTTGATTTCACCGTCGCTCATGTAGACCCGATATGCGGTCGGCCCTTCCGATTTCGGCGAGCGTTTGAGGCCGAATGCTTTCTCGTAAAAGTCGGCCGTCGCGTCGATGTCCTTTACCGACAGTGCGATGTGCCGGATGCGTGCTGCCATGATCTTGTCTCCGTCTCTGCATTGCATCTGCTAGTGTGCCAGCTTCACCAGCCCAGTTCCATAAGAGCGCCCCTGGCGGCCCCGCGGCCGTTCCATGGAGGACGGACAGAGAACGAAGCCCGCGTCTGGCTGCTGGTTCTCGGGCGAAATTTACCAAACGGATACGATCTTGGCGCTAACTGATGACATGGGCAGCTATCCCACAGAACCGGCGGCAACGTGTCCAGGCTGTCAACGTCGGATGGCGGCGACCGACCGCAAGCCAATTCTCTTCACCGACTGCCTGGTCGACGTGACCTACATGTGCGAGTGGTGCGGCACCCAGATGAAACGCGCTGTCAGGGAGCCGGTAAGACCAGCTCATGCGGGCCATGCCCGCAATGCCGACCGGCGCGGTCTGGTGGCCTAGTGGGCGCGCCGCCGCTCCAAGCCGGGAACCGGGAGGCCGAGGGCTACCCGGCGCGGCGCGCCCGTCAGCGTCCCTGCGAATACGGCAGCAGCAGCTGTCCTGACGCGAAACCCTTCGGATAGACGATCACCTGGGTGCCGGGTTTCTTGAACTGTTCGAGCCCGCTGCCCTTGACGTTCTGATATTGCACCCACAGCACGCGCGGATTCTTCCATTCGCCGTTTGCCGCATACTCGACCTTGCCGACGATGGTATCGAAGCTGTGGGTCTTGATGTGCTCTCCGAGCTTTTTCTGATCGAGGCTGCCGACCGCCGTCACCGCCTGCTCCAGCACTTGGCCGTTCGCGTAGGCAAAGGGCGGAATGAAATAGCCCAGCAGGTCGGCGCCGATCGAGGGGGCCTTGGCCTGGTAGCGGGCGAGGAAGCTTTCGATGCCCTTGAACGGTACCGTCGGCTCCGGGACGTAGAAGTCGTAATCGACGATACGGTTGAGCAGTTCTCCGAGCTGGGTCTTGATGGCCGCGTATTGCAGGCCGACCATGCCGCCGCCGAATAGCTTGGTCTTGAGCCCGATCTCGTTCGCCGCCCGCGCGATGCCGACGGTCTCGGTCGGATAGGACGCGATGTAGACGAAATCCGGATTGCTCGCCTGGATGCCGCGGACGATCGGGGCGAAGTCGACGGTATTCGGCGGATAGCTGCGGTCGTAAACGACCTTGAACCCCATCTTGGCCGCATTTTCACGGGCGCCGTCCGCCGCCTTCTTGGCGAAATCGGAATCGGCGCCGGCGATTGCGACTGTCTGCAGATTCTGCTCCTTGGCGAGTTCGAAAAAGCCGCGCGAGAATTCGCGCACGGCGTCCGGCCCCGCCGGGAACATGGAGAAATAGTACGGGTAGTTGAACTCGCTGTTCACGGCGAGCGCGAACAATCCCAGCAGGACATAGTTGCGCGGGATCACGACCGGCATCGACGGCACCGCCAGGTTGGTGCCGTAGCTGGTGAACACCAAGTCGATCTTGTCGATGTCGAACAGCTTTGCGTAGATCGCGGGCACGACCGAGGGATTGCTCTGGTCGTCGTAGTAGACGAGCTTCACCGGCCGACCGAGCAAGCCCCCCTTGGCGTTGATATCCTCTTCCCACATCTGGTAGGCGGCAAGGATCGCCTTGCCGTTGGAGGCGAGACCGCCGGTCAAAGGCATGGAAAAGCCGATCTTGATCGGCTCGGCCGCGCGCGCCGTGTTCGGACCCAACACAGCCGGCAGCGCCAGCGCGGCCGCTGCGAACGCGCGTCGAAACGTCATTCTCCAACACATCGGCTTCGCTCCCTTGGCGTTTGTTGTTCGTCGCTTGCCAGTCGTTCAGTCGTCGAGGCCGGCTTTGCGCGCCGCCACGCGCGCAATCGCCGACCAGTCCTTGTCAGCATCGCCGTTGGCGATGGCGTCGAGGAACGCGTCGCGCAGCACGCTGGCGAAGGGCAGCGGCACGTTCGCCTGCTCGCCCGCCTTGAGCGCGAGGCTCACGTCCTTCATGCCGAGCACAAGGTCGAAGCCGGGCGGCACGTATTGTTGCCCGCCGATCGCGCGGCCGTAGCCTTGATAGACCGGCACGTTGAACAGCGAGGTGATGATGACGTCGAGCACGTCGGGCGCGGACATCCGGTATTTGCGCAGCAGCGCCGCGGCCTCCGCGATCGCTTCGATCGCGCACGCCACCATCAGGTTGCCCGCGATCTTGGCGATGTTGGCGTGACGGGGCTCCGGCCCGACGCGGTAGGTCGTCTGGCCCATGGCGTCGAACGGCGGCTGCACGCGGTCGATCGCTGCCGCGTCGCCCGCCGCCATGATGCTGAGTTTCCCGGCCGCGGCCACGTCGGGCCGTCCGAACACAGTCGCCGCGACATAGGGAATCTTGCGGGCGTTATGCGCGGCGACCAGCTCGTCGACGCAATCGAGCGAAACGGTTCCCATGTTGACGGACACTATCGCAGCGCGCCCATGCCTCAGCAGGTCGCTGGCGATGAAAACTTCGCGCAGGGCGGCATCGTTCGGCAGCATCGAAATGAGCGCGTCCCCCCGTACGGCGTCCGCCGCGTTCGCGGCAATGTCGGCGCCGGCACGTTCGAGCTCATCCAGCGGCTCGTGCGACTTGTCCCACGCCCGCACGCGGTGTCCGGCCTTGAGCAGGTTCGCCGCCATGGCCTTGCCCATCCGCCCGGTGCCGAGAAATCCAACCTCCATCGTTGCCACCCCTTGCCGCCCTGGCATTCGGGGCCAGCCATGATGCCCCGTCGCCCGCGGTCACGTTCGATCTTGCCGGACTTGACCATACCATCTTGCGTCGGCCATGCGCGCTTGTCAGCAGGCGCTGGAACAAGTTCAGCGGCAACTCATTGAGTCATCACCTTGTAGATGGGGATCGAGATGAGAACAGCGTTGGCATTGTCTGTATTGCTGCTGTCCGTGCTGGTGACGCCGGCTTCGGCCAAAGGTTGTCTGAAGGGCGCGGTCGTTGGGGGTGTCGCTGGCCACTATGCCGGCCATCACGGCGTGATCGGAGCAGCAGCGGGCTGCCTCATAGGACGCCATCAAGCCAAGAAGCGCGCGCACGTGCAGCAGGACATGCGGCAATCCGACCCCGGCAGGATATGATCCGTCAGCCGCAGCCCGGACGCTGGACGTGATCTGAAGCCATTGCTGCCGCGACCTGCGCGTCCGCGAAGACCGGTCGGGACCATCGCCACCGCGCTTTTGCTCCGCAAGCAGATCAGGAGGCGATGCATCCGTAGCTTGGCAAGCTGCGATGCAATGGTCGAGGAGGCCGCCGGTTTTCTCGGCGAGCCAATCCGCCAAATAGTGACGGCGGTCACCGAAGCACCTGTCCGCGTGTGCGACCCTCGTGCCGCCACCAAGATGTGGCGCGCGCTGGAGGGAGCCATGTCGAACGTCGCTGAGATCGAAGCCGTTTTGTTCAAGCAGGTTGGAGGCGGCTGGGTCTTCCAGGCGCTTAGGGACATCACTGGCGCCTCCATCGCAGCGGATTCTGCCGCGTGGCGCACTTGGTGGGCGCAACATCGCGGTTGATTTGCCGGCTGGCTGG
>Ga0208989_10000082_pt1 | contig 19760 bp, 18 predicted proteins | sample MedBloCAOM3_M1_FD_187852 | JGI IMG/M metagenome (GOLD analysis project Ga0208989, IMG submission 187852) | Forest soil microbial communities from El Dorado National Forest, California, USA - Mediterranean Blodgett CA OM3_M1 (SPAdes) (version 2) | ecosystem: Environmental > Terrestrial > Soil >...
AAGCGGCCAAGCCGTGACAGAAACCCGATACATCGGCCAATCCATCCAGCGGATTGAAGACCATCCCCTGCTCACGGGTGCGGGCCACTTCGTCGCTGATCTGCACTTTGCCGACATGCTGGAGGCGGCATTCGTGCGCAGCCCGCATGCTCATGCCAAGATCCTCGCCATTGACGTCAGCGCCGCGCAGCAGCATCCCGGCGTGCATGCGGTATTCACACTTGCCGATCTGATGCCGTTGCTGGCGCAGGAGCGGCTTCCGCTCCAGTTTCGTACCGAGCAACTCCCGCCCGATGTAACGCCGCTCGTCCTTGCGAAAGACGAGGTCGCCTTCGTCGGCGAGGCGGTGGCGTTGGTCATTGCGCGAACGCGCTACATCGCCGAGGATGCCGCCGCACGCGTTGCGGTCGATTACGAGCCGCTTCCCGCGGTGTCGGATTGCCAGCAGGCTCTGGCACCGGGAGCGCCGCGCGCTCATCAAGCCCGCGCCAGCAATCTCCTGACCGAGTTCCGGCAGTCCTATGGCGACGTCGCAGACGCCTTCGCGCGCGCCCCCCGTCGCGCAAGCGTGAGGCTCAAGCAGCATCGCGGCGGCGCGCATTCGATCGAAGGACGCGGCGCGATTGCGGTCTACGACAGCAACGAGGACCGGCTCACGCTATGGTCGTCGACGCAGCTCGCGCATGAGGTGCGCGCCTTCCTGATGATGCTGTTGCGCCTCGACGAGAATCGGCTGCGCGTGGTCGCGCCCGACGTCGGCGGCGGCTTCGGCGCCAAGTTCGTCATGTATCCCGAAGAGGTCACCCTGGTGGCGGCGGCGTTGCTGCTGCGACGCCCGATCAAATGGATCGAAGACCGGCGCGAGCATTTTCTCGCCGCGGTCCAGGAGCGCGACCAGTATTGGGATCTCGACGTCGCCTTCGATCACGACGGTCGCCTCCTGGGCGTGCGCGGGGAGATGATCCACGACGAAGGCGCCTACACGCCGCAGGGAATCAACCTGCCCTACAATGCGTCGACCGCGCTCCCCGGTCCCTACATGCTCCCGGCGTATCAGCTCGACGTGCGCGTGGCCGAGACCAACAAGGTCGCCACCATGCCGGTGCGCGGCGCCGGCTATCCGGAGGGTGCATTTGCGATGGAGCGACTGCTCGACCGCATCGCGGACGAGCTCGGCCTCGATCGCGCCGAAGTTCGGCGCCGCAATCTCGTGCCGCCGGAAAAGATGCCGTATGTCTCCCCTCTCAAGACCCGGGCCGGCTCGCCGGTCGCTCTCGACAGCGGCGACTTTCTTGGCTGTCAGCGCATGGCGCTCGACGCGATCGACTATGCCGGCTTTGGCTCGCGTCAGGGTCGCGCGCGCGCCGAAGGTCGCTATCTCGGCATCGGGATCGGCAATGGCGTGAAGGGAACAGGCCGCGGTCCGTTCGAATCCGGCATCGTGCGGATCGGCCGTTCCGGACGCATCTCGGTCTACACCGGGGCCATGCCGATGGGTCAAGGCATCAAGACCGCGCTGGCGCAGATCTGTGCCGAGCAGTTCGACGTCGCGCCTGACAGCGTCGCGGTTGCCGCCGGCGACACCGCGATCATTCCTTACGGTCAGGGCGGCTTCGCCAGCCGTCAGACCGTGACGGCCGGATCCGCGGTCCATCTCGCGGCGGTCGCAGTCCGCGACAAGGCGCTCAAGGTCGCCGCCCACTTGCTGGAGGTGAGCGTCAGCGACCTCGAATTGCGCGACGGCCGGATCGAGATCGCCGGCGCGCCGGGAAGCGGGCTTGCACTGCGTGAAGTCGCAGAAGCGGTCGCCGGCGTTCCCGGCTATTCCATGCCGGGCAAGTTCGAGCCCGGGCTCGAAAGCATGCAGAGCTTCCTGCCGAACGCGCTCACCTATGGCGGGGGATGCCACGCGGTCGAGGTTGAGGTGGATATCGAGACCTGCGGCGTACGCATCCTGCGCTATGTCGTGGTCAACGACAGCGGCCGGGTCATCAATCCGATGATCGTAGAAGGACAACTTACTGGCGGCGCAGCGCATGCGATCGGCAACGCACTGTTCGAATGGATGGGTTACGACGACGAGGCGCAGCCGATCACCACCACATTTGCCGATTATCTCATCCCGGGCGCAACCGAGGTGCCCAGGATCGAGGTGAAACTGGCCGAATTCCCCTCCCCGCTCAATCCCCTCGGCGTGAAGGGTGTCGGCGAATCCGGCTGCGTGCCGGCCGCCGGCGCGATCATCTCGGCGGTCGAGAACGCGCTCGCACCGTTCGGCGTGCGCATCGGAGAATATCCGGTTACGCCGGCCCGGCTGTTTGCGTTGCTGTCCCGCTCCAAAAAGAAGGCGTGATGGACGACGAGGTCAAAATCGTTCGCGCTCGAGCTGACGCCAGCGCGACATGCGCCGCTCCAACCACATGACGAGCTCGGTCAGCACCACACCGACGATCGCAATGACGATGATCGGCACGAACAGCTTGGCGGTGGCAAACACATTGGCATATTCGACAATCATGCCGCCGAGCCCGCTGATAGCGGTGAAGAATTCGGCGACGATGATGCCGATGATCGCCAACCCGACCGCGAGGCGAATGCCCGCCATGATGAAGGGAACGGCCGCCGGCAGGATGATCTTCCAGAAAATCTGCCATTCGGTCGCACCATAGGCCCGCCCGATCTCCAGCATGGAGCCGCGCACGTCGCGGATGCCGGCAAAGGTGTTCACCGTGATGGGAAAGATCGCGACCGAGACCAGGATCGTGACCTTGCCGACGAATTCCAGGCCCGCCCACAGGATAATCAGGGGCACGAGCGCGATGCGCGGAATGGCATAGAGCGCGTTGATGAAGGGGTCGAGCACGTATTCCAGGGTGCGCCATTGCGCCATGACGATGCCGAGCGCAATGCCGACCACGACCGTGAGCGCCATGCCGACGGAGAACGGCCACAAAGTCTGGATGAGGGCCTTCTTCAGTGCGCCGCTCTGGATCAGCTGCAGCGCGGCTTCGAAGATCGCGCTCGGCGGCGCCATGAAGATCGGATCCATGCGACGACCGTAATATTCCCAGATCACGAAAAAGACCGCGACCGAGGCCGTACGGATGGCATTGGGGCTGGTCAGGACTTCGCGTAGCCGCTGCGGCAGCCTCGGCTGCGGTGCCGGAACCGACTTGCGGGGCGGCATCTCCTGCAACGCGCTCATGGTTCACTCCTCAGCATTTCCCGCAATTCGGCCCGGTACTTTCCGAAATCGGGATGCGTGCGTACGTCGCCGCCCAGACGCTCGGCGGCCACCGGCGACTCGACGATGGTGCGGATGCGCCCGGGAGCGGTGTTGAATACGAAAATGCGGTCGGACAGGAACAGTGCCTCATCGATGCTATGGGTGACGAAGACGACCGTTGCGCCCGTCCGCGACCAGATCGTGAGAAAGTCCTCCTGCAGCTGCTCGCGCGTCTGCGCGTCGAGCGCGCCGAAGGGCTCGTCCATGAAAATGAGAATGGGTTTTCGCATCAGCGCACGCGCGATTCCTACCCGCTGCTGCATGCCGCCGGACAATTCGTGCGGGTAGTGCTCGGCGAAGGCGGCAAGCCCCACCAGCTCGATAAAGTGCCGCGCCAGGTCGCGGCGCTCGGTAGTGCCGACGCCGTCGATCTCGAGCGGGAATTCGACGTTGCCCAGCACAGTGCGCCAGGGCAGCAGGCCGAAATTCTGGAACACCATGCAGGCGTCCTTGCGCGGCGCCGTCACCTGCGTCCCTTCGATGGTGATGCGGCCCTCGTCAGCGGCAATGAGCCCAGCGGTCAGCCGCAGCAAGGTGGTCTTGCCGCAGCCGCTCGGCCCCAACAGCGTAATGAGCTCGCCTTTGCGCACGGTCGCGTTGACGCGGTCGAGCGCGACCATGAATTCCGGGCGCTCCTTCTGGCCGGGTCGAATCCGCACCGGAAAGAATTTGCTGACGTCGTCGTAGACGACCATGCCGTCGGACGACGCCGGCATTTCTTGCATTGCTGGACTATTTCTTCTGATAGGGGCCGAGCTGCTTGAGCGCGGCGTCGACAAATCGCGGCTCGAGGACATCCTTGGCCGGCGGCGCGACCGGCAGGTTGCCGAGCTTCATATTGAGGTTAGCGGTGAATTCCTCCACCGCGGGATCAAGCCCGCCGTCCACGCCCCACAGATTCTCGCCGTTGAGGTCGCGGACGACGGCCTTGAGAAACGCAAGATCGAGATCGGGCAGCCGCTCATGCAGCGCCGCAGCTGCCTCGTCGGGATTCTCCATCACGTGGCGGGACCCACGGATGCCGATGTCGGTCATGATCTGGAAGGCGGCCGCAAGCTCGGGCTTATTGAGTGATTCGGTGCGCACGACGTTCCAGACATAGCCGAGACCCGGAAATTCCGCCGACAGCTTCGCCAGCACCGCGACCTTGCCGTCCTGCACGCCTTTGAGCGCAGTGACGGTGTTGACGAGAGTGGCGTCGGCCCGGCCGCCGATCACGGCCTGCAGGCGGGCGGCGTGGCCGCCGACTTGGACAAAACGCGCGGTCGACTCGTCGATGCCGTGCTTGCGCATGATCAGGCGCGGAAGCTGGTCCGGCAGACCGCCCGGCCCCGACGACGCAAACGTCTTGCCGGCAAGATCGGCAAGCTTGCTCCCCTTCCCCGTTGCCAGAACAAGGCTGTAGTCGCCGATCGGCTGCCAGGAATGGAGGGCGCGGATGTTGGCGCCGGCGTGGATCGACGCTAGCACGTTGAGCGTGCCGACCAGGGCGATGTCGGCATTGCCGGACAGCAGCACCCGCATGGCATTGGCGTCGCCGGTGACATGGACGTCCTCGACCTCGAGACCGTCCATCCATCCCTTCTTCTGGGCGACCAGATACGGCAGCGAAAACGTCGTGACCGGTCCGGGAAAGACCATCTTGATCTTGGCGGTCACCGCGGGAGGTGCATCGACGATCAGAACGGCGGCAAGGCAAAGAGTTGAACAGAATGAGCGCCATCGAACACGATGGAGAGACATGACAACTCCCTGTGGGTCGAAAGCGATCGCCTCCGCGAATGCAAAAAATGGGCCTTTCAAACAATTCTTGCAAACGGTTTCTCGGCTCGCGCCGGTTGCGAACCACCCGCGCGTCGCTCCTACGGCCGTTCCGATCGATGGAGTGCAGTGGTTAGCGGCGCGCAGGGTCGATCAGCGGTCACGCAGCTGGCGTGCTTACCAGGACGCCTTGACGACTTTCGTTCTCGCCTCAGGCTTGGTTTCCGCCACCATGGTCCCCACGCGGGTGTCGCGCAATGCGATGGCGGTTCGATGCCAGTTGCCGCCGGGTTGAATATGCGCGGGGTCGGCGCCCGGCATCGGGCGGCGCAGTCCATACTTGGTGCCATAACGGTCGAACCAGCGCCACACGGCTCCGTCTGAATGGCCGTCCTCGCTGGTAACGTCAACGGCTTGGCCATGGCCATAGCCACCGACGCGTGCCTTGCCGCCGTGCAGCGAGTTGCTGGCACCCGCCTTGAAGCCCGAGGCCAGGCTTTGGCGGTAGTCATCACGGAACGCGCTGAGGAGCGCCCATCGAACGCCGGCGGCGTCCATCGCCCGACCGGCGTGATAGAGCTGCTCGCGGAAATCAGGATCCATGCCCCCGATCACATAGGTCGGCATGGACATGCCAAGACGCTTGGCCGCGGCCGGGTCCTTCCAGGTGAAATCGCCGGTCGAGTCCCGCTTGCTGGGTGCGCGACGGTAGACTTCCCACAGATACTCATCGACCTCATCCAAAGTCGATCGGGCTCGCCGTACCGGCGGCGCGGTCTCAGGAATGCTGCCGGTCGCTTCCGCGCCCGTCACCTCCGGAGGCACGAAGGCAAGGGAGCCATGCGCAGGCAACGCAACGAACTCCCAAAGCGCGGCTTGTGGCGACGGCATGCTCGGCACCGGATCAAAAAGGGCCTGCGCCTCGGCCATCTCCGACATCGGCACGTTGACGTGAAGCGACGAGCGGTGAACGACCCACTCCGCTTCTTTCAATGCCGGGAATGGATTTGATAACGCGAGCGGGATCGCCACGAAGAAGACCAGCGCGCCGCATAACACACCCGCCACCAGGATGGCGGAGCGAGAAATCCGGTCAGCCGCCATCGCGGCGGGAGGTGCCCGCATGTCTAGCCTGTGCTGTGTCGGATGACGATTGCTCAACCGTCGCGGTAGCCCCAACGAAGCGGACCGGTCCTCCCGGGCACCGCGACCCGCATGGTCTTTCAGTAAGATTATTTTGGAGTTAACCCGCTATCCGACCGGGGCCGTGTCGTCGTCTCGCGACGACATGGCCTCAGCCGAACCTGCGCTCCCCGGCAGATTATCTGCCGTGGCGCTCGAACCACTTCGGCCCCGGACCGCGCATGTAGTGCAATTCCGGCCGATACCGGCGGTTCGTCAAGACACCCGTTATTGCTCGGAAAATGGCCAAGAGATACATCCCCGAACTCCCCACTCTTGTACCCCAGTCCCAATTTTCTGACGGTAACTTTCGACCAACAGAAGGAGGTTATGGGGCGATAATGTGAAATTGACGGGTCGGCAAGAGACCCTGGGCTCGCCCGGCGATGCCCCCCGGCAGGGAATAAAGTCACACCGCGGCAATCGCCTCGATTTCCAGCAGGAAGTTCGGATTGGCGAGCCCGCGCAGGATGCAGAGCGTGCTGCCGGGTGGGTGGCCCTCGAAATAAGTCTGCAAGATCCCGCGCGCCTTCGGCACATCATGCGGGTTGCAGAGGTAGATCGTGATCTTGGTCACGTCCGAGAGCTTGGCCCCGCCGGCTGCGAGCGCCTTGGTGAGGTTCGCCATTACCATCTTGGCCTGGGCATCGAAATCGTCGGGCGGCAGCACTTTGCCGTCCACGTCCGCGGCGACTTGGCCGGCGCAGAACACGATCTTCTGCGCCCCCTCGGCCGTCACCACGTGCGAATAGTTCGAGAACGGCTTCGAGATGCCCTCGGGGTTGATCCTGTTGATCTTTGCCATCGTTTTCTCCCTGTCGGCGTGTTTACTGGTTCAGCGTTTCGGCTCCAGCGGTGAATGCCCCGAGAGCTTCGCGAGCTCCGCCTGGCGAGCCATTTCCTGGCGCATGTAGGCGGCGAACTTTTCCGGCGTGTTGTCGACCGGGATCGTCATGCCGAGCGGCTCCATGCGTCCGCGGAACGAGGCGGAATTGATGGTGTCGTTGAGATGCTTGTTGAGGAAGGCGATGATCGGCGCCGGCGTCTTGCCCGGCGCGGCGAGACCGACGAAGCCGCGATGATCGAAACCGGGAAAACCCAGCTCGGCCATGGTCGGAATGTCCGGCCAGCTCGCCAGCCGCTGCGAGCTGGCGACCGCGAGGGCACGCACCTTGCCGTCGTCCGACAGCGGCTTGGCGTTGGAATAGAACACGAAGGCGCCTTGGATCTCGCCCGTCACCACGGCGACGGCGGCCTGGCCGGACCCGCGATAGGGGACGTCGACGATCTTGGTGCCGGCAAGCGCGTTGAGCTGGGTCACCGCGATGACGGGCGAGCTCGCGGGCCCCGAGGTTCCGAAGCTCACCTTGTTCGGGTTCGCCTTGGCGTCTGCGACCAGTTCCGCAACCGACTTGTATGGCAGGTTGGCGTTGACGATGAGGACCAGCGGCGGCCCCTCGGTGATCTGGCCGATCAGCGCGAAGTCCGTGACCGCGTTATAAGGCACCGGGATGTAGTGCAGGTTCTGCACGTCAGCCAGAGCATTGACGAGCAAGGTGTAGCCGTCGGGTTCCGCGCGCCACACCGAGGTCGCGCCCGTCACGCCCGACGCGCCGGACTTGTTCTCGACCACGATGGATTGTCCGATACGATCCTGCATTTCGGCTGCCAGCACGCGCGCCGGGACGTCGGACAGCCCGCCGGGCGCGAACGGCACCACGAAGGTGACGGGGCGGCTGGGATACGTCTGCGTTCGTGCCGATGGCGCCGCCAGCACGGCGACGAGAAGCGTAACGAAGAACAACCCGAGCAAGGGCCGGCGGGGTCGCGGGTATGTCGTCATGTATGCCTCACGAGGTCGAGCGCAGCTTACGATGGCTCGCGCAAAACACGTCGCGTGCCAGAGGATGCATCATGCCGCCTTGCGGTTGCAGAGGTCGAGGGCCATTGCGAGGTAGATCCGCGCCGCAATGACGCAATCGTCGATCAACACATGTTCCCCCACGGCATGCATGGAGCCTCCGCGCGTGTCGGGATGCATTCTTCCGCCGGGACCGAACGCAACGCAGGGCACGCCATAGGCCGTGAGGTGTACGGCATCGGCACCGGGCCTGCGGATGATCGAAGCCGGCTTTTCGCCGGTCACCGCCATCTGCGCCGCGCCGAGCGCCTGGATGATCGGCAGATTTTCATCCAGCGCGACCGGCGGATCGCTGACATAGACATGCAATGGGGGCTCCGTCGTGCCGGTGCGGTCCGCGAAGCCGCGCAGGAGGCGCCGCAGGTCGCGCTTGACGCTGTCGACGCTCTGGCCGGGCACGGTGCGGATATCGAGATAGAGGCTACAGGCATACGGGTTACGCGACAGGCGCCACGGATCGCCGCCGCGGATCGCGGCGACCGTCACATTGGGATGCTCGCCCATGTAGACATGCGTAGCCTCGTAGTCGCGCGCCCATTGGGCGATGTCATTCTGCAGATCGTGCATGAGGGAAATGGCGTTGACCACGTTCGACTTATTGGCCAACGCAGAATGCGCGACAGTGCCGCCGACGGTGATGCGCAGCCAGATGCTACCCATATTGGCGATCGAGATGCGCATGCCGGTCGGTTCGGCAAGCAGGGCAAAATCGGCAGTGACGCCGTGAGTGACCAGATGACGTGTGCCGATGCCGTAGCCGGAATAGGCGATGCCCTGGAACTCTTCGATGGCGGTCTTCTCGATCTCACCCACGACACCGCCGAACGAAACATCGCCGTCGAGCCTGATGCCGGCCTTGATGATCGCCTCGATCGCGATCAGCGCCGAAGCCAGACCGCTTTTCATGTTGCTCGCGCCGAGTCCCCAGACCCAGCCGTCGCGGAATATCGCCTTGGGCTTGAACCCGCCGCCCGCCAGGTGCTCCTCGTCCCCCGAATACGAGGTATCCATATGGCCGGTGAAGAGGAGATTGAGCCCATCGCCGCGTCCGCGCCAATGTCCGACCGCGTTCGGCCGGTTTTCGTCGACCAGCGGCAGGTCGGTATCCATGCCGGATTTGCGCATGCGCTCGACAAGATACTGTGCGACGCCGATTTCCTTACCAGTCGCGCTCGGAATGTTGACAAGATCGATCAGCAGTTCGCGCACATTCTCGGCCGTGATGTGCGCGGCGATTTCGGCAAAGTCGGGATTGGTCATGAGCGCTCCAGGCAAGACCCAGTCGTAATGGGCGCGCAGCTGCCTCACAAGCTGGGTGCGATAATCGCCGGGGCAGCCTTGCAATGCGAGCACGCTTGGTTAGTCTGACATCTTGGGTTGCCGAGGACCCTCTCATGAAAAAGACGCTCGCACTGCTCGCGCTCGTATTGTCCTGTCTCGCATCTCCAGTCACCGGTGTCATGGCACAAAACGTCCCACCCAACGTCGTCAAGGAGCTTGCGCCCAGCGGCAAGCTGCGCGCCGCCATCAACTTCGGCAATATCGTGCTCGCGCAAAAGGACCCCGCCGGCGGCGAGCCGCGCGGCGTGTCGGCTGAGCTCGCGCGCGAACTGGCCAAGCGGCTCGGCGTTCCGATCGAATACGTCACCTTCGACGCCGCCGGCAAGGTGTTCGACGCACTCAAGGCCGGAGCCTGGGACGTTGCCTTCCTGGCCATCGATCCCGATCGCTCGGGGATCGAATTCACCGGCCCCTATGTGGTGATCGAGGGCGCCTATCTCGTCCCGGCGAACTCGCCGCTGCAGACCAACGAGGACGTAGATCGCGACGGAGTACGGGTCGCCGTGGCCCGCGGCAGCGCCTATGATCTCTATCTCACGCGCGCGCTCAAGCGTGCTCAGCTGGTGCGGGAATCGAGCGGACCGCAGGCGCTCGACATGTTTCGAAAAGATCGGCTCGAGGCGGCGGCCGGCGTCAAACAGCCGATCGTCCTGTTCGCCAAAGACCATCCGGACACGCGCGTGATTCCCGGCCGCTTCATGGTCATCGAGCAGGCCATGGGCACGCCCAAGGGGCGCGACGCCAGCGTGCGCTATCTGCGCGAGTTCATCGAGGAGATGAAGGCCTCGGGCTTCGTCGCCAAGGCCCTGAAGGCGAGTGATCAACCCGATGCCGCGGTCGCACCACCAACGCCGGCGAAGTGACCAATACTTTACTGTCGCCGGCTTAGCACCCGCAAAGTCCGCCGAACGACTTGCGTGGCTCGGCAGCCATCAGATCGTCACGCCGGTCACGCTCAAGAACGGCATCGGCGCTTATGACCGGGATCGCCTTGCGCAGAATGTCGCCCAGGTCGGTAAGGCATTCGGCTTGACGCGTATCCCGGAGCTGGCCGAGATTTACGACGACCGTTTTCTGCCGCCGCGCGAAGAGCGCCTACCGCTCAATTAGCGAGGGCCGCGTCACCCTCCCATGTCACTTCAACCGATCCCACCGGGGACCACGCTGATCATCCGCGGCGGCCGGCCGATGCTGCCCGCCGGCAACTGGCACGAGCCGGCTGCGGCCGACATCGCCATCGTCGGCGACACCATCGCCGGCATCGCGCCGGGCTTTGCTCCGGTCGCGGGCGCTGCGATCGAAGAACTCGACGGGCGCGGGCACCTTGTCCTGCCGGGTTTCATCAACGCCCACTACCACTCCCACGACGTATTGGCCAAAGGCACTTTGGAAGAGGTGCCGCTCGAAACCTGGCGCCTTTACGCACTGCCGCCGCAATACCCGCCGCGTTCAGTGGAGGAGGTGCGCGCCCGCACGCTGCTCGGCGCCCTGGAATGCTTGCGCTCCGGCATGACCACAATTCAGGACATGCTCACGCTCTACCCGTTCGAAGACCGGCATCTCGACGCTGTCATGCAGGCGTACGAGCAGATCGGCATCCGCGTTGTGTTCAGCCTGCAATATGCCGATCGCAAAGGGCTGGAAACCATCCCCTACTGGAAAGACATTTTTCCAAAGGAGGTGCATCACCTGCTCTCGACCGCAGCCGAGCCGGAGCGGCAGCTCGACCTGCTCGGCCATTTCGAAGCCACATGCCTGAAGGCGCCGCCGCGGCCGCGCGTGCATTGGGCGCTCGGTCCATCGGCGCCCGAGCGCTGCTCCCCGGCCCTGCTGGCTCGCACCATGGAGCTTGCCCGCCGCTACGGCGTCCCGGTCTATTCGCACATCTACGAATCGCGCGGCATGGCATTGCAGGCCCGGCTGACCCTGCCCGAACATGGCGGCTCGCTGATCAAGCGGCTTGCGGCCGAAGGCGTGCTCGACCCGCTGTTGAATCTTGCACACAGCGTCTGGCTTGCGCGCCACGAGATCGATCTGCTGGCGCAGACGGGCACCGGCGTGGTGCTCAATCCGCAGGGCAATCTCAAGATGAAATGCGGAATCCCGCCGATCCGCGCCCTGCAGGATGCCGGAGTTCGCATTGGCCTCGGATGCGACAACTGCAGCTGCTCGGATGCGCAGAACATGTTCATGGCGATGAAGCTGCTCGCGCTGTTGGCCGCAGCCAGCGATCCCCTGCCCGGCCCGCCACAAGCCGCCGCCGCGCTGCGGGCGGCGACCGAGGCCGGCGCGGCGGGCGCGCAGCTGGGCCACGCCATCGGGCGGATCGCGCCCGGTTGCCAGGCCGATCTCACGCTCATCGAAATGAGCGACCCGTCCTGGTTTCCCCTCAACAGCGCGGTGCGGCAGCTTGTGCACGTCGAGGCCGGACGCGGCGTGCGCCATGTCATCGTCGACGGAGCGATCGTCGTGCGCGACCGCCGCCTTACGACGATCGATGAGGACGAGATCTACGATGCCGTTCAAGTCGTGATGCCGGGTTTTCGCCGGGACTTCACGGCCATTTCCGAACGCGTGCAGCGTCTGCAACCCTGGCTCGACCAGGCGCATCAGCGCATCGTCGCGACGGAGCTCGACTTCGACCGGATCTACATTCCGTTCTAATTCCCAAGGGCGACGCAAACATCTGGGCTCTGTGTGAACTGCTTCACACCCGGTCGGCCTGAGCAGTGGCACTCATTCATCGGCGTTGGCCCTTCAGCGTTCCCGCCCCGTTGCGTTCTTCGTCCCGTCGTCCCCGTCGCAGTCAGGCTCTCAGGAAACAAGCACCATGGACGGTCTATTCGCCTTCACCGCATTGATGGCAGCCCAGTTCTTGGCGGTCCTGTACGTGCATCGCTGGTACGCAGCGGCGCCACCGCCGGATGCCGATGGCGGCTCCTTCGATGGCTTGCCGAAAACGCGGGTCGAGCTGCTCCACGCCCGGCGCGAGACCCAACCCCGCGCAATCGCCTGAGACTTGGCGAGGCCTGGGCGCACGGCTGGCGGTGAGCAACAGCGCAGAACGTACGGTCATCGGAATTCCAGGAACTTCAACAGGAGAGCAAGGATGCGCCCTGGACTTTTCCGGCAGACCCTGCGCTTCGGCGCGCTCGTTGTGGGCTGCCTCATCGCCCTGTTCAATCAGGTTGCAACAGCCGATGAGCTGACGGATGCGCTCATTCGATATACCCTGCGCGACTATGCGCGCGCCATCGAACTGCTGACGCCTCTCGCCGATCGCGGCAATGCCGTCGCGCAGATGCAGCTTGGTCTCGTCTATGCGAGGGGAGAAGGCGTCCCGCGCGACGATGTCACCGCCATTAACTGGCTGACCCGGGCCGCCGAGCAAGGCCAGTCCGAGGCTCAGTTCGAGCTCGGCGTCATGCTGCGCGACGGTTTGGGAACACCGATCGACGGCAGGTTGGCCTTGAACTGGTTTGAGCGAGCCGCGGAAAAGGGGGCACCGCACGCATTCAATGCCATCGGCGAGATGTATCTCGGGCACCAGGACGTTGCGCAGGATTACGCCAAGGCGATGATCTGGTTCCTTCGCGGTGCGCAATTGGACAATGCCGACGCATTGTACAATATCGGTATCCGTTACGCTCTCGGCCAGGGCGTCGAACAGGACGAAATCGAGGCCTACAAGTGGCTCGATCTTGCGGCGGATGCCGGAATAGGCGACATCCGCAACAGGGCCATTCGTGCCCGGCTGGCGCTCGGCGAGCGGCTCATGCCGCTGCAGGTATCGCAGGCAAAGATCGGCGCACGGGACTGGCTGCGGAATCGTGATTCTGGGTCGTCGTCACGGGAGGCCTTCCTGCAAAGGGGGCGAGCCGGCCGCGGCGCTTCGCTCGTGCGTCACAAGCGGATTCAATGATGGTCGGGTCCCGTATCGGAACGTGACCGCGCGAACCTGTCTCTCGCGTGGGCTACGGCGACTCACTGCCCGTCGGATAGAGTTTGCGAACCTCTTCGCGGCGACGCAGCCACCAGGCGTAGGTCTTGGGAAGCAGATCAAGCGGATCGGGACCGCCCAAGGCCTTGGCGGCGTGCACGGGCCAGTTCGGATTCCACATCATCTCGCGCGCCAATGCCACGAGATCGCAGCGGCCCTCCGAAAGGTATGACTCGGCCTGCTCGGCTTCGGTGATCAGGCCGACGGCCATGGTCGGGATTTCCGCTTCCCGCCGGATACGTTCGGCGAACGGCACGTGATAGCCGGGGACGCGCGGGACGACGGCGAGCGTCAGCGGACCTTCGATGCCACCCGATGAGCAGTCCACCACATCGACCCCGCGCAATTTCAGCTCGCGCGCGAGCGCAACCGTATCCTCGATCTGCCAAGCCCCGCCTTTGCCGTCGACACATGAGGCGCGAAAGAACAACGGGCGGTCCTTCGGCCACGCTTCGCGGACAGCTTCGATCACTTCCAGACAGAACCGCATGCGGCCGGCGAGATCGCCGCCGTAGCCGTCGTTGCGGCGGTTGGTGATGGGAGAGAGAAACTGCTGGATGACGTAGCCGTGGGCGCCGTGGATCTCGCAGATATCGAATCCGGCATCGAGCGAGCGCCGGCACGCGTCCGCGTGACTCTGAACAACACGCTTGATGTCGTCGCGATCCATCTCGATCGGAACGGCCGCGCCGGGCTTGAATGGGATCGGACTGGGCGCGTAGCCGCGCCATGGCGGCCGGCCGCTCTTCGCGTCCTCCTCCGTGAGCGGCTCGAAGCCCTCCCATGGAGCCTTGGTCGCGACCTTCCGGCCGGCGTGCCCGAGCTGGATCGCGCTGAGCGCGCCCTGCCCGCGCAAAAAATCGGTGATCCGGCGCCATGCTCGCGCCTGCCCATCGGTGTAGATCCCGGGGCAACAGTAGGTCTTGCGAGCGCTCGCTTCGACCGACGTCTCCTCGACAAAGACGATCCCAGCGCCTCCCATGGCGAATTTGCCGAGATGGACCAGGTGCCAGTCGCCGGGCTCGCCGTCGACCGCCAGATATTGCGACATTGGCGACACGACGATGCGATTGCGCGCCGTCACCCCGCGCACGGTGAACGGGGTGAATAACAGCGGTGATTGCGCTGTTGGTGTCGTCTGGTCGTGTTCTCTCATACAGCAATCCCGGAGATGGCGGCCGCAGCTATGATGAAGGCCGATCGACGATGAGCGCAACGGGTCCGCCAACCGTCCGGCCCTTGATGCTCGGCGCCGCCAGCGCCAAGCATACGAAGCGGAAGGGCCTTGGGCTTCGATCTAAGCAAGCGACATTCCGCTCGCGTCCCGCCAGCTCTGCCCTCTCGTTTTCGGCATGTCGAGCATGATGTTTAATGAAAGGTTAAACTGAACGCATATGGATCAATGTGCGATCCGCAATATGAGCGTGGTTCACCTCGATGTTCGTCTTGGTTGGACGATATCGATGGCTGGGGTCGGTATCTCGCTCCGGCAATTTACAAGTAAGCTTTTGTTTTCCAATTGAAGCTGAATTGTCGGTCGACCGGCCTTTGCCCTGATCTCACCCAGGTGCCGACCTAGTGTGGCGGTTCAGAAGTCCGCACCATTCGTGCGGCGAGTGCCAAATGCGGACTTCTGAACCGAAGCCACACTAGATCAATGAGAGGCTAGTGTCCTTCGATTCCGAAGTTCGCAAACGAAAGTGCCGCACAATGATGCGAACTTCGGAATCGGGACACTAGCTTCGGTCGTCTTCCGGATAGGGGCTGGCGTGCACCACCAACCGACTCTTCGCTCACGACGTCTGCTGAGGGCGCTGCTTGTGCCGGCCGCGATCGCTGCAGTGATCACCCTTGCCGGCTGCGGCGGCGCGCCGGTCACCAGCAACCGCGACATGCAACCGCTGTCGGAACGTATTCTGGCCGAGCTCAAAGCCAAGAAGATGGAGAAGGAATCTCCGATCCTGATGCGCGTCTTCAAGGAGGAATCTGAGCTCGAGGTTTGGAAGCAGGACGGCAGCGGGCGCTTCGCACTCCTTCGCACTTATCCGATCTGCCGCTGGTCGGGCGAGCTGGGTCCCAAGATCAAGACAGGCGACCGCCAGGCGCCGGAGGGCTTCTACACCATCACCCCCGGCCTGATGAACCCGAATTCCAGCCAATATCTCGCAATCAATACCGGCTTCCCGAATGCGTACGACCGTGCGAACGGCCGCACCGGCTCGTTCCTGATGATCCACGGAGGCTGCACATCGGCCGGCTGCTACGCCATGACCGACGAGCAGATCGCGGAAATCTACGCGCTCGCCCGCGAATCATTCTTTGGGGGCCAGACGTCATTCCAGCTGCAGGCCTATCCGTTCCGCATGACCCCGCTCAACATGGCCCGCCACCGCAATTCGCCGCACATGGTGTTCTGGAAAATGATCAAGGAGGGCTATGATCATTTCGAGGTCACGCACCTGGAGCCCCGGGTCGGCATATGCGAGAAGCGCTACATTTTCGAGAATGAATCGGCAGATAGCCCCGGCCCTGCCGAACGTTGCCCGGCCTACAGCGTACCGGAAGACGTCGCTACCTCGGTACGCGAGAAGCAGCGCCGTGACGACATTGAGACCGTCGAGTTGATCAACCGCGGCATCCCGAGCGCACCTGTGACGACCGGCGTCGACGGCGGCATCAATCCGACCTTCCTCGCGAAGGCAAGGTAGGCGGACAGCTATAAAGGCAAGCCAGTCCCGCAAGTTCGGTAAACATTCGGGCCCGCGCGGGACTCCAAGCAACTGTGAGCATGCTTCGCGCGGGCGACGAGGTCTTCCATCCCGTCCCTGGCCTTGGCCTCCGCGATGCAGCTAATTGTGGACCATCGGAAGCAGGTGGCTCCTTGCCGGCCATCCGCGCACACGCATTCGTGAGATCATGCCCCAATAAAGTCGCTTGCATCGAAGGGGCACATCGATTATTCTACTTGTTTTTTCGCGGCTCAAGGACCGCGCCGGAATCGTAGGGGTAAGTTAACGTCATATTGACGTAGTAGGAGTATGTAATGAACGCGAATCTATTCACCACCGCGAACGGATCGCCGATAGAAACCATGACGGAGCGGCCGCCAATCGTGTGGGGAGCGCCGACCGCAAGCGAGCGCGGACCGGTGATCGCGACCTTGCGCAACGCCAATCATCGCAATGCGGTTGGCAGTCATGCCGGTGGCTATGCGGTCTATCGCGCGCTGGCAATTGCGGCCAGGACGCTCGCCTATGATCACATGGCCGATCTGACAGACACGGCGCCGGTCGTGGACATTGGACCGCACCCGCAATGGTTCGATGCCAAGAAGATCGTATCGCTCGATCCGTGGGGGCACCTCATCGGCGAGGCGTTCCGCGACCACCTCGTGCGCGGCTACGATATCCGGCCGAGTATTGCGGTGACCCGCGCCCACATCGACATGCCGGAAATCCGCGCCGCCATTGCGGCGCGCCGCGTCCGCGCCGATGGCGATATCGTTTCCGCGCGGGGCAGCGTGCGCGTGATGAAGGCGGCGATCGATCCGGTCTGGTATCTGCCGGGCATTGCGGAACGATTCAATCTCGGCGAGGCGGAGCTGCGGCGCGGCCTGCACGAACAGACCGGAGGCATGTATCCGGAGCTGGTGGAGAGGTCCGACCTCAAGGTCTTTCTGCCGCCGATCGGGGGCACGACGATCTACTGCTTCGGCGATCCGGCCAAGCTCGGCGACGGCATCACTCCCCTCGCCTGCCGCGTTCACGATGAGTGCAACGGCTCCGATGTGTTCGGGTCCGACATCTGCACGTGTCGTCCCTATCTGGCCCACGGCATCGAGATCGCCATTCAGATGGCGCAGGCCGGCGGGCTCGGTCTCGTGATCTACAATCGCAAGGAAGGCCGCGCGCTGGGCGAGGTGACCAAGTTCCTGGTCTACAACGCGCGCAAGCGCCAGAAGGGCGGCGACCGCCCCGACGGCTATTTCAAGCGCACGGAGTGCGTCGCCGGCGTGCAGGACATGCGGTTCCAGGAATTGATGCCGGATGTGTTGCACTGGCTCGGCGTCACCCGCATTCATCGCTTCGCCTCCATGAGCGACATGAAGTGCGACGCACTCGTGCGCCAAGGCATCCAGATCGACGAGCGCGTACCGCTGCCGGACGAGATGATTCCTCCCGATGCCCGGGTCGAGATCGAGGCCAAGATCGCCGCCGGTTATTTCGCCGGTGACCGTCCGCGCGGTGAGCCGGTCGGGACGGTCGGGCGGGGACTCTACGAGTGACGGCGCTGGCGAGCGGTCGGGCCTCGTCATCGCGATCCGCCCGGCACGCACCGCTCCTGGAACTCGGCAAGCTTCACGACGCTGCCGCGGTGCGCGAGCGGTGCGGCATGGTCCATCGGTGGGTGGCCGACGGTCGTTCGCCGCATTTCACGCTCGATGAAAGCCGCCTCACCGCCGTAGCCAGCTATGTGGCCGACGTGACGCGCGACGCCTACCCCGATCTGAAGATTCCCTATCACAGTCGTTGGCGGCATTTTTCCGCCGGCGGTGTCGATCGTTGGGGCGAGCTTTCGGCGCGGATCGATGCAGGCGCTCTCGAGCGTGCGCGCATTGCCGTCGACCTGGCAACGGTGAGCGTGCTGCTCGACGCCGGAGCCGGCAATGCCTGGCGGTATCACGATCACAAGACTGACCTTTCCTTCACACGCTCGGAGGGGCTTGCCGTTGCCAGCCTCGATATGTTCAGCGCGGGGCTGTTCTCCTCCGATGCCGACCATCCCCTGCGCGTCGATCATGCCGCGCTTGCGCGCATCGACGCCGCAACGCTGGCGCACCATTTTCAAGTCGATAGCGAAAATCCGCTGGTCGGCTTGGAGCAGCGCAGCGCACTGCTGCGCCGTCTCGGCGCAGCGCTGGCCGAGCGGCCGGATCTGTTCGGAACTACGCCGGCGCGGCCGGGCAACCTGATCGACTATCTTCTCACCATCGCCGATCACCGCCGCATTTCAGCATCGGCCGTGCTGGCGATCCTGCTCGAGAGCCTCTCGTCGATCTGGCCATCCGGGCTCACGCTCGATGGATTTGCCATCGGCGATGCCGGCCACCATCCCGCCGTGCGCACGCAAGACGCCACCGACCGCATCGTCCCGTTCCACAAGCTCTCGCAATGGCTGACCTATTCGCTGCTCGAGCCGCTGGAAGCGGCCGGGCTCAGCGTGGAGAGGTTGGACGAACTCACCGCGCTTCCCGAGTATCGCAATGGCGGGCTGCTCGTCGATCTCGGCGTGATCCGCGGACGCGAAGCGACGGATCCACATGTCCGCCATGAGGTGTCCTCGGAGCTTGTCGTCGAATGGCGCGCGCTGACCGTCGCCCTGATGGATCCACTGGTCCCTTTGGTGGCAACGAGACTGGGCCTCGATCCCACGTTCAGCATGCCGCAGATGCTGCAGGGCGGCACCTGGAGCGCCGGACGCAAGATCGCCCAGGCGCTGCGTCCCCCTGACGGTCCTTCGCCGATCCCGATTGCGGCCGACGGCACGGTATTCTGACCCGGCAACGCGTGGTGTGGGCTTTGCGCGCTTTCGGTCTGTCACAGCACGCCGCGCGCGATGCTCATGTGCGCTGTCCGGGCAGGGACGAAATCGCTCCCGTTACGAGCACAATTTGATCGGCAGGGAATTTCCCCGTCTATACCCAGAGTTTTGAGGCCATGACCAACGCGTCGACCACCAACACGGCGATCTATCGCGGCCTGGACCGGGCGCAGCTCGATGCCGCCTACAATGATGCAGCGGCCGTCGTCGACTCCAGCCTCTGGGTCAAATATTCGGCAAGCAGCGGATGGTAACGATACCAGTGGCTTTCCTGATCGAGGGGCACGAGCAGCAATTGACGTTTCTCGATTGCCCAAGCGAGGAATTGCTGCTGTGTCCCGCCAAGCATCGAACCCTTGCCAGGGGGCGGCCCGCTCACCGAGCGCATTGAATGCGGCTCTACCAAGGGAACATCCCCTTCGAAGCATCGCTCGATCACCCCATTTGGGGGATCGCGCCTGAACGTCAAGACTATACGACTTTTACGGAGCCATGGGGCGGATGGCTGCAGGTGCGCGACCGCTCCGGTCGCCGCGGGAACCTGACCGCGTGCCAATCGCGGGCTCTTGGACGTGCTTGCTGAGGGTGGAACGGTCCTGCTTTTTTTCTCGGCCATGCCGGCCGCTCGCCCGCTGACCCGCCATTTCCTTCGCATCCCCCTTCGACAT
>Ga0208989_10000084_pt1 | contig 19751 bp, 17 predicted proteins | sample MedBloCAOM3_M1_FD_187852 | JGI IMG/M metagenome (GOLD analysis project Ga0208989, IMG submission 187852) | Forest soil microbial communities from El Dorado National Forest, California, USA - Mediterranean Blodgett CA OM3_M1 (SPAdes) (version 2) | ecosystem: Environmental > Terrestrial > Soil >...
TCCTCGAATCAGGCCACCACTCTTGAATCACAGATGATTCATATGATTCAAGTACTTTCCGGACAGACACTAAGACACGAAGAAGGTTACTCATGGGTTTGCTAACGGTCACTGTGTCTTGTTCATACTTTTGGAATGCATTTGGACCTCCGCCCAAAATGGCTCCGGCCTCGCGCTGAGTTAGGCCGATCTTGGTCCGAATGCGTTTTACTTCTTGGGGCTTTAAGAGATTCTCGACCTGAAGCCGAAGTTCCTTGAGGGCCGCATCTGAGACCTTCATGTCTTCGGCGGTGTGAATGCACCACTTTGAGGTTTCCGGTCTTGCGCAGCGTGCGCGATCCCGTGGTGTGGCGCAGGTCATGGATCCGCGCGTCGACGCCGACATTTATCCATTTGCGCTTGTTGGAACCGATTCCGTAATAGGTGATCGGATAGCGCTCGCCCTTGATGAATTTTTTGCCGGTCTTTGGGCACGGCCTGGTCCGCTGCGCTACAAACGTGAAAAAATGCGTCTCGTGATGGTTCTGGCGCCGCCACAGGATCTGATATGCCTCCTGCGAAAGCGGCAGGATCCGCGGCACGCCGCCTTTTGTCACCACACGCACTTAGCATCGCAATGGCGCCTGTGACCGTGCAGGCGAGTCCCAGCAGGATATGAACCCCCACAACGGTCAGAAACACGGGATTGGTCGAGGGGATAGCGATCCCGACTAAATTCGTGGTTCCATCGCCCATGCAGTTTCCCGCTCTCCGCGCGGTGAGATATTGGGCTACTTCGGGAGCCCGCAATCAGGTGACAAGCCGCCATGCTGTTGAAATCGACGCTTACCTGCCCGAAGTGCGGCCATCAGTCCGTTGAGACCATGCCCACCAACGCCTGCCAGTTTTTCCATGACTGCAAGGGCTGCGGGGAGAGACTGAAGCCCCTCGCCGGCGATTGCTGCGTGTTCTGCTCTTATGGTTCGGTTCGTTGTCCGCCGGTCCAAGAGAATAAGGGATGCCGCTAGTGGCCCCTTCAGGCGCACACATATTGCCCCATCATCCCGGCATCCTCATGCTCAAGGATGTGACAGTGATACATAAAGGGGTGTTCCCGCGTCGCGGGCTGATTAAAGGCAACGAGAAGTTCTGCCTTATCCTCGACGAGAGCCACGTCCTTCCAACCCGCCAGGTGAGCAGGCGGTGGCGTGCCCGCCAGCGACAAGATGCGAAATGATGCGCCGTGCACGTGAAAAGGATGAGCCATTCCGAGCGAGACGATCTCCCAGACCTCCAGCGTGCCAAGCTTGGTCTCGACGTCAATGCGGGCCAAGTCATGGGTCTTGCCGTTGATGCACAGGCCGGCGAGCATGCCCATCTCGGTCGGCCGTTTAGCTCCGCACAGCCCGCTGTCCAGCACGAATTGGCGGCGGCGGATGGCGCTATCTGCATCGGCTGCAACGGGTTCAACAAGGCGAATTGGAAGATCCGTCACCGCGCCAGCTAGAGCGGTTGGATCAAAGCGCATGATCGACACAAAATCGGCGCTGCCATCCTGCGACACCGCACCAAAGATACCCATGAGTGTGTCAGGGCCGGTCTCAAGCGTGACGGGTTTGCGGTCCCGGAAGTCGACAAGGATTTCGAAACGCTCCGCGGGAGAAATTCTGAGCTGCCTTGTTGCGACTGGCACCGAAAGGTATCCACCATCTGAAGCTATGACGTGAAACTCGCGCCGGTCGCTGAATCGCAGTTCGAAATTTTGCGCGTTGGCTGCATTAAGAATTCGCAGCCGCACCAAACCGCAGGGAACTCCGGCGACCGGGCCAACTACGCCATTGACGATGATGGTGTCGCCTCGGGTGCCATACTGGATGGTGAGGGGATCGGGGTCGAGATCGTATGAAAGCGACCCATCGGAATCGAACGATCGGTCCTGAAGGATAAGGGGTAAATCGTCGATGCCATATGTGTGCGGCAGACCGAGTCCGGCGTCGGAGCCGTCATCGACGATAATCAGTCCGCTGAGACCCATATAGACCTGCCGGGCCGTGTCGTGGTGCAGATGAGGATGAAACCAGGCGGTCGAGGCCGGCTGCTCGATCTCGAGTCTCGTGCGCCATGTACTGCCTGACTTGATGACTTGATGCGGCCCGCCATCAGCCTCTCCGGGCACCAGAAGCCCGTGCCAATGTACTGTTGTGTCAACGTCGAGCGCATTCTCGACCGTCATCTCCACCTCATCGCCACGGCGCAGGCGGATGGCCGGTCCAAGGACGGGTCCCGAATAGCCATAGGACCGCGTCGGCTTGCCTTTGACGAATGCGTGACGCCCGGAGGTGACCTTCAATTTTACCGCGCCGCGCTGTCTGGCCGCGTCGATCAGTGGAGGAATGGGCAATTGCCTGGAGAAGCGTATCGACTCGCTTTGCGCGAGGCGGCTGCCGGCAAAGCCGCCGACGAGGCCGCCCGAAGCGATTGCAGCGGACCCGATTACAACTTGGCGTCGGGTCAGCATCGATTGCAAAACTCGCCTTCCTTAATTCCAACGAGTCCGACGAATTTCTCTCGACGTACCGGATGATCAGTGGGCCAGGATTGAGCCAACTTGCACTACGCGTAATCGAAAAGCGCCATGAATCCGAAGTCCATATGCAGTTGTTGATGACAGTGAAACAGGGTCCGACCGGGATTGTCGGCCACAAAATCCACTTCGACTTGCTGGTAACCGCCCAGCATGACGACATCCTTCATGATCCCGTTTGTGGTTTTTCGAGCTATCCGGGTCAGTTCGAAGCTATGCCGATGCAGGTGGACCGGATGTATATCATCGCTGGCATTGCTCATGCGCAGCCGATAGCGCTTCCCCTGGCGCAGATGAAACATCGGCTCCATCTTGTCCATTGAGAACGCCACGTCATTGACGCGCCATTCGTTGAAGCCTTGATTGGCCGCGTTGTTTTTAGTGAACGTCATCTCGATGATTTCATCCGGCGCCGGCGCGTCAGGGCCAGACTTTCCAAAACGGGTGTAGTCCCATTTAAACGGAGCCGGCTTGGTCCATGTCGGCTTTCCCGTTTTTCCGGCATATTCGATCACGATGCCCATGCCCCTTGCGCGGTCCTCGTCCGCAAGGTCGCCCATGACCCATACTCCGGGGTGATTCATCTCAACGACCGCGGATATGCGTTCTGCGGTTCCCAACCACAGTACCGGTACTTGTGTCGATGTTGGGACGGGATTGCCATCCAATGCGATTACTTCAAAGTTATGTCCGGGCAGGGCGAGACTGCGGATCTCAGTGGCGCTGCCATTGACGACATGAAAAAGGACACGCTCACCTGTTTTAACGCGGATTGGGTCGCCATGACCCAACATGCGCCCGTTGATCGAGAACAGGCTGTAACCGACCTCGAAGCCATGTGGCATGCCCTTGGCCGTTGAGGCATGCATGGCTCGCTCGCCGGCCTCTTCGAGCGCCTTAACCCGCGTTGCGGGCGCAAGAAAATCCATGGCCATATCGCCGCCGCGACTGAGCGCCGGCTGGAATTCCTTGAGCATCAGGAACACTTCGCGATCGTAGCGGCCCGGCTCGTGTTTCGGCTCGATATAGACGGGGCCTACTTGCCCGCCATATTGTCCACCGGACAGATCGGCACCGGGCGTGAGGTGCGTGTGATAGAATCGGAGTCCTGCCGGACCCGGGGTGAAGGCAATCCGGCGCATGCCGCGCGCGGGAATAAAGGGGGTTCCTTCTTCAGATGCGCCATCAACATCGACCGGTACGGTCTGGCCATGCCAGTGCAGCTGTTCGGGCGTATCGGTGTCGTTATGAATATCGACAACGACCTGCTGGCCTTCCTTGAAGCGCAGCAGCGGCCCGGGAAACTGTCCGTTATAGGTGGTGGTGGAAATGATGCGATCCGGTGCGAGTTCAACGAGTCCATTGCCGATCCGGATCGTATGATCTGTTGCGTCTTGGGGCGATGCGGGTGTGCTACCGGAAGACTGAGCCTCGACCAATTTGGGGAAGGCTGCGGAGAGCGCTGTAATTCCTCCAGCTTGCAGCAGCCGGCGCCGATCAATTGTCATGAGGGTCTCCTTCGCAACGTACTGTTAGCGCGGCGATGGCTCCTGTCGTTTGGCGATCACAAACAGCGGCAGGGAGATGAGCTGAGCGAGCACCGCGAATACGACAAGCGCCACACGGGATTGCTCGTACAGTAGTCCCATCGCGATGCTGCCGATCAACCAGCCCACGCCATACCCCGCATAAAAGAGACCGAAAGCCAGATTGCGTTCGCCCTCGGGCAGCACGCCGGCCACGACCGCCTTGAACAGGGTGTCCTGGGTTGCATATCCGATGCCCCAGAACACCATGCCTGCGAGGACCGCCGGGAGCTGCCGAGGAATGCAAAGGGCGAAACGAGTGAGGACAGGAAGACGGCGGCCAGCAGAGTCGGCAGTGCGGCTTTGTCGTAGAGCTTCCCGAGAACGAGGCTGGCGATCACGCCGCATCCCGTGGAAAATGCGAGCAAGACCGGTATCCACTGTTCGGTGACGATCTTGGCGGTGGCCAGGTGGTAAGCGACCAGTTCGTAGCTGATGAGGCCGGCTGCGAAGCACGCTGCCGCCACCATGTAGAGCCAATACGACCGGCTCAATCCGCCCGGTTGTGCAGTTCGTCCCTCTTCCAGACGTGACGGGACTGGAAAGTTGATGCGCGCGACGGCCAGTGCACCAAGTGAGAGCACGCTGGAGGTCAAAAGCAGCGCGTATCCGGTCCGGTAGTCCCCGTGCCACAGAAGGACCAGCGCCATGATGAGGGGACCGAGCGTGGCCCCGGTCTCATCGAGCGCGGTGTTGACGGCATATACCCATCCTTTTCCGTGCGTGCCGGTCGTATAGGAGAGCATGGCTTCGACCGTGGGCTTGCGGATGGCGCGGCCGATGCGCTCGGCAAGGATTAGCAGAGCCGCGACTTGCCAGTTTCCGGCCAGCGCCATTGCAGGAACGGCCAGCAGGTTGATGGCGTAGCCGACGAAAGTGACGAGCCAGTATCGCCCCGTCCTGTCGGCGATATAGCCGGAGACGGAGCGCAGGCTGTAGCCCAGAAATTCGCCGAGCCCCGCGGTCATGCTGACGACGGCAGCGCTTGCTCCGAGCGAGGCCATGAACTGACCATTGATGGCCCCGCCGCCCTCATAGGTCATATCGCCGAACAGGTTCACGACCCCCATCGTCAGCACGAAGTTGAGGGCGGCCGAGGAACCGAGGCGCGATCCGGCCATGACGCCTATCCCTCCATCAGCCCATCGATCGAAAGACGGCAAGACCGACCGAAAGCCGCACCAGGATGGTCCAGCCGGTAGCGTGGAAAATATCAGCCCATCTCATTGTCCAGCTTGCCTATGTCCTCGCGGAGATGTGACACCTTCCCGGAAGGGCGCTTTCTTCATATTTTGAATGTGATGTTGAGGGTTTTTGCCGGATAATGAAGCCATTATCGTTTCCAGATTCACGCCAGTGGGCGGAAACGCTTGGCTACAGTATCGGTTCCCGATATCGTTTATCGATATCCGGGCCGAATCGCATGTATCTGTACAATGAAGTTCAACGATCTGCTCACCGGTTTTATCCGGCTGCATATTCTGCATCATGCGGCAGAACAGGAAATCTATGGCCAGTGGATGATCGACGAGTTGGCGCGCCACGGCTATCGGCTCAGCCCCGGAACTCTGTACCCGATGCTTCATGCGATGGAACGCAAGGGCTATCTGACTTCGCGCGCGCAGCGCGACGGGCGCGTCGGGCGAAAGCTCTACAAAGCAACCAAACTGGGCAAGCAGGGGCTCACATTGGCGAAGGTCCGGGTTCGGGAATTCACCGGCGAGGCGATGAAGCACTGAAATCCGATACGGGCTGGAGCCGATGAGCGCTGAAGCGGTCAGGGGCTCGCCCGGTGAGGTCTTTGCGGCATTTCTGAAGTTGGGCTTGACCTCGTTTGGCGGTCCGATCGCCCATCTCGGCTATTTCCGCAATGAGTTCGTCGAACGGCGCAAATGGCTCGACGAGCCAGCCTATGCCGACCTGGTCGCGCTCTGTCAGTTTCTTCCGGGACCGGCCTCCAGCCAGGTCGGCTTTTGCCTCGGCATTCTGCGCGGCAACGGCCTTCTGGGTGGCCTTGCGGCGTGGTTTGCCTTTACCATGCCCTCGGCGCTGATCCTGTTCGCCTTTGCGATGAGCGCAGCCGCATTCACGGGCCCGGTTGCCGAGGGATTCCTGCACGGCCTCAAGCTCGTCGCCGTCGCAGTCGTCGCACAGGCCATCTGGGGCATGACGCGAACCCTCACACCCGATCGAGCCCGCGCTGGCATTGCGCTTGGCGCTATTGCGATCGTTGTTTTTTTCACCGGATCATTCGGACAGATCGCGGCGATCGCGCTCGGTGCGTGCGCGGGCCTTTGGCTTTGCCGGAGCGAGGCAGCGCCACATTCCGGGGATCTGAATTTTCCGGTCACCCGGCGAGGAGGCATCGTCGCGCTTGCACTCTTCGCGGCGCTTCTCTTGATCCCTGCGGCCGTCGCCGCTGCGACCAGCTCTCAGGCTATCGCCTTGTTTGACGCGTTCTACCGGTCGGGAGCACTCGTCTTTGGGGGCGGCCACGTCGTGCTGCCTTTGCTCCAGGCTCAGGTCGTTACACCGGGATGGGTCAGCAACGAGGCGTTCCTGGCAGGCTATGGACTGGCGCAGGCGGTGCCGGGACCGCTCTTCACCTTTGCCGCCTATCTTGGGGCCGTGATGGGCCCTGCGCCGAACGGCCTTGCCGGTGCAGCGATTGCCCTCGTCGCACTGCTGCTTCCAGGCATGCTGCTCGTCTACGGCATGTTGCCGTTCTGGGATGCGGTGCGCACACGCCCCACCGCTCAGGCCGCTATGCGCGGCACCAACGCTGCCGTGGTCGGTATTCTTGGTGCGGCCCTCTATAACCCCGTCTGGACGAGCGCCGTCTTGACGCCGCGCGATTTTGCGCTCGCGCTCACGGGCTTCCTGCTCCTCACTGTTTGGAAGTTGCCGCCATGGATTGTGGTGGTGCTCCTGGCCGGTGCCGGCTTGTCGTCGGGTCTTGAGCCGGTTTTTTGAAGCGAGACCTATCGTGGACACCGGCGGACAGATGCCGCTCGCGCATGGCCCGGGAAGGGCTCGACCGCATACCGCAACGCAGCCTTCATGCGGGCGCGTCAGTTGGCTTGTTGCGTCGACGCTGGTGCGTCTGGGACTCGATTGCTCCGACCGGTCGCAACGCGAGCAGTGCGTTGCGAACGATTTCAAGCGCGGGCTCATTCGGCTTGTTGCGATGCTCGATGAGAGCGAGCATGCGCGAAAGTGATGGCCGCAACGGCCGCACGATGAAATCGGACAAGTGCATCGCAACCGAAACCTCCGGCACGATGGCCATGCCGAGATTCGATGCCACAGCACTCTTCAACGCCTCGACCGTCCCGAGGGCCGCCGGCGCTCGCGGCGGCGGCGCTTGTCCGGATAGCCACCCCAGGACGAGCGAGTGAGCCGAGCTACTCGCATGCTCCACCAGCAGATTCTGCCGCGCAACATAGCCGGGTGTGATCTCGTCAGGAACGCCTCGCGTGCCGACAGGAAATATGGCCACCAGCACCTCCGGGCATAGCGGCGTGACCTTGAGCTGCCTCTTCTCGACCGGCAGGTTCACCAGTCCGAGGTCGATCCGGTTCTGTATGATGTTTTCGACGGTGTTCCCCGTCGGTGCGTTGGTGACGACCAGGTCGATGCCGGGATGATCGAGACGCACCCCGCGCAGGATTGGCGGCAATCGATATATCATTGCCGTCAGCGTCGTGCCGACATGCACGCGGCCGGTCCAACCCTCGCGAAAACGACGCATCGCCGCATCGGCATGATTGCACTCGCGCAAAATGCGCTGAGCCGCCTCGACGAGTTCGCGGCCCGGTACGGTAGCATGCGCCCGCTTGCCGAGGCGCTCGATCAGCTGCACGCCGAAACGCCGCTCAAGTTCGCGGATCTGCAGGCTGATCGCCGGTTGCGTCAGGTTGAGCCGGCGCGCCGCCGCAGAGAAGCTCCCTTGCTCGACCACCTCGAGGAGGGTCCGCAGTTGGTCGAAATTGAGGCCGCGCAACCAAAGTTCTCCTTATCAAAACGATTGAAACAACAAATTTGCCTTACCTCCGATCACGTTGCAAGTTCATCGCGCTGGCGCCTTGTTCGATAGGTCACATGAGCGAAGACGTCACATGAGCGAAGACAATGAGCTGAGCTGCGTCGTCGGCAGCATCTACGATGCGGCGCTGGATCCCGCGCTTTGGACCGATGCGCTCGCAAAGATCGCCGAGTTCGTCGGCGGTCAGGCGGGCGCCCTTGGCTCGAAAGACATGGTCAACAAATTCGTCGACGTCGACGGTCACATCGGCCTCGACCTCCAGTACATGCAGATGCATTCGGAAACGCACCGGGAATTCGATCGCTTCGCGAGTGTGCAACTCTTCGACGTCGGGCGGGTCGTGAGCGCTCCGGAACTCATGCCCCATGATGATGATTGCGAGGGGCGCTGCTGCCACGAATTGGCGCGCCCCCCGGGGCTGGGCGATATTGCCGGCGCTGTGCTCGAGAGACCGGGGAAGAGTTGCAAGTTTCTCAGCGTCCGAAGCGAGGCGAACGACATGGTCGACCATGAAATGCACCGGCGCATGTCACTTGTCGCACCTCACGCGCGTCGTGCGATCCTCATCGGCAAGACAATCGACCAGAAAGCCAGGGAAGCGGCGACCTTGGCCGACGTCCTCGATAGCCTGAGCGCCGGGGTGTTCCTGATCGATGCCAACGGCCGAATAGTTCGTGCCAACGCCGCCGGCCGAGGAATTCTCGGCGCTGACGATTTTTTGCGCTCGATCGGCGGCCGGCTGGTTGCCCGCGATACGAAGATCAATCGGACCTTGCAGGATATTTTCGCCGACAGGGGCGATCTGGAGATCGGCAGCAAAGGCATCGCCTTGCCGCTGACCGCGCGGGAGGGGGAATGTCACGTTGCCCACGTGCTGCCCCTGGCCGCGGGAGCGCGCCGCCGCGCTGGCGCACCCAGCACGGTCGCCGCCGCCGTGTTCGTTTGCAGAGCGACGTTGGCAACCCCATCGTCTCCTGACGTCATCCGATGGGCCTATCAGTTGACGCCGACCGAGCTGCGCGTGCTGCTTGCCATCGTCAACATCGGCGGTATTCCCGAGGTCGCAACCGCCCTTGGCGTCGCCGACACCACGATCAAGACGCATGTCGGCCGCCTGTTCGACAAAACCGGCGCCGGCCGCCAGGCCGATCTCGTCAAGTTGGTCGCCGGATACTCCACCCCGCTGGTGGCCTGACACACACACTTTTTTCTGAAGATCGCGTTTCTGAAGATCGCGCCACGAACCTCGTTGACAAGCAGTAATATATCCATAAATCTGGATATATGGAATCAGATGCCGCCATTCTCGCGCTGGCAGCGCTCGCCCAGTCCACCCGGCTGGATGTGTTCCGGTTGCTGGCGAAGCACGAGCCGGAGGGCCTCGCGGCAGGCGACATCGCGAGGGCGATCGCGGTCCCGCAAAACACCATGTCTTCGCATCTTTCGATCCTGTCGCGCGCGGGATTGGTGTTGGCGCAGCGGTTCGGCCGCAGAATCGTGTATCGCGCCGACCTGTCGCGCTTTCAGGCCGTGGTGCTGTTCATGCTCAGGGATTGCTGCGACGGCCGGCCGGAAATCTGCGCGCCGCTGATTGAAGACCTCACGCCATGTTGTCCGATGCCAAGGAAAACGCGCGCCCATGCAAAAGTTTGATTTGCCGCGCCGGCTGGCGGCGGAGGCGCTTGGAACGGCGTTGCTGGTCGCGACCGTGGTCGGCTCCGGCATCATGGCCGAAAGCCTTACCAGGGATGTCGCGCTGGCGCTGCTCGGCAACACGCTGCCGACCGGTGCGATCCTGGTGGTGCTGATCACCATCCTCGGCCCGATTTCGGGGGCGCATTTCAACCCCGCGGTCTCGCTGATCTTCGCGCTGCGGCGCGACCTGACGCCGCGCGATGCGCTGTTGTATGTGGCGGCGCAAATCACCGGAGGGATTGTGGGAACCATGATGGCGCATGCGATGTTCGCGCTGCCGCTGCTGGACGCGTCGATGAAAGCCCGCACCGGCGGCGCGCAATGGCTCGCGGAGGGCGTGGCGGCGTTCGGCCTGGTCGCCACGATTCTCGCGGGGCTTCGATTCGAGCGCCCGGCCGTGCCCTGGCTCGTCGGCCTCTACATCACCGCGGCGTACTGGTTCACATCGTCGACGTCGTTTGCGAATCCCGCGGTTGCCATCGCGCGGTCGATGACCAACACCTTTTCCGGGATTCGCCCGGTGGATCTTCCCGGCTTTATCGCCGCCGAGCTCTGCGGCGCGGTCGCCGCGCTGATGTTGATGAGTTGGCTGCTGCGCCCAGGAGGCGAGGGCGCCGCAATGAGCAAGGAGGCTCAGTTATGAGCGTCACCATCTATCATAATCCTGCCTGTGGGACCTCGCGCAACACGCTGGCGATGATCCGGCAAAGCGGCGAAGAACCCGAGGTGATCGAGTATTTGAAGAACCCGCCGAGCCGTGAGCGGCTGATCGAACTGATCGGGGCGATGGGAATTTCCGTCCGTGCGCTGTTGCGCGAAAAGGGCACGTCCTATGCCGAACTGGGGCTTGCCGATCCAAGATGGAGCGACGACCAATTGCTCGATTTCATGCTGGCGCATCCGATCCTGATCAACCGGCCGATCGTCGTGACCGCGAAAGGCACGCGGCTTTGCCGGCCGTCGGAAGCGGTGCTCGAGTTGCTCGACCATCCCGTCGCCTCCTTCGTGAAGGAGGACGGCGAGACCGTCACCCGGTCAAAACCGTAGGCAGCCTCGTAAAGCCTCATGGATGAGGTCACGCAGCCGTCCCGCCCGATGCTTTGGCAGCACACCCGCCGCCTTTCATCCCACACGATTACGCGGCATAATATCGCATGGAACTCACGCCCCGCCTGCGCCTGATGAACTGGCTGGTCAAACAGGGTCTCACCGGCCTGCCCGAGAACGATCTCATCCGTGGCTTTTGCGAGCGTTGCCGGACAGGCGGTCTCGATATTTCCCGCGCTAGCGTTTTCATCGATACCCTGCATCCGATTTTCGAAGGGCGCGGATTTCGCTGGAACGATACCGAGACCAACGAAAGCGACATGTTCGAATACCGCTCGACCAGCGAAGGCGAAGCCGCACAGAACTGGCGCCGCTCTATTTTCTATCACATGCTCGAAAGTAGCCTCGATGAGCTCAAGATTGATTTCGCCGATCGCGCCTCGCTTGATTTTTCGCTGATCGACGAACTCGCCGCAAAGGGGCACCGGCATTTTGTCGCGTTCGTACACCGGTTCGGCGAAGCCGGCACGCTCGGCCAGATGGACTGCGTCTATTCCTACTGGGTGACGCGGCGCGCCGACGGCTTTGGGGAGCAGGGCCTGGCGGCGCTACGCGACCTGGTGCCGCTGCTCGGGCTCACGATCAAGTCCGCCGCGCAGGTCGATATCGCGCGAACGCTCGGCCGGGTCTATCTCGGACGCGACGCCTCCGAGCAGGTACTGCGCGGGCGGATGTCGCGCGGCGTGACCGAACGGATCAAGGCCGTGCTGTGGTTTTCCGATCTGCGCGGCTCGACCGCGATCGGCGAGCGCATCGGGCCCGACGAGATCATCCCGTTTCTCAACGACTATGCGCAAGCCTCCATCGATGCGATCCACGATGCCGGCGGCGAGGTGCTGAAATTGATCGGCGACGGCGTGCTGGCGATGTTCAAGCATGACAACATGGCGGTGGCCAAGCACGCCGCACTTCGCGCCGAGCGTCGTTTCCGGCACAACTTGAATTCGTTGAACGCCCGCCGTTCCGCCGAGGGACGCCCGACCACGTCAGCCTATGTCGGCCTGCATGTCGGGGAGGTGTTTTATGGCAATATCGGCAGCGAGGATCGGCTGGACTTCACCGCAGTGGGGCCGGCCGTCAACGAAGTCAGCCGCATCGCGTCAATGTGCGGTTCGGTCGACCGCGAATTCCTGACGTCGTCAGATTTTTGGAGCGGGCTCAATGCCACCGGCCGGGGCTACCTGGTTTCCACCGGCCGGTTTGCGCTGCGCGGCATCGGCCGCGCGCAGGAGCTCTACACGCTCGATCCCGATATCGCGTCGGACGAGGTCATCGCAGGGAAATACGAACGCTATCTCGCGAGCTAGGCGGCGTTGGCGCGCATCGTGTAAAGTCCGAGCGCCAGCAGCGAGGCCACCGACAGCACGGTGCCGAGCGCGAACATCGCCTCATGCGAGACCGTTGCCGCGAGATAAACCCCAGTCGCAGCACCCATCATCTGCCAGAAGCCGAGCAGCGCCGAGGCGGCGCCGGCTTTCTCGCCGAACGGCGACAGCGCTTGCGCGGTGCCCAGCGGATTGACGATGCCCATGCCGAGCAGAAACACCGACATGGCGCCAAGGAACGGCAGGAAGTTCGCGTCGAAGATCGACACCAGCACGCTCGCCAGGCTGCCGGCTGCCGCCAGCCACAACCCGCCTTGGATCGAACGGTCGAGCCCGAAGCGGGGCGCCAGCCGGGTTGCCAGCATGCCGGCGGCGAACACGATCATGACGGTGCCGGCGAAAAAAAGACCAAGCTGGATCGGTGTGAAGTGCAGCCCTTCGATCAGCACTCGGGGTGCTGCCGAAAACATCGAGAACAACCCGCCCATGATCAGGCTGACAGTCGCGGCCGGAATCAGGAAACGCCGGTCGGCGATGAGCCCAAGATAGTTTTTGGCGATCGCAAGCGGATTGAGCGGGATCCTCGTCGAGCGATGGGTTTCGCCGAGTACTGTGCCATAGGCGATGGCGCCGATCGCCGCGAAAATTCCGACAAAGACGAATTCGGAACGCCAGCCGAACGCGTGGTCGAGCGCACCGCCGAGCAACGGCGAGAAGCCGGGGGCGGCTGCCATCGCGATCATGATCAGCGCCATCGCGCGGCCCAGCGCCGCGCCGGAGAAGAGATCGCGGGCGATCGCCCGCGACAGCACCGAGGTCGAACAGGCGCCGGTGGCCTGGATGACGCGCCCGACCAGAAGGCCCGGCAAGTCGGTGGCGAGGCCGCACCAGATGCTGCCGGCGCAGAACACCGCAAAGCCCGTCAGCACTGGCCAGCGCCGGCCGTAGCGATCCGAGATCGGCCCGACCAGGAGTTGTCCGACCGCGAACACCGCGAGGAATACCGTGATCGAGGACGTCACATCGGCGGTCGAGACATGCAGCGACGCCGCCATCTGCGGCAGCGACGGCAGGAGGATGTTGGTGGCAAGGGTTCCCGTCGCCGCCAGCGCTGCGAGCACCGCGACTTGCAGGAAGGTCGAGGAGATTTCGGGGAGCGGGGCGATTTCGATCGTCGAGGCGGTCTGGTCGGTCATGGCGGCTCCCGTTGGATATGAAATGATGTGTATCATATAAAACGGGAGAGGGAAGCTCTAATTGGGGGCGGGAATGCGGGAATGGTGAGACCGTCATTGCGAGCGCAGCGAAGCAATCCATAGCCGCAAAGAAGGATGGATTGCTTCGTCGCTTCGCTCCTCGCAATGACGAAAGAAATATCTGAAGCGGCTCTCTCAGCAAGCCCTTCAACCCTTCGCCGCCTCGCCGACCATCTCCGGCTGCCGCGCCAGCGAAACGGCCGGCGACAGCAGGATCACCAGCGCCTGGGCGCCGAAGATCGCGAGCGCCAGATAAAGGCACGCTTCCGCGCCATAAAATCCGCCGACGATGGCGCCGAGCGCGGAGCCGACCGGGCGGGCGCCATAGCTCATGATGTTGATCGCCGAGACCCGCCCGAGGAGTGAAGGCGGCGTCACCGATTGCCGCAGTGTCGTGGTGCTGATCACCCACAGGATCGGCCCGACGCCGAGCAGGAAGAAACTCAGGCCCGCCAGCAGCGGCGTGGCAATCACCGTCGTGAGCGCCATCACCGCGGCCGCGACAAAACCGGTCACCGGCCCGAGCCCGATCACAGTGCCGAATGGCAGCCGGCGCATCACGCGCGTCGCCGAGAGCGCGCCGACCACCATGCCGACGCCGTACATCGCGAGCGTGGCGCCGACCCCGGTCGCCGATAGGCCGAGATGACGCACCGCATAGGGCACGAACACCGCGAGCAGCAGGAACGAGGCGGTGTTGAAGATGAACTGCGTGACGAACACCGGCCGCAGCAGCGGGTGATGCAGCACGAAGGCCGCGCCTTCCTTGATTTCCTGCAGCGGATGGCGCCGTGGCGCCCGCGCGCGATCGGGTTCATAGATGCCGGCCAGCAACACGACCGCTGACACCGAGAGCGCCGCGGCAAATCCAAACGCCGGCGCAGCGCCGACCCATCCCACCAGCACGCCGCCCAGGGCGGGTCCGCTGGCAAAGGCGACGGTGCGTGCGAGTTCGATCCGCGCATTGGCCGCGGGCAATAATGGTGGCGATACCAGCGACGGCACCAGCGCGGGCGCCGCCACGCTGTAGGCGACCGTTCCGCATACCGCGACGAAGCCGAGCAACGCGAGCAGCGGCAGCGTCAGCAGGTCGAGCCCGATCAGAATCAGGATCCCGACCAGCGCCGCGGCACGCAGGGCCTCCGAGCCCGCCATCAGCCAGCGCCGCGAGATGCGGTCGGCGAGAAGGCCCGCGGGGATCGCAAACAGGATAAACGGCAGCGTCAGCGCGGTCTGTAACAGCCCGGTCTGGCCTTCGCCGACGCCGAGCAGCAGCACCGCGACGATCGGAGCTGCGGCGAGGGCAATCTGCTCGGCGGATTGCGCGGCGAGATTGGACCATGCCAGGCGGTTGAAGGTCGGCGGCAGGCGGAGCGCGTTGTCGATGGCGGACATGGAGGGTTCCTTGGCTGAATTCCCTAACATTTTCGTGTCGCCACCATTGTCCGGCCCTTGGGACCTCCAAACCACCCGCTTCCCGACAAGTCAGGGGCAAACCTGTCAGATGCACTTGCAAATGAGTTGCAATAAAAGCCAACATCGGCCATCTTATGGAACATGGACGCACGATCGCCCGGCTTGACCCCGGATTCCCTCGCAAAGGCAATAACCGGCCATCCGCTGGATGGCTCGGGCTGGCGTGCCGAGCGGGGAGAGCCGTCGCTGGCGGGGATGTTCGCCTCGGTGCGAACGGCGAAGCAGGGGCCGTTCTGGCGCAAGCTGCTGGCGTTCCTGGGTCCAGGCTACCTCGTCGCGGTCGGCTATATGGATCCCGGCAACTGGGCGACCTCGCTCGCCGGCGGTTCCAAATTCGGCTACGCGCTGCTGACGGTGGCGATGTTGTCCAACCTGATGGCGATCGTGCTGCAGTCGCTGTGCACCCGGCTCGGCGTCGGCGCCGGGCGCGACCTCGCGCAGGCCTGCCGCGATTCTTTTCCGCGTTGGGTCTCATTGCCGCTGTGGCTGTCGGCGGAAATCGCCATCACCGCCACCGATCTGGCCGAAGTCATCGGCACCGCCATCGGCCTCAATCTCTTGTTTCACATTCCGCTCGAGATCGGGGTGATCATCACCGCGGCCGACGTGTTTCTCATTCTCGCGCTGCAGGCGTTCGGCTTTCGCTGGATCGAAGCTTTTGTCGTCGCGATGCTCGGTGTGATCGCGGCGTGTTTTGCGATCCAGATCGCGATGGCCGATCCGGATTGGGGCGCGGTCATCAGGGGCTTCGCGCCGACCACGGATATTCTCGCCAATCGCGAGATGCTGTATCTGGCGCTCGGCATTCTCGGCGCCACCGTGATGCCGCATAATCTCTATCTGCATTCGGGGCTGGTGCAGACCCGCGGCTATGGCGACGGCATCGAGGAAAAGCATGAAGCGATCAAGCTTGCGACCATCGATTCCTCGATCGCGCTCTGCCTGGCGCTGGTGATCAACGCGTCGATCCTGATCCTGGCGGCAGCGACGTTTCACCGCGTCGGCAAGACCGACGTCGCCGAACTCGATCAGGCCCATTCGTTCCTGGCGCCGCTTTTGGGCTCGAGCCTGGCGCCGACGCTGTTTGCGATCGCCCTTCTGTGTTGCGGGCTGAACTCGACCATCACGGCGACGCTGTCGGGTCAGATCGTGATGGAGGGCTTTCTCAATTTGCGCATCGCGCCCTGGCTGCGGCGCATGGTGACGCGGCTGATCGCCATCGTGCCGGCGGTGATCGTGACGATCTGGGCCGGCGAGAAAGCCACCGGTCAGCTATTGATCCTCAGTCAGGTGGTGCTCAGCCTGCAACTGCCGTTCGCGGTGGTGCCGCTGGTGATGTTCACCGCCAGCCGCGCCAAGATGGGACCGTTCGTCGCCCCACGCTGGCTGACGGCGCTGGCCGCGCTGACCGCGGTCATCATCATCGTGCTGAACGCGAAGCTGGTGTGGGATTTTGTCAGTGGGTGAGGGTGAGGAAGACGCGAATAGCGAATGGCGAGTAGCGAATAGGGCAATTTCCATTCGCTACTCGCCACCCGCCTGCTAATCCTGCGGCTCCGACAGCACTTCGCCGGAGGCGTCGATGCGCAGCCAGCCGGACGGAGCAAGCCGCTGCTGCGGCAGGAAGCGGCCCTTGTAGTCCATCTTTTTCGAGCCCTCGATCCAGTAGCCGAGATAGACGTAAGGCAGTCCCTGCCGGCGGGCGCGGGCGATGTGGTCGAGGATCATGAAGGTGCCGAGCGAGCGGTTTTCCTCCGACGGCTCGAAGAACGAATACACCATCGACAGCCCGTCGCTGAGCACGTCGGTCAGCGCCACCGCCACCAGCTCCTCGCCGCGGCCGGTGATGGCGCTGTCGATGCCGCGCCGGCGGTACTCGATGATCCGGGTTTCGACGTGGCTGTCCTCCACCATCATCGCGTAGTCGAGCACGGTCATGTCGGCCATGCCGCCATGGCGATGGCGCTGGTCGAGATAGGCGCGGAACACCGAATATTGCTCCGAGGTCGGCACCGCGCTGCGCTGTTCGCCGATGATGTCGGCGTTGCGCGCCAGAATCTTCCTGAAATTGCGCGACGGCCGGAACTCGTTGGCGACGACGCGCACGGAAACGCAGGCGCGGCACTGGTCGCAGGCCGGGCGGTAGGCGATCGACTGGCTGCGCCGGAACCCGCCATGGGTGAGCAGGTCGTTGAGGTCGCCGGCCTTGTCGCCGACCAGATGCGTGAACACCTTGCGCTCATGCCGGCCGGGCAGATAGGGACAGGGCGAGGGCGCCGTGAGGTAGAATTGCGGGGTATCACGCGAGTGCTGGGTCACGGGATCTCGTCAGCCTCCGGAAAGCGAAGCGGGCGCCAGCATCGCGCCGCGGAGGCTGACCGTCAATCAGTTTACCCAGGAACCGCTAAGCGAACCTTTAAGTGGACCGTTAAGCGGTTTACCTGTCTTCAGAACGTTCGCGCCGGTTGCGCCACCTGGGTCCGGATCGAGCTGTTGATGACCACGGTTCCCAGGACGATATCATGCAGCAGCCGCCGGCGGCCGTTGAACAGGCCGATCAGCAGAACCAGCGGCGTCAGGAACGATATCGACACCCAGAACAGCACCGCATGGGTGGCGCCGAGGACAAAATAGCTCGGCGCGCCGTACCAGGTGCGCAGCTCCAGGTCCATCACCCGCATGCCCACGGTAGCCGAATGCGGCCCGCCCAGCGATGCGCCATAATAGATCACCGCCCAGATCACCGAGGCCGGCCACACCAGCAAGAACAGCAGCCAGCCCAGTCCCAGCGTGATCAGGCCGAACACGGCAATGAACACGTAAGCCAGAATGACCGGGATCGCGAGCACCACGAGGTCGATCAGGAACGCAAACACCCGCCGCGTCAGCACGCCGCGAAACCATTCCGGCTGCGTGAGCGGATCGAAGGCATGCGGCTGATAATTCGCACCGCCGCTGCGCCAGGCGCCGCCGCTAGTGTAACCCGAACCGCTGTCAGACATGATCCATCCTCCGCAACTGCGCCGTCGCCCCGCGAGACATGGGCATGGGAGTGGTCTGCTGCAAGAGCATATCCGGCCAACGACGCACGGCGTCTCTCCGGGATGGTCCCAACGGGTCGGCGCCTTGCACCGCCCGATGACAGGCTCCGGACCAGACCGCAGATGTGCAATTGCACATCGGGAATCTCGAGATTCCGGGTTCGCGTCTTCGACGCGCCCCGGAATGACGAAGCTCCGGTCACCCCATCTTCAGCTTTTCCGCCGCCTGCGGCGCGAAGTAGGTCAAAATACCGTCGGCGCCGGCGCGCTTGAACGCCAACAGGCTTTCCATCATCGCCCGCTCGCCGTCGATCCAGCCATTGCCGCTGGCGGCCGCGATCATCGCGTATTCGCCGGACACCTGGTAGACGAAGGTCGGCATCGCAAAAGTGTCTTTGACGCGCCGCACGATATCGAGATAGGGCATGCCCGGTTTGACCATCACCATGTCCGCGCCTTCGGCGATGTCGAGTTCGACCTCGCGCAGCGCCTCGTCGGAATTGGCGCTGTCCATCTGATAGGTGCGCTTGTCGCCGGTCAGCGTCTTCGCCGAGCCGATGGCGTCGCGGAACGGGCCGTAGAAGGCGCTGGCATATTTTGCCGCGTAGGCCATGATCTGCACGTCGAGAAATCCGGCAGCGTCGAGCGCCTCGCGGATGGCGCCGACGCGGCCGTCCATCATGTCGGAAGGTGCGATGATGTCGCAGCCGGCTTCGGCCTGCACCAGCGCTTGCCGCACCAGCACCGCGACGGTCTCGTCGTTGAGGATCCTGCCGTCCTCGATCAAGCCGTCATGGCCATGGCTGGTGAAGGGATCCAGCGCGACGTCGCACAGCACCCCTAAGCCTGGAAATTCCTGCTTGATCGCGCGCACCGATTTGCAGACCAGATTGTCCGAATTAAGCGCCTCGGAGCCGTGCTCGTCGCGCAGGCTGGGCTCGGTATAGGGAAACAGCGCGATGCACGGGATATTCAGCTTCATCGCGCGCTCGGCGTCGCGCACCGCCTGATCGACGCTGAGCCGCTCGACGCCGGGCATCGAGGCCACGCCGGCGCGCTTGTTGTCGCCGTCGATCACGAACAGCGGCCAGATCAGATCGTCCGTGGTCAGGACGTTTTCCCGCACCAGCCGGCGCGCCCATTCGGCCTTGCGGTTGCGGCGCGGGCGCACCATCAGATCGAGGGTCGGGGCGGCGAGGGCGGTCCTGGGCCGCGTCGCGTCGCGCATTTCGATCGGACGCCCGAATTTGATCGCCATGTGGTGAACACTCCTGGAAGGCAGATTCTCGAAAGCCAGACTTGCGAAAGCCAGACTTGCTTTGCGAAAGCCAGACTTGCGAAAGGTGGACTGGATTCGACCTGTTTCCAACGCTAGCACTTTGCAATCAGTCCGTCACCGCCACCTTGACCTGCCGCAAGAACCTCACGCAAGTGTGGCCAAACCGGGAAAATGTCGCAACGCACAGCAACGGCCCGATTGATTTTGCTGCGCCAAGAGGCCATGAGTGCCCGATGAAGGCGCGTTCGCGATCGAGAGCCCCAACCCCGATGTCAGAAGCCGCATCACGCGACCACTCGCACGACAATGGCATGTCGGTGGCGGCGATCTCATCGGAGCGGATCGAGACCGACGAAAATGTCTGGACCCGGCGGCTGG
>Ga0208989_10000085_pt1 | contig 19730 bp, 17 predicted proteins | sample MedBloCAOM3_M1_FD_187852 | JGI IMG/M metagenome (GOLD analysis project Ga0208989, IMG submission 187852) | Forest soil microbial communities from El Dorado National Forest, California, USA - Mediterranean Blodgett CA OM3_M1 (SPAdes) (version 2) | ecosystem: Environmental > Terrestrial > Soil >...
GCGCAAAACCCATTGATGCGGGATCGCTTTGTAGCGAAAATAGGAGCGCACCTTGACCGAGTAGGGCGACATCTCGGCGCCGATGATGCGATAGCCGTCAGTCATTGGGGTCGCTCATGGGGGTCGCTCCTCCGCTTCGCGTTTCTTGACGGCTATGTCGCCGGCTTTATCTGGAGAATGATCTACATCATTCAATACGCAATGTCAGGAATAACCACGAAGTTCTAAGGCAAGGATTGCAAGACAGGGCGGAACGAACAAGGGTTGCAAATGCACCAGCTGGCCACACACGACGATGTCATAGCCACCGGGCAGCCGGGCTTGCTCGCGCCGGATACATCGGGAATGAACTTCTACCGCGCCGATCCGGCGCTGACCGATCTCTTGCGCATCCACCTGCCCGATCCGCTGTTTCGTCATATCGAGCCCCATCTCGACCGGCTCGGCGCGCTCGCCGGCGGCCATCTCGACGAATGCGCGAGGCTTGCCGACCGCCACGTGCCGGTGTTGCACCAGCGCGACCGTTTTGGGCGCGACGCGCAGTGGATCGAGTACCATCCAGCCTATCGCGAACTGGAGCGCGCGGCGTTCGGCGAATTCGGCATTCACGCGATGTCGCTCCGCAAGGGCATCATGGGCTGGCCGGACAAATACCCTGTTGTGGCCAAGCACGCCTTTACGTTTTTGTTCAACCAGGCCGAGTTCGGCCTGGGTTGCCCGATCAATGTCACCGATGGCTGCGCCAAGCTGCTTTCGAATTTCGGCAGCGAGGCGTTGAAGGCAAAATATCTTGATGGCCTCACCCAGACCGACATGAGCGGGCTGACCCAAGGCGGCCAGTTCATGACCGAGAAGGAAGGCGGCTCCGACGTCGGCAAGCTTACGACCATAGCGGTGCAGGAAGGCGACCACTGGCGTCTCGCGGGCGAGAAATGGTTCTGCTCCAATGCGGACGCAGAAGTGGTGATGCTATTGGCGCGGCCGCAAGGCGCGATCGGCGGTACCCGCGGCGTCGGCCTGTTTTTGATGCCGCGACGGCTCGATGACGGCTCGCCCAATCACTACCGGATCGTGCGGCTGAAGGACAAACTCGGCACCCGCTCGATGGCCTCGGGCGAGATCAAGCTCGAAGGCGCGATTGCCTATGCGGTGGGAAAGCTCGATCGCGGCTTCGTGCAGATGGCCGAGATGGTCAATTCGTCGCGGCTTTCCAACGGCGTCAAATCCACCGCGCTGATGCGCCGCGCCCATCACGACGCGATGACGGTTGCCGCAAATCGCGTGGTGTTCGGAAGCCGCATTATCGATCTGCCGCTGGCGCGGCGGCAATTGATGAAGATCATGCTGGCGACCGAACAGGCGCTGTCGATGAGTTTTATCACCGCCGACGCGCTCGACCGCGCCGAGGCCGGCAGCCAGGACGCCGCGGCGCTGCTGCGTATTCTGACGCCGACCCTGAAATTCCGAGCCACCCGCGACGCACGAAAAGTCTGCGGCGACGCGCTGGAGATGCGTGGCGGCATCGGCTATATCGAGGAATTTGCAACCTCTAGACTGCTGCGCGACGCCCATCTCGGCTCGATCTGGGAAGGCACCGGCAACATCGTCGCGCTCGATGCGCTGAAGCGCGCGGTCGGCCGCCATGGCGCCGATGCCGCGCTCGCCGCCGACCTGCACGCCCGGCTCGACGACAGCGCCAACGTGCCGCAGGCTTGGCGCAATCGCCTGCGCGATCTCACCGACCGCGCGGTTCGCTTTGCCCGCAAGGTGGCGTCCCGTACCGACAACGAAGCCGAGGCGCGCCGCGCCACCAGCCTGCTCTATCATGTCGCCAGTGCGGTGGCGCTGGCATGGGAGGGCGGGCGTATCCACGAGATGCGCGGCGATGCGCGCCGGCTGTTGCTGTCGCGGCTGGTGATCGATCACCGCTTACAGGCGAACGACCCGTTCCGGCTCACGGAAAATTCCGCGCAGCGCGCGATATCAGGCCATCTGCTTGGCGAGCGCGCGGTCGGAATGGCCGAGGTTGGCGAATTGCTTTCGGCAGCGTAGGCTGCCGGCGGAAAGACACGCCGGTTCAAAAAATACAGAAAATAAAAGGGAGTCTCCGATGAAGGCCGCCGTCCTGCATGAAGTCAACAAGCCGCTGGTGATCGAGGATGTCAGCCTGCCAAAACCCGGGCCGCGCGAGGTCCTGATCCGCACCAGCGTCGCCGGGCTCTGTCACTCCGACCTGCATTTCATGGAGGGGCTTTATCCGCATCCGCTGCCGGCCGTGCTCGGCCACGAGTCGGCCGGCATCGTCGAGCAGGTCGGCGTCGACGTCACCTACGTAAAGCCCGGCGATCATGTCGTGACGTGTCTCTCGGTGTTCTGCGGCACCTGCGACAATTGCTCGACCGGGCGGCCGGTGCTGTGCACCGATACTACCGTGAAGATGCTGCCGGGCGCATCCAACCGGATGTCATGGGCGCGATCGGAAAAACTGAACCAGTTCCTCAACCTGTCGTCCTTCGCCGAGCAGATGCTGGTGCACGAGAATGCCATCGTCAAAATCCGCAAGGATATGCCGCTGGAACTCGCCGCGCTGATCGGTTGCGGCGTCATCACCGGCTACGGTGCGGTGGTGAACACCGCAAAGGTCGCGCCCGGCGAAACCGTGGTGGTGATCGGCTGTGGCGGCGTCGGCATGGCCGCGATCAACGGCGCGGAGATCGCAGGCGCCGGCCGCGTCATCGCGGTCGACACCAATCCGGCTAAACTTCAATTGGCCACAAAATTAGGCGCCACCGACATCGTCGATCCCCGGAATGGCGATGTGGTGCAGCAGGTGCGCGATCTCACCAATGGCGGCGTGCATCATTCGTTCGAAGTGCTTGGCCGCAAGGAAACCGCGGAGCAGGCCTTCGCGATGCTGGCGCCCGGCGGCACCGCGACCATCGTCGGAATGATTCCGTTCGGCCAGAAGATCGAGCTGCACGGCTTCGACTTCCTGCGCGAACGCAAAATCCAGGGCTCGTCGATGGGTTCGAATCATTTCCGCGTCGACATGCCGCGGCTCGTCGAATTCTACATGCGCGGCAAGCTGCATCTGGAGGACTGGATTTCGGCGAAGCTGAAATTGTCGGAGATCAATGAGGGTTTTGCCGCGATGAAGGCCGGCAAGACCGTGCGCAGCGTGATCGTGTTTGATGCCTAGTCTAGATTCTCGGGACGACGGTTGGCGCTGATTAGCGTTACCACGAAACGTGCGCTGACACGGCGAGCCAGCCGCCGTTGCGCCGCGCCCAGACATCGGTGTAGCGACCCGAACCGTAGCTATCGCGGCAGCATCCGCTGCATGATGCGGTCGCGGTAAATGAACATATGGACCATCGCCGCCGCCACGTGGATGCCGATCACCACCAGCAGTGTCCATTCCATCGCCTGATGCAAGCCATCGAACGCCTTTCCGGCAGCCGCATTTTCCGAAGCCAACATCGGCATAGGTGCGAGATAAAAGAATGATATCGACCAGCCGCGATACGACGAAAATAGCCAGCCGGTGACGGTCGTGGCCAATGCCAGTGCATAGAGCAGCCAATGTACGGCTTCCGAGCTCAGCCGCTGCCATGGGGGAAGCGAACTCTCGGGCGCCACAGGATGAGCAAGTCGCCATGCGAACCGCAGAACGATGAGTATCAGAATGACGATTCCAAAGGAGACATGAAATGTCATGGCGGCGCCGGGCTTCATGCCCCGATGAATATCCGGCATCAACCAGCCGATTGGATATTGCACGAGCAGAAGCGCCACGACGAGCCAGTGGAACACCTTTGCGGTGGTCCCGTATTGCAAACGATCGGTCATGAGGTTCTCTAACGATATTGGCAGGAATCTTCGTACAAGTTCGAATCGCAACGCGGGCGTGGCGCGAAACAGGTGGCGTTTCGTCAGGGCTGAGCGAGCCGCGTGGAGGAGCGCGACATCGGATTGACGGGGCCGGAGGTACCGGCGCGTTCGCTCGCACCGGGATTACTTCCAGGTACGGGGAACGCGTATCCCACGATGGACTTGATGACCCAGCGATCGGACGCCGGCGTCAATCCGTAACCAACGCCGAAGTTCACGCCAAAGTCGCCGAGCTTGAAATCCGTCACGGCGAACAAGGTGTGTTGTTGATCGGCAGGCTTCAGGAAGTTCCCGATCTCGCCGAAGTCGGCATAATATTCGAGGCCGACGAACAGGTCCGGACCGAGCTTTCGCGCCAGGCGTGCTGCGGGCGTGAAGTCTGCCTGACCATATTTTCCGAAGCCGATGTCCACGATCGGGTTGACGATAAATTCGTAATCCGCATTACGCACCCCGATGATGGGCCGTATCTCCATTCCAAACCTTGTCTGCGAGAATTTCGGCGTGGTGTTGCTGAACTCGAAATTGACGCCATAAAAAAAGTTGCGCTCCGCGGCATTGGGCGAGACGAACAGGGTCCGCAGCTTGAAGGAGTCTGACAGAAATTGCCGGTCCTGGATGGCGAAGGGAAGATAGAGCCCGACTTCCCACCAGTCGGTCACGCCATAGGCGAATTCCGGCGTCCCATTGATGCTGTTATGGGAGACGAGACCGCCCGGAAACGGCGGATCCTTGACGCCGAGGGGGATGTAATTGAGGTGCTGTTGGATCGTGAACTGGCCGGGCGCTGCAATCCCGGCGTTGTAAACCTGGATTTCGTCAACGGCCTTCGCCGGCTGCGCCAGCACGATCCAGAGAGCCGCGCCAACTAACGAATAGAGGCGGCGGGAGCCGCGTCTAAAACAATTTTTCATTATCGCCCCAGCGCCTGCCTACGCCGCCCCAATCAAGATGCCGACGGCGAGCACGATGGCGCCGCCGAGCACGATCTGGAACACCGCCTGCAGGAACGGCGTGTCCATATATCGCGCGCGAATGTAGGCGATGGCCCACAACTCGAAGAACACCACGATGCCCGCAATCGCGGTCGCGATCCAGAACGCATTGGCCCATGAGTCGGGAACCAGATAGGGCAAGGTGTGGCCCAGACCGCCGAGCGTCGTCATCAGCCCGCAGGTCAATCCGCGCAGCCAGGGCGAACCGCGTCCGGTCAACGATCCGTCGTCTGACAGCGCCTCGGCAAACCCCATGCTGATGCCGGCGCCGATCGAGGCGGCGAGTCCTACCAGAAACGTCTGCCAGTTCTGATGCGTCGCAAACGCCGCGGCGAAAAGCGGAGCGAGTGTCGACACCGAGCCGTCCATCAATCCGGCGAGACCCGGCTGTACATATTGCAGGACGAACACGCGCCGGCGCGTCTTGTCCTCTTCCGCGCGCACGTCCGGGCTGAGGATCTGGTCGGTCAGCCTTGCCGCGATGTTTTCGTGGCCTTTTTCTGCTTCCGCGAGATCGCCGAGCAGCCTGCGGACGCCGACATCCTGGGTTTGCTCGGCCGCCTTGACATAAAACCGCTCGGCCTCGAACTCCATCGTCGCGGCCTCCTTGCGGATGGTGTCGAGCGACAGGTTTTTCGTCAGCCAGATCGGACGGCGCCGCAGGAATCCCCGGACGTTATCTCTTCGAATTGGCGGAAGGTTTTTGCCGAAACGCTGTTCGTACATTTCAAGCAGCATGTGCCGATGGCCTTTTTCCTCCTCCGCCATCTCCTCGAATATCTTGGCCGATTCGGGATAGCGCTCCGCGAGATCTTCGGCGAAGCTTGTGTAGATTCGGCTGTCTTCCTCTTCCGCGGAGATTGCAACCGCCAGGACTTCCCGCTCGGTCAGATCGGCAAAATTCTTCATCAGAGCGTTCCTAACGATTTAGAATGGTTCTAAAGATATAGAGATTCGACGTGGCTCGGTCAAATCCATCGCGCGTGAGCGAAGCTGTGCCTCAAATGATTTCACGATTCCGCAATCTGGAACCGTTGCAGCCGGCGCCCGTTCGAACTCCTGTTGCAGGATCCATTGACTGGAGATCTCATGGACAAAGTTAAATACCGCCTGAACGATCCGCGGCTGGCGCCACGTCGAACCAAGCTCGAGATTCCCGGCTGGGCCGGCAAGCGCGAACCTCGCGTGGATGGTTCGCGCGAACAGGTGTGGCATTGCGTGCCCTTTTCGGAAGGCGCGCAATACGGGATTGAACTGTTTTATCCTTACGACAACGAACTGCGCGTCAGTACCAAAGACGGCCATTTGATACTTGACGGAGATTGGGGGCCGGCGCCGGACGGGGGCGTGCAGTGGCCACCGTTCCGAAACTTCGGCGACCATTTTTATACCTACCAGATTCTTTTGGATATCAAGGTCGAAAAGGGCATGGCGATCCGGACTGAACCGCATCCACGATTCTACACCGACCGCACCGACACCGTGCCGGTCGCGGTTCCGGCGCTGGTGCGAAACTGGTGGCCGATGATGTTCTTTACCGTCTTTAAGGCGCCGGCCGAGGGCCGCACCCACATTTTCAGGCCGAATGAACCGTTCGCGCAGATTATCGTGATCCCCGAGGAAGCCTCCTTTGAACTCGAGAAGATGAGCGAGGAGGAATCTGCCGAGCGCGAACTCCAGGCGCGGCGTATCTATGCCAGCCGGCCGACGCTGTCGGCCGGAACCGAGTGGACCTCGTCGACCGACACCGTGTTCGACGGGACCTATCGGCATCTTCATCGCGCCGCAAAGGAGAAAGCTCGCCAGGATTAGGCGCAAAAAAGTAGGCGCATAAAAAAACAGGACCCTTCGGGTCCTGTTTTCTCATCATCTGTATAGCACGACCTCAATAGTCGCGGCGGTAGAAGCTGTGATGGTGGTGATGATGGTGGCGGTAGTAGCGGTATCGCGGCGGCACCACGACGACACGGGGCGCATATCTGCGATAGAAGCCGTGATGGTGATGATGGTGATGATAGCCGTAGAGCTGTGCCAACTGGACGTTTTCGTCCGCTGACGGGCCAGGCGCGGATTCATCGACAGCTTGCAGCAGCGAGGCGGCATTCGGGATCGGCTCGAGCAGCTCGGCAAAGGAATTCGCCCTCAACACGTCGGTCGGGGCCGGACTTGGAGTTGGCGCAGCCTGAGCGGCATTGAATGCTCCGAGCGTCGCCACCGCTCCCAAAAGTCCAGCGATCTTCTTTTCCATATTCTTCTCCAATTGACTTGTCGCCGGGCGCAATACCCGACGGTCGGCAACGCGGCCCGCCGAAAAATGGTTCCCGCGACGATTTCGCATGATGCCATGCTGATAGTGAACTGATGATGAACTTATTATGGCTCTCGTTCTCTGGCTTGCTTCACGAATTGCAACAGTAAGCGGCTAACCTGCTCCGGCTGCTCCTGCTGCACCCAATGGCCGGCGCCCTCGACCAGATGACAGCCGATCATCTGCGTGCATGCGCTTGCCTGCATCGCTTCGAATACGCGGGGACGCTGATATGTGCCCCAGTCCTGCTTGCCCGAGATAAAGCACGAGGGCACGTCGATGGTTCGGCCAGAGAATGTTTCCAGTTCGGCGGTGAACGCGCCGGAAGTGCCGCAGCGATACCATTGCAGGCCGCCCTGGAATCCGGTGCGCGCATATTCGGTGCTGTAGAAGGAAAGCTCGCTGTCGGGCAGCCATTGGTTGGCAGCGATTACATTCGCTGACGGCATTTCCTCCGCGACGGTCTCGGCCATGTTCTTGGCGAGATCCATCACATAATAGGTCGGCAGTTTTGCCAATTCGCTCGCGGACCACGATTTGAGCGGATAGGGCGTGTTGTCTTTCCAGTCCGCGCTCTTGTGATGATAATAGGCGCGCAGGAAATCATGCGCGCCCTGCGGCGCGCGGTGCATGTCCGCGTTGGCTTGCCGCGTCGAGTAGTACCATTGATAGTGCTTGCGGGCACGCGGCAGCGCCGCAAGCTCACGATGCACGGGATCATCCAGCTTCGACCTCGGCGGCGCGTTAGCGGTGTCAAACGGCAGCGGCGGCGGTCCCGCGAATGGCGCGCTCATCAATGCGACCGATCGAAACACATCGGGCCGCACCAACGCGCACCATGCGGCGACCGAACTGCCGAAATCGTGTCCGACCACTGAAGCAACCGAGCGATAGCCGAACGCCGACACCAGTCCGAGCGCGTCGCGCACCAGGTTCAGCAGCCGGAACGAATTGAGATCGCCGTCATAGCTCGCGTCCCAGCCGGTGGTGCGGCCATAGCCGCGCTGATCCGGCGCGATCACGTGATAACCGGCGGCGGCCAGCGCCGGCATCACCTTGCGCCAGCTGTAGGCAAGTTCGGGAAAGCCGTGCAGCAGCAGCACGCAGGGGCGGCCCTTGGTTTCGAAGCCTGCCTCCAGCACCTGCATGCGCAAGCCGTTGATGTCGTCGACGAAGCGCGAGCGGATGCCGGAGGGAACGGGGATGCCGGGGAGGGTGGCGGTTGTGTTCATGGGTGCGTCTCCTCATGGTGAGGAGGCGCCTATGCGCCGTCTCGAACCATGAGGCCAAGGTATCGCTCATCCTTCGAGACGCGCGCAAGAGCGCGCTCCTCAGGATGAGGACCTCGCGCTACACCCTCACCACCGTCTTCGGCCAATAACGATCGCGCAAATGCCGCTTCACCAGTTTACCAGTGGGCGTGCGCGGCAGCTCGGCCTCGAAGTCGATGCTGCGCGGGCATTTGATCGGCGACAGGTGCTTGCGGCAAAACACGATCAGCTCGGCTTCCAGCTCTTTCCCAGCCCGCGCCATGTCGTGCGGCTGCACCACCGCCTTGACCTCTTCGCCCATTTCTTCGTTCGGAACGCCGAACACCGCCACATCGGCGATCTCGGGATGGGTGATCAGCACGTCCTCGGTCTCCTGCGGATAGATGTTCACGCCGCCGGAGATGATCATGTAGGACTTGCGGTCGGTGAGATAAAGAAAGCCCTCGTCGTCGAGATAGCCGACGTCGCCCAGCGTCGACCAGCCCTTGGCGTTATAGGCGCGTTTCGTTTTCTCGGGATCGTTGTGATAGGAAAACGCCGGCGCGTCGGCGAAATACACCGCGCCGATCTGTCCCGTCGGCAATTCCTGATCGTTCTCGTCGAGTATCCTGACCTTGCCGACCACAGCGCGGCCGACGGTGCCGCGATGCGACAGCCATTGCTGCGACGTCGATACGGTGACGCCATTGCCTTCGGAGCCGGCGTAGTACTCGATCAGGATCGGTCCCCACCATTCGATCATCTTCGCCTTGACGTCGATCGGGCAGGGCGCGGCGGCGTGGATCGCGCCCTGCAGCGACGAGACGTCGTAGCGCGTCCGCACTTCTTCCGGCAGCTTCAGCATGCGTACGAACATGGTCGGCACCAGCTGCGACTGGGTGATCCTGTGCTTCTCGACCAGCGCCAGGAATTCTTCGGCGTCGAATGATTCCATGATGATCGAGGTGCCGCCGAGCGTGATCGCCATCATGTTGAAGCGCAAGGGAGCGGCATGATACAGCGGCGCCGGCGACAGATAGAGGCTGTCGGAAGTCATTCCGCACATATCGGCGCAGAGAATTTTCAAAAACGGATTCGGCAGATCGATCGGATTGTGTTCAGATTGGCGCTTGATACCTTTGGGCCGGCCCGTCGTGCCCGACGAATACAGCATGTCGTAGCCGGCGACTTCGTCCGCAATCGGCGTGACCGGCTGGACGAGGGCTTCCTTGTCCCACGAGCGGAAGCCCGGTAGCGGCTCGTCGATCATAAAGAACAGCGGCGCGCCGGGCGCGTTCGTGACGAGCCCGTTGATCTGCTCGGCGCATTTCGGCGTCGTGATGACGACGCGCGCGCCGCAGTCTTTGACGATGTAGGCGATCTCGTCCTGGGTGAGGTAGCGGCTGATCGCGGTGTAATAGAGCCCGCTGCGCTGCGCCGCCCAGCAGATCTCCATGAACGCCAGCCGGTTTTCGATCAGGAATGCGATATGATCGCCTTCTTTCAGGCCAAGCGCACGAAACAGATGCGCGCCCTGGTTCGACAATTCGTCGAGCTGGCGATAGGTGATCGCCTTGCCGCTGCCCGCCATCTGGTAGGCGATTTTGTCCGGCTGAGTCCGCGCATGCACCGACGGATGGGTCATTAGGAGATCCTGGAAAAAATCAATGTGGTCGTCCCGGCGAACTCAGCGGACCCGTAACCACCGATCTGAATTCTTGAAACGAGCTGGAGCACCAGCCAAGTACACCACGAACATTTGTGGTTATGCGTCCCGACTCAAGGCCGGGACGACACCGGTTATAGGGGCTTCGTCTCAGAGTCTTTCCACAATCGTCACATTGGCCATGCCGCCGCCCTCGCACATGGTCTGCAGGCCGTAGCGCTTGTTGCGCTGCTTGAGCGCGTTGACCAGCGTGGTCATCAGCTTGGTGCCGGAGCCGCCCAAGGGATGGCCGAGCGCGATGGCGCCGCCATTGACGTTGAGCCGCGCCGGGTCAGCGCCGGTGGTTTTCAGCCATGCCGTCGGCACCGATGCGAAGGCCTCGTTGACCTCGAACAGATCGATGTCCTCGATCGACATGCCGGCCTTCTTCAGCGCGCGTTCCGTGGCGGGCAGCGGCGCTTCCAGCATGATTACGGGATCGCCGCCCATCATGGTCATGTGATGAATCCGCGCCATCGGCTTGATGCCGAGCGACTTCAGGCCCTTTTCGTTGACCACCATCACGCCCGAGGCGCCGTCGCAGATCTGGCTGGCGCTGGCGGCGGTGAGCTTGCCGTTCTCCGCGATCAGCTTGACGTTGCGGATACCCTCGAGCGTGGCGTCGAAACGAATACCTTCATCGATGTGATGGGTGTCGGTCGAGCCATCGGCGCGGGTGATCCGCAGCGGAATGATCTCGTCCTTGAATTTTCCGGCCTGCGTCGCGGCGATCGCACGCTGGTGGCTCTCATAGGCGTATTTGTCGAGGTCTTCTTTGGAGAGGCCGTATTTCTGCGCCATCATTTCCGCACCGGTGAACTGGCTGAATACGATGTTGGGATAGCGCTTCTCGATGTTCGGGCTTTTATAGGTGCCGAAACCGTTCTTCGCCGGCAATGATGACGCAAGGCCCATCGGCACCCGGGTCATCGCCTCGACGCCGGCGGCGATCACGACATCCATGGTTCCGGACATCACCGCCTGCGCCGCGAAATGCAGCGCCTGCTGCGACGAGCCGCATTGCCGGTCGACCGAAGTGCCGGGCACGCTTTCCGGCAGTTTTGAAGCCATGATGGCGTTTCGCGCGATGTTGTTGGACTGTTCGCCGGTCTGCATCACGCAGCCCATGATCACGTCTTCGATCTGTTCGGGATCGGCGCCGCTACGTTCAACCAGCGAATCCAGCACGGAAGCCGCGAGATCCGCCGGATGCCAGCCTGCAAGGCGCCCTCCCTTGCGGCCGCCTGCGGTGCGTGCGGCGGCGACGATATAAGCCTCGGCCATGTGCGTTCTCCCGGATTGTTATGAGTGGGGTGTTTGGAATGCCGATGCGGATTTAAGTAGTGCGGCGGGATTTAGTCAATCAATCAATTAACTCTTGAGTGCGGCAGCGGCATCGGGTTATCTGCGGCGCGCATTTGCCGACAGGCGGGCCATAGGATCACAGTTGAATACCAGCGTACCGACCAGGCTTCAGGCTGCGAAAAACACTACCGCCGAGAAGCTCCTCGTCGCGGCGAGCGAGCTGATGATCGAGCGCTCTTCGATCGAAGTGTCCTTGAGCGACATCGCGCAGAAATCCGGCGTCAACGCCGCCTTGGTGAAATATCACTTCGGCAACAAGGACGGCCTGCTGCTGGCGTTGCTGGCGCGCGATGCCGCGACCGAAGTGACCCAGCTCGAATATCTCTTGGCGCAGCCGATTACGCCGAGCGCGAAACTCAGGCTTCATATCGCCGGCATCATCCGGGCGTATTACCAGTTCCCTTATATGAACCGGCTGATCCACTATCTGCTGCATGAAAGCAGCGCGGAAGCCGCCGACGAGGTGTCGAAGTTTTTTGTCGCGCCGCTTTTGGACTTCCATCGCCGCCTGCTCGCGCAAGGCATCAAGGCCGGTGAGTTCCGCAACATCGATCCGGTGCTGTTCTACACCAGCCTGATCGGCGCCTGCGACCATCTGTTTTTCGGCCGGCACGCGATGTCGCGTGCGACCGGCGTCGGGCCGGTCACCGACGAGGTCTGCCGCCAATACATCAGCCATATGGAAGCGCTGATTTGCGGTGGCATGCTGACTACCAACACGGAAAAGGCCGCCGCGGCAGCCGGATGACAATCGCTCTGCTTTAAAGACTTACAAGCCGACAAGAAACGCCCAAGGAAAGGTTCTACCTATGCAGTTGAAAGACGTTGCCGTTCTCATCACCGGAGGTGGCTCCGGTCTCGGCGCCGCTACCGCGCGCGCGATGGCCGCCAAAGGCGCGAAAATCGCCGTGCTCGATCAGAGCAAGGAGAATGCCGAGAAAGTCGCAGCCGAAGTGAAGGGCGTCGCCGTGGTTGCGGACGTCACCGACGAGGAGCAAGTCAAGGCTGCGATTGCGAAAGCCGAATCCATCAATGGCATCGCGCGGGTGCTGATGAACTGCGCCGGCATCGGCGGATCGCAACGCATCGTCGGCAAGGACGGCGTCTATCCGCTGGCCAAGTTCGCGCGCGTCATCAACGTCAATCTGATCGGCACCTTCAACGTGCTGCGGTTGTTTTCGGAGCGCCTGCTGACGGAAGCCCCGATTGGAGAAGAGCGCGGCGTCATCATCAACACCGCGAGTGTCGCGGCCTATGAAGGCCAGATTGGCCAGATCGCCTATTCGGCCTCGAAGGGCGGCGTGGTCGGTCTCACTCTGCCGGCGGCGCGCGATCTCGCCCAGCACAAGATCCGCGTCAACACCATCGCGCCCGGCCTGTTTCTGACGCCTCTCCTGATGGGGCTGAACGAGGAGGCGCGCAAGAGCCTGGGCGCGCAGGTGCCGCATCCGGCGCGGCTCGGCGATGCCTCCGAATACGGCAACCTCGCGGTGCACATCGTGGAGAACGCGATGCTGAACGGCGAGACCATCCGGCTCGACGGCGCGATCCGCATGGCGCCAAGGTAGTGGTTACGTCGTCCCCGCGAACGCGGGGACGACGATGAAGAGGGCATCAGAGCCTTTTCTGGAAAAGCGAAAGCCGGTCTATATCAGACGTTAGCAACTGATCGAAAAACAAAGGTCCGCAAAGAGACCAGGGGTTTTTGGGAGACGAGACATGAGTGGGAATGCAGCCGCGGTGCTGACCAAACCGGCCTTTCGCAAGATCGGATGGTTGGAGCGCGATATCGCAGTCGAGCGGCGGCCGGACGGCGTCATCGTTTTGAAGTCGCGGATTCCGCTGAAGCCCTATGACAAACACATCCCGGCGTCGGTGGCGAAATGGGCGAAAGAACAGCCCAACCGCATTTGGCTGGCACAGCGCACTGGTGCGGACCGGCAATGGCGCAAATTGCCTTATGGCGAGGCCAAGCACACGGTAGACGCGCTGACGCAGGGCATTCTCAATCTCGGGCTTGCGCCCGGCCGCCCCGTCGCGATCCTGTCCGGCAATTCGATCGAGCACGCGCTGATGACGCAGGCGGCGATGCAGGCGCGGTTTCCGGCAGCCCCGGTATCGCCAGCCTATTCGCTGATGAGCCACGATCACGTCAAACTGAAATATCTGTTCGACCTGATCAAGCCGGCTGTCGTGATGGTGCAGGACGGCCCGACTTTCGAGAAGGCATTGAAGTCGCTTGATCTCGACGGCGTCGCCGTTGTCCATGTTGCGCGCCCCTGCGAGGGCATCAAGAGCATTGCCTTCGCCGAGCTCGCGGCAACGCCGGTCACAAGAGATGTCGAGCAATCCATCGCAAAAATCACGCCGGACACCGTCGGCAAGCTGCTGTTCACTTCAGGCTCCACCGGCATGCCCAAGGCTGTCATCAACACGCAAGGAATGATGTGCGCCAATGCCGCCATGATGATGCAGGTTCGGCCGCGCGATGCCAACGCGCCGCAAGCCACCTATCTGGACTGGATGCCGTGGAACCACACCATGGGCGGCAACGCGCTGTTCAATCCGGTGCTGACCGAAGGCGGTACGCTCTACATCGACGATGGCCGTCCGATGCCCGGCATGATCGACGAGACGCTGCGCAATTTACGCGAGATCTCGCCGACCTATTACGCCAATGTGCCGGCGGGCTACGCCGCGCTCGCAGCCGCCATGGAGAAGGACGACGCGTTGTGCCGCAGCTTCTTCAAGAACCTGGGCCTGATGGCCTATGGCGGCGCGCGGCTGCCCGACGATCTCTATGACCGGATGCAAGCGCTGGCGGTGCGCGCCACCGGCGAGCGCATCGTGTTCTACACCGGCTGGGGCTCGACCGAGACCGCGCCGACGTCGACCGGCACCTATTGGGACACCGAGCGCGTCGGTCTGATCGGGCTGCCGTTTCCCGGCGTTGAGCTGAAGATGGTCCCGGTTGGATCGAAATATGAATTGCGCCTGCGCGGCGTCAACGTCACGCCCGGCTATTTCGGCCGGCCCGATCTCACCGCGGCCGCGTTCGACGAGGAAGGGTTTTATTGCATCGGCGACGCCGGCGTGTTCGTCGATCGTTCGGATCCGCTGCAGGGCATCATCTTCGCAGGCCGTGTCGTGGAGGATTTCAAGCTCACAACAGGCACCTTCGTTCATGTCGGCTCATTGCGTACCGACGCCATCGCCGCGGCAACGCCGGTGGTGCAGGACGCGCTGGTCACGGGGCAGGATCGCCCATTCGTCGGGTTGTTGGCCTGGCCCAATCTGCACGCCTGCCGACAGATCGTCGGCGATCCCGATGCGAGTTACGACGACGTCGTCAAACACCCGGATGTGCTGGCGTGCCTGAAGCGCGGCTTGCAGGCGCACAACGCGTCCACCGAAGGCGCCAGCAGCATGCGCATCGCGCGTGCAATGCTGATGACCGAGCCGGCCTCGATCGACGGCAACGAACTCACAGACAAGGGTTACATCAATCAGCGCGCCGGGCTGGAGCGTCGCGCTGCGCTGGTGGAACGGCTCTATGCCGATCATCCCGGCGAAGACGTGATTGTGCTGCAATGAAGGTCCCTCGCCAACCCCTCCACGTCGTCCCCTCGAACGCGGGGGGACGCACACGCCGAGGACTATCGATGTCAGGACGGAGCTAAATCCGGATCAAACCCAAACGCCGGTGGTTATGGGTCCCCGCGTTCGCGGGGACGACGAAAAAAATATCTCTCACACAACAGAGTAGTGTCATGAATTTCGATTTCTCCGACGAACAAAAACAACTCCGCGACGAGGCCCGGAAGTTTCTCGCCGAAAAATGCCCGGCCAAGGCGGTGCGCACGGTGCTCGATGGCAAGGAGCCCTATGATCGCGAATTGTGGAAGGGCCTCGCCGACATGGGCTTTCTCGGCGTCGCGATCCCCGAACAATTCGGCGGCGCCGGAGCAGGCCATCTCGAACTCTGCGTGATCGCCGAGGAGATGGGCCGCGCCCTGGCGCCGGTACCGTTTTCGTCAACGGTCTATCTTGCGGCGGAAGCGATCCTGCTCGCCGGCAGCGAAACGCAAAAGCAGAAATGGCTTCCCGCCATCGCATCGGGCGCCGCAATCGGCACGCTGGCGCTGTTCGAAGGCAAGGGCAATCCGTCGCCGCAGGCGATCAAGCTCAGCGCGTCCGGTGGCAGCCTCAACGGCGTGAAGAAGCCGGTGCCCGACGGCGCTATTGCTGACTTTGCCATTGTCGCCGCGCGAACCGGTTCGAGCGGGCGCGAGACCGACATCTCGCTGTTCCTGGTCGATATGAAAGCCGAAGGCGTTGAAGCCAAGGCATTGACCAATGTCGATCCGTCGCGCGGCCAGGCCGAACTCACCTTCAAAAATTGCAAGGCCGAGCCGCTCGGTCTCGCCAATGAAGGCTGGAGCATTCTTTCGCAGGTGCTCGACCGCGCCGCGGTGCTGATGGCGTTCGAGCAGGTCGGCGGCGCCGACCGTGCGCTCGAAATGGGCCGCGACTACGCGCTCGACCGTATCGCCTTCGGCCGGCCGATCGGCTCGTTCCAGGCAGTGAAACATATGCTCGCCGATATGTACGTCTCGGCGACGCTGGCGCGCTCGAATTGTTATTACGGCGCCTGGGCGCTCTCGACCAACGCGTCGGAACTGCCGGAAGCCGCGGCCGCCGCGCGGATCAGCGCGACGCAGGCGTTCCAGCATTGCGCCAAGAACAACATCCAGGTGCATGGCGGAATGGGCTTCACCTGGGAGTTCGACTGCCACATGTATTACCGGCGTTCCAACGCCATGGCGCTGTCGCTCGGCAGTCTGTCGTATTGGGAAGACGCGCTGATCGACCGGATGCGCAAGAGGAATGCGGCGTAAACAGCAAACGGTGTCGTCCCCGCTTTCGCGGGGACGACGACAGGGATTGAAGGACAACGCGAATGAACTTCGATGACACCCCGCAGGAGGCCGCGTTCCGCGCCGAGGCAAAGGCGTGGATCGCCGCGAACGCGCCGAAGCAGTATGAGGAGGACTTACGCAAATCCTCGCTCGGCCGCACCCAGATCAAGGGCGCCAACATCCTCGAGGTTGCAAAAGCCTGGCAGAAGAAAAAGGCGGAGGCCGGCTGGGCCTGCCTGCACTGGCCGAAGGAATATGGCGGACGCGGCGCGAGCCCGATCGAACGCGTGATCTGGCAACAGGAAGAGGGCGCCTTCGGCAAGCTCAGCGCGATGTTCATCATCGGCCACGGAATGTGCGGGCCGACCATGATGGCCTACGCCAGTGAAGACCAGAAGCGGCATTATTTGCCGCCGCTCGCGGCCGGCGAAAACATCTGGTGTCAGTTGTTCTCCGAGCCCGCCGGTGGCTCGGACGTCGCCGGCCTGCGCACGCGCGCGGAAAAGAAAGGCGACGACTGGATCATCAACGGCCAGAAGATCTGGACCTCGGGCGCGCATTATTCCGACTACGGAATCCTGATCACCCGGACCGATCCCAATGTGCCCAAGCACAAGGGCCTCACCATGTTCTTCCTGGACATGAAGAGCGAGGGGGTCGAGATCAAGCCGATCAAGCAGGCCAATGGCCAGTCCGAGTTCAACGAAGTCTATTTCACCGACGTGAAAATCCCTGACGCGCAGCGGCTCGGCGCCGTCAACGACGGCTGGAACGTGTCGCTGACCACGCTGATGAACGAACGGATGTCGATCGGCGCCAATGTCGCCACCGGTTTTCCGGAACTGTTCGAGTTCTGCAGTAATCTGATGCTGGACGATGGGCTCGCGATCGACGACCGCAGCGTGCGCTCGAAACTCGCCAACTGGGCCGTGCGCGCCAGCGGCCTCAAGTATACGAGCTTCCGCGCGGTCTCGGCGCTTTCGAAGGGCGAGCGTCCCGGGCCGGAGAATTCGATCGGCAAGCTGGTGGCGGGCGCGATGATCCAGGATGTCGCGACCTATGCGCTGGATTTGCAGGGTGCCGCCGGCGTGTTGAGCGGGCCTGAGGATGCGGAGGCCGCCGGAAAATTTCAGGCGATGCTGCTGCGCTCGCCCGCAACCCGCGTCGAGGGCGGCACCGACGAAATTTTGCGCAACATCATCGCCGAGCGCGTGCTCGGACTGCCCGGCGACATCCGGGTCGACAAGGATGTTCCGTTCAACAAGATACCGACCAGGGGACGGGGATGAAGAATAACCTCATCCTGAGGAGCCGCGCGAAGCGCGGCGTCTCGAAGGATGGGGCCTCATGGTTCGAGACGGCGCATACGCGCCTCCTCACTGTGAGGATGAGAAGTTGATCCGAGATTGCAAATTTAAGAGGCTGCCATGAATTTCGACGACACCCCGCAGGAAGCCGCGTTCCGCGCTGAGGCCCGCAAGTGGATCGACGCCAACGCGCCAAAGGAATTCGAGGCGGAGCTTTCAAAATCCTCGCTCGGCCGGATCCGGCTGGAGAAAGGGGAAATCGTGGATGTCGGCAAGGCTTGGCAGAAGAAGAAGGCCGAAGCCGGCTGGGCCTGCCTGCACTGGCCGAAAGCATACGGCGGGCGCGGGGCCACGCCGATCGAGCGCGTGATCTGGCAACAGGAAGAAGGTGTTTACGGCAAGCTGACGCAGCCGTTCCAGATCGGCGAGGGCATGTGCGGGCCGACCGTGATGGCCTATGGCAGCGAAGAGCACAAACGCCATTATCTGCCGAAGCTCGCCTCGGGCGAACAAATCTGGTGCCAATTGTTTTCGGAGCCGGCTGGCGGTTCCGACGTCGCCGGCTTGCGAACGCGCGCGGAGAGACGCGGCGACGAGTGGATCATCAACGGCCAGAAAATCTGGACCTCGGGCGCGCATTATTCCGACTACGGCCTTCTGATCACGCGGACCGATCCCAATGTGCCGAAGCACAAGGGCCTGACGATGTTCTTTCTCAACATGAAGAGCCCCGGCGTCGAAGTAAGGCCGATCAAGCAGGCCAACGGCATGCAGGAGTTCAACGAGGTCTACTTTACCGACGTCGTCATTCCCGATCATCAGCGTCTCGGAGCGGTTGGTGATGGCTGGAACGTGTCGCTGACCACGCTGATGAACGAGCGGATGTCGATCGGCGCACGTCTTGCGACCGGCTTTCCCGAGATGTTCGATTTCTGCTCCAATCTGGTGACCGACGGCGGGCTCGCCATCGACGATCGCGCCACGCGCTCCAAGCTCGCCAGCTGGGCGGTGAAGGCGAGCGGGCTGAAATATACCAGCTACCGCGCGATCTCAGCGCTCTCAAAGGGAGAGCGTCCGGGACCGGAAAACTCGATCGGCAAGCTGGTCGCGGGCTCGATGCTGCAGGACATCGCGATGTATGCGATGGATCTTGAAGGCGCGGCCGGCGTCTTTACCGGCGACGCAGAGGAAGAGGCGCGCGGGCAGTTCCAGCAGATGCTGCTGAGCTCACCATCGATGCGCATTGCCGGGGGCACCGATGAAATCCTCCGCAACATCATCGCCGAGCGCGTGCTGGGCCTACCCGGCGACATCCGCGTCGACAAGGATGTGCCGTTCAACAAGATCCCGACCAAGGGGCGATGAGCATGCCGGATGCTGCAGCGGAAGTGCCGGCCAGCCGGTATAGCGTCGAAGAACGGATCGGCGTGCTGGAGGAATTGCTGAGCGAACGGTATTCTTGCCGCGCGTTCCTGCCGCAACCTGTGCCGCGCGCCACCATCGAGCGCATATTGACGGCGGCGCAGAAAACCGCGTCGTGGTGCAACAGCCAGCCGTGGCAGTTGGCGATCACCTCCGGCACTGCCACGAAAAAATTTCGCGATGCGATGTACGGCGCCGCCTCTAGCGGCAAGCCGGGCACCGGAGATTTTCCGTTCCCGCGCGAATATCGCGGCGTCTATCTGGAGCGACGCCGCGAAAGCGGCTTTCAGCTTTACAATTCGCTGGGCATCCCGCGCGGCGACAAGGCGGCCTACGCCAAGCAGGCACTGGAGAATTTCAATTTCTTCGGCGCGCCGCACGTCGCCATCATTCATACCGATGAGGCACTCGGCGTCTACGGCGCGATCGATTGCGGCGGCTACGTCACGAGCTTCATGCTGGCGGCGCAGGCGCTGGGACTGGCCACGGTGCCGCAGGCGGCGCTGGCGTTTCACTCCGAGGTGGTGCGCAAGCATTTCGGTCTCGGCGACGACCGGCGGGTGGTATG
>Ga0208989_10000088_pt1 | contig 19587 bp, 15 predicted proteins | sample MedBloCAOM3_M1_FD_187852 | JGI IMG/M metagenome (GOLD analysis project Ga0208989, IMG submission 187852) | Forest soil microbial communities from El Dorado National Forest, California, USA - Mediterranean Blodgett CA OM3_M1 (SPAdes) (version 2) | ecosystem: Environmental > Terrestrial > Soil >...
AGAGTATATGACTTCGGATCATAGGGTTGCAGGTTCGAGCCCTGCCGGGTGCACGCCTCAGCATCAACCACTTATGGACCAAGCCCTGCATCACATGGGCAACATGCTTGGACACTTCTTGGACACTTTTCAAAACCGCTTTTTTGTCTCACGAGCCTCGATATCTACCCTCTGAATCCCGTGCCTTTGGCAATACGCGGCCAGGGAAATATCGCGGTTCGAGCAACCCTAACTCTGTTACCCAGTCAGGCGATCCAGAGCTAAGAACACAGACACGCAGCAGGAGCTTTGCTATGTTTGCTCACTGCTTGCACGTTTCGTCGCTTCAAACCGGAGCATTCCCTTACGATGTTAAAGACCAAACAGCAAACGACGAACGTCCTAGATTTCTTCCATTCAGAGAATCGGAACGTTCACGTCATCCATTGCACGACGACCAGCTTCCATGAGCACCCTACCCGAATCACGTCGATTTGCGCTCGCTTTGGAGGGATCGGTGAAAAACGCGCGTTCGTACCGGAGCACCCCCCGCTCTCTAAGAATGAGATTGATGCTTGGGAAAAGGAAATCCTCGCCAAATTTCAAGACTTCATGGAAAAGAATCCGCGAGTCAGGTGGGTTCATTGGTCGATGACAGATGACAAATTCGGTTGGCCGCTGATCCGGCGTCGATCGCTTGAACACAAGATCACCGATCACACGCAATCGAGCTGAACCTGAATCATTACCTGGAGCAGGAGTACGGCGCCGGATATGAGAGCACCCCCACTTTTATAACCTAATCAAACGGAATGGATTCACCCATCCAGACATCTTGCAGGGAAAGCAAGAGCCGAGTTTACGGCAGATTTGAACAAAGCCTCGATCGCAAAGCTTCTCAGTTCGTGTAAGGCGAAGACGGATGCAATTTATGAGATTCTGCGCGCGGCTGAGATCGGAAAGCTTAAAAAGATCCACGAACATGGGCGGCCGCCTTAAGGACGGTGTCCAAGTTTAAAGGGGCCTTTTACTATGTGGCCGGCCTGATCACGAGCTCCGTCGCCGGATGGCTAATCCCGCAGTTCCTCCAATGGCTCGCAACATTGCGTCAGCCAACAAGCGCGATGTTCCTTATCAATCGCTACTCAAGACCTGGCTCGCGGAGAAATTGGAGGAGGTCTCGAAGCGTGAATGATGGGTGACCGGCAGAAACGCCTGCGGGCGTTAGTGTGTTCCATGCATGGAGCGATTTTCGGATATTTAGCTCAACGGCTGACGACCTGATTCATTTCCCGCGGTGCGGATATTCCTCGTTTTCAGCTCCTACAAAAGTCGCTGAAGCAACCCTCTGCGCCGCTAGTCTAGCTGCGCATCGACCGGCGGCTTTCCGCCGCTGGTCTAAGGTGCACAAGAGGACTCCCGCAGCGGCATTCAGGTAGGAACTTATCTGGAAGGCAAAGGCGGCGTTGCCTGCCCCATCAACAAGCCAGCGTTACTCTTTTTCCCGATTGAAACGATTCGACAGCAGCCCAGGCTAGTTGCAGGGCCCGTCGACCGGCGCGCGCATGTACCGGCGGTTGGTCGCCGCGTTTGAACGCCTCCATTACCGCGTCTAAGTGCATGTCAAAGGTGCGGTGGAATTCTCGGTCGAAATCGTTGAAATAACCGGCCTGCCAAACCTCAGCGATCTCGCTACCAGCGTTCTGAATACAAAAGCGCTGGACAGTGTCCTCTACGACTAACCTTCCTCGAGTTCCATTGACTTCAAGCCGATGCGCGTCTTGGTAAGCGTAAGAGGAATCATAGGTGCCCGTCATGCTCCCAACTGCTCCGTTCACGAATTGCAGAGCCAGAGCCATTGTACGGTAACCGCCCCCGGTGCGGTCGGTCATTTCGGCCATGACTGACGCGATCGGACCGCATAAATCTTCCAGTTGGTCGAAGCCATGACACTGGGTTTCAATGAGATTAGCATGAGGGTGAGCGCTCACATTGGCTTCACCACCGAACCGCCAGGTCGCATGTGTTATATCGCCGAGGCGATCCGCTTTAATCGCCTCGCGAGCCAACCGCATAGGTTTCGCATAACGATGATTAAAGTTGATGGCAAAGAAAAGGCCTCGTTTTTCCGCTTCGGCGAGCAGGCGGTCTGCCTCGGCCAGGTCGAAAGCTAACGGTTTCTCAACCAGCAGCGGATAACCAGCCTCGATCACTTGCATCGTCGCTTTAAAATGTTCCAGGTTTGGCAGCGACAGACTCACCAGGTCCGGTTTCTCTGCCCCCAACATCTGTTGTAGGTCGGTGTAAGCGCGGAGTCCGAATTCAGACGCCCGTGCCTGAGTCTTTGCCAAGGTGCGTCCGGCAACCGCGCAAAGCTCCACGTCCGGCCTCTGCGAGAAGACCCGAGCGTGGTGGCGGCCCCATACCCCCGCTCCGACCAGGCAGACCTTTATTTTTCTATCGGTCGAAGTCATTGTTCGATAATGACTTTCCCGGTTTCACACCCAAAGAAAAACGATTCGAAGGCCTGCTGGATCTGATCAACGCCCATCCGATGGGTGATAATTTGGGTTAGATAGGCACGATGCTCTCGCAACCGTTGCAGATTGGTGGGCATTTCGTTATACCGGAAATACTCGCTCCCGACGATGCTCCGCTCCGGGGCAATTATGTCGGGTGAAATCTTGAGTGAGATGCCTTCGCCGTGGCCGACGCAGATCAGCGAGGCGCGCTGCGCCAGTGAATCGACGGCCTCCTGACGAGCAGCCTGTTTCCCAGTGGTGTCGACTGCCATGTCAATTCGTGCCAAGTCATGTGATTGGATACCGGCACTCAGGGAGGTTTGGCGAACATTGATGGGCAGTCCGCCCAGCCGTTCGGCTAGCTGGAGCCGATACGGCACGACGTCCGTGATCAAAACCTTTAACTGGCGCCCGATCACAATCTTTGCCATCGCCAGCACAGCAAGGCCGATCGGGCCGGCGCCGGAGACTAGGAGAGACTCTATGTCAGGCCGCATCAGCCGGCACCGCTCAATCGCGTGCCCGCCTGTGCCCATGATGTCCAGCAACAAAGTCGCTTCCGTAGGAGAGAACTCGTCGGACACCGGGAAAAAGATATTTTCGTGAACCAGTTCATACTGGCCGTAGCCGCCGTCGCGATTAAACCCCATGTCACCCCGTTTTTGCAGGCACTGGTTGGTAAAGCCCAACCGGCATGAGCGGCACTCACCGCAATAGTCCATCAAGAATACTGCGCCTGTTGTTCCTACCGGCGTATCCGTATCCGGACCGGCAGCGACGACGGTACCTGCGGCTTCATGTCCGGGCGTGACCGATGCTCCATCAAAAAACTGCGGACGCTCGGAGCCGCAAAGAGCGTTAGCGCGTACCCGGAGCAAGAGTCGACCAGGTCCTGGTTCCGGCACTGCTTTTTCTTCGAATTTAATCTCTTTGTTCCCCACAAAATGAGGAACCCGGCAACTTGAGGGTATAGTAGTGGCCATCAGTTGTAAGGGGGGTGATGAAAAGCTTGAGACCGATCATCACGCTTTAGCCGGAACATTCCAGGTGGTTTTGCGTCTGCCGTTTTGAGAAATTTGGCCGTGACAGTCGAGCTCGGCGCATTTGCAACGTTGTCAACTTTCCCTGCATCACGCTCAGCCGTTGGTCGTGAAGAAGCAGTGGCAAGCCATACCGTCTAATCCGATGAGGTTTTTGAATCAATTCCGGGCGCCGATCAGAATATGCGCCAGGATACCGGCCTGTGTCATTGCTTCTCTCTCGGTTAGTTCGGCCACCAGCGTGCCGCCTCTCATCACATAGATGCGGTCGCTCATCCCGATCAGCTCCGGGAGCTCCGAGGAGACCATCAGCACCCCAAGCCCCTGGGCTGCAATTTCGTCGATCATCTTGTAGATTTGCGACTTGGCGCCCACGTCAATGCCGCGCGTCGGCTCATCCAGCAGAAGGAGCTGTGGCTCTGCGGCGCGCCACTTTGCGAAGACCGTCCTCTGCTGGTTCCCTCCGCTCAGGGTCCCTACCGTCTGTTCGACGGATCGAGCGACGATCCGCAGCTGCTGGACGCGTTTGCGCGCGGCTTCGCTCTCTTTGCGCTGGGAGATCATACCGAACCTGAAAAGCCGGAAAAGCGAGGCGAGAGTGACGTTCTCACGGATCGTCATCGCGATGATAAGACCCTCGGTCTTGCGGTCCTCGGAGAGGTAGGCCATGCCTGCGCGCACCAGGCGCCCTGGTCTCCACCCGTTGATTTTACTCCCGTTATACACGATCCGGCCTGAAAGCAGCCGGCGCGCCCCGAAAATGGTCTTCAGCAACTCGGTCCTTCCGGAACCGACAAGCCCGCTGATGCCGACGACCTCACCGCGGTGCACTGTGAGGCTCAGCGGAGGGGTCCCAGGGAGCAGCCTGAGATTCTCCACCGCGAGGAGAACGTCGTCCGTCGGTCTGTGGGAGCGAGGATACATGTCGTCGATCGACCGGCCGACCATCATCTGAATCACTTCGTCTTCGAGGAATCCCTGGCTGCAAATCGTCCCGATGGAACGGCCGTCGCGAAGGACTGAGATGCGGTCCCCGACCTGTCGCAATTCCTCGAATCGGTGTGAAATGTATACGATCCCGATACCCCGCGCTTGCAGCGTCCTCATGAGGGAAAAGAGCCGATCGATTTCGTTTTTCGAAAGGCTCGCCGTGGGCTCATCCATGATGAGGATTTTCGACTCATATGAAAGCGCTTTTGCGATCTCGACGATCTGCTGGTGCGCCGTCGTGAGCCTGCCCAGTATGACCATGGGATCGATCTCGAACCCGAGGGAGGAAAGCAGCGCCCGCGCCTGCGCGTACAGCTTCTTCTTGTCCAGGACTCCGCCGCGCGTCGGTTCACGACCGAGAAAAATGTTATGGGCAACGTCGAGGTTCGCGCAGAGGTTGAGCTCCTGGTGGATAAACGCGACTCCTCTGTCGCGGGCCTCCCGGGCGCTGGCGAAGCTCACGGCAGCGCCCTCGAGGGTGATTGTGCCCTGATCCGGAGGAATGATGCCTCCGAGGATCTTCATCAGCGTGCTTTTGCCCGCTCCGTTTTCACCCACCAGAACATGGACTTCCCCCTTGTGCAGATCGAAGGAAACGGAGTCCAGGATTTTAACGTCTGAGTTGCGGATCGGTCTGCCGGAGCTGTCGTAGATGTACTTCGTGATCTCGTGCATCTCCAGGAGCGGTTCGTCCATCTGTCGCTCCCCCCTACGCTGCCCTGCTCCTGATCTTGTCCATCACAATGACGGTTAGAATGATGCCGCCCTGGACTGCGAGATACAGGTGATAGGAGATATTCATCAAGTTGATGCAGTTCTCGATGACCTTTATGATGAGAACCCCGAAAAGGCTCCCGATCACAGAGCCGACTCCTCCGAACAGGCTCGTCCCTCCCACGATCGCCGCGGTGATGATCTCGAAGGTGAATACTCCGCCTCCCATGTTCGGCTGGGCCGCATTCACGCGGATGGTCAGAAGAAGACCGGCGAGCGCGGCCAGGCTGCTGCAGAGGACGTAGGTCAGCACGTTGACGCGGGCAGTCGAAAGCCCGCTCAGGAAGGCGGCACGGGAATTGAATCCGAAAGCGCTCAGCGCCCGGCCAAAGACAGACCTGTGGATAAGAAACCAGCCTAGAGCGATAATCCCGACTGCGATGTATACCGATGTCGGGAGCCCCAGCAGGTCCGTTCGGCCGACCGCGAGAAGCGAAGGGGGCAGACGCGTTATGACGTTCCCGGCGCTGACGAGTTGTGATATGCCGTAGAGAATATACCCCGTCCCGAGGGTGGTGATGAACGAGGGAACCTTCATGTACTGGATGATTGCGCCGTTGACGAGGCCGACCAGGGCGCCGATGAGCACGGTGGCTGCCACCGTGAGGTCGACAGGAAGACCCCAGACCTTTGCCATGAAACCTGTTGCGGTGGAGGCCAGACCTACAACGAACCCAAGGGAGAGATCGATACCACCGATCATGAGAACCATCGTCATTCCGAGAACAGCGATGGCGGGGATCGCGGACTGCCTGACGATGACGGCGGCGTTGTCGACGGACGCGAAGTTGCGGACGAAGACGATCCCCACGAGCACCAGGAGGACCAGGATGACAGCACTCCCGTTTTTCAAAGCGTGTTGTATGATTCCTCTCATACGGGAACCGTCCGTCTGTAACGAGACAGGCCGGAGCCAAATACAACCAGGATGATGATTGTCCCGACCAGAACATTCTGGAAAAAGGGGTGAACTCCCAGGAGGTCCAGCACGTTTCGCACCGAGCCGATGATGAGAGCACCCCCGACTGCCATTGCCACGCGACCCTCACCCCCGGCAAGGCTGACCCCGCCGATCACGCACGCGGCGATCGTGTCCAAAAGATAGGGATCGCCTTGGATGGGGTGGACGGTGTCCAGTTGCGCGCTGAGCAGAATGCCTGCGATGGACGCACAAAACCCCGAAAACGCATAGACGAAAAGTTTCAGTCCGTCGACGTTGATTCCCTCCTGCCGCACGACCGTCTCATTGCCACCGAGGGCGTAGATGCGGTTTCCTGTCGGAGTGAACTGGGTGATGAAGATCCCGATTCCCATCATCACGAGCAAGAGAAGGTCCGAGACCGGGATGCCGAGAAAAGATCCATTTCCAATGTGCACGTAAGAGGCTGGGAAACCCCCGATCGAGCGGCCGTTGTTCATGATGAGCGCCAGTCCCTGGCTGACCTGCCCGACAACTAGCGTGGTGATGAAGGGAGGCACGTCCAGCTTCGCAACCATAAGACCGTTGAACAGACCCATCCCGATCCCCGCGATGATCCCCGCGACGATCGAAATGACGATAGGAACACCCTGGAGCATGAGCAGTCCGCTAACCATGGGACAGAGGGCGATCAGCCCGGCAATTGACAGGTCGATGCCCAGGATCACGATGACCATGGTCATGCCCACCGCGCCAATGCCGATGATAGAGCTCTGGCGAACAACGTTCAGGAGGTTGGCAGGAGTGAGAAAATGCGGTACGAGGAGCCCGGCGGCCGCCAAAGCCGCTACGCCAAGGAGAGAGAAGAGGATTCGACCTACACGTTGGCCCATGCGCCAGTGTTGTTTTTACAGGCTGAGGGTCCGGCCTGCGCGGCCTCTAGTGTCACGCCGCGCAGTCCAAACCCTCGTTTGGCGATCAGAACATCTGCTTTTTCGCTTCGTCCAGGTTGTCTTTGCTGTACAGCATGGTGCCGGAGTCAATAACCTTCGGGATGCTGTTCGCCGCGGATTTGTTTTCAATCACTGACACGAGCTTCTCCACCGCGAGACTACCAATTTTCTGTGGGAACTGGGCCATAGTCCCGTAGATCTCACCGGCGGCAAGCAAGTCAACCGCCTTGTGCGAGCCGTCGACGCTGATAATGACGATGCCTTTCCTGTTCGCGTCGGAAAGTGCCTCGAGTATTCCGTCCAGCATGACGTCGGAGGCGCTGAACAGCCCTTGCACATCCTTGTTGGCCTGCAGCATGTTTTCCGTAACCTGCATGGCGACCGAGTTCGTCCAGTTGCCCGGCTGCTCTCCCGCGATCATCACGCCACTTCCCTCGAGACCCTTTTTGAATCCGTCCACGCGGTTATCCCCGGCCACACTGCCGTTCGCGCCTCGAACGACAAGCACCTTGCCTTTGTTGCCAAGGGCCTGCACCATCTGCTTACCTGCCTGCATGCCGGCGTTGAAATTGTCGGTCCCGACGAAGGTGATGTACAGGTCGTCGTGGCCCTTCGCGACCGGCGAATCCACAATCACCACGGGAATTCCTGCGTCACGCGCCTTGCCGAGAACGGGAACCACCGCATTGCCATCCATTGGGTTGAGGACGATGCCGGTTACCTTTTTTGCAATCAGGTCCTCCACCTGATTCACCTGCGTGGAAACCGCGGTCTGCTCGCCCGCGGTGACGAGCAGAAAGGTATACCCCATGGATTCGGTCTTTGCCTTCACAGCATCGGCCAGAGCTTTCTGGAAGTCGTCGTTCGTGATCGTCTTCAGGCTGAGAGCGATCGTTCCCTTGCTTCCAGAACTCTCGGCAGCAGTGGACTGTTTTACGCCCGTAAACGTTGTTCCTGCGATTAGGGCCAGCGCGAAAACGGCGGCCGGCACCTTTGAGAGGCCTCTCACCGCACACCTCTTAAAAAGAAATGTGTGCGTAAAAAAATGAACGATTGGCATTGGGGGGGTCATGTTGTGTCGCTCTTTAAGAAAAAGGCATTCTCGATCCCACGCTAACAGAATTCAATGAGTGTTTGCCGCACACGTTTTGAGATCTTTTGCCAAAGGAGAGATCAAATCGAAGACCAACGATCGCGGCCCCGTGAGGCTGCTTACGACAAGCTAATGCTCAGTGAGGGTTTCATTAAATTGAGGAAAGCGACCTTCGATGATTATCTCGGTAAATTTGAGTTTTCTTACCGCGACAGAAGCCACTATAGTGTCTGCAGATTACTGAGAATTTTATGCCGATCGGAGGCGGAGTTCGGCGAACCGTTGGCTAATCCAAGCGAAGTGAAACCGGCCCCCCAGGTTGCTCTGATTATCGAGACGTCAGTCATCTACGGTCGCCGCATACTAGCAGGTGTCGCGCGGTACTTGCGGACGCACCACCGCTGGTCGGTCTTCATTGAGCAGCACGAGCTAGGCACTCCCCCTCCAGCCTGGCTAACGTCTGGCCATTGGGACGGAATTCTCAGCCGACCCACTGATCACGTCATGGCGCGTCTTTTTCGCCAGATGAAGGTGCCGGTAGTGGATCTAAACGACCTGTACGAAAATCTCGATTTGCCATGGGTCGGTTCAGACCACGCAGCCATCGGCAGAATGGGGGCGGCCCATCTTCTCGAAAGAGGTTTTCGAAGTTTTGCGTTCTGTGGATTTGCTAATGAGCTCTGGTCCAGGCAGCGCTTCAACGGATTTTGTTCGGGCGTTCCGCGCAACAATGGCCCCATTTCCCTCTATGAAACCCCATGGCGCGGTCAAAACGTGCCACGGTGGGACCAGGATATTCAGCAAATTGTAAAATGGCTGATAGCGCTTCCAAAGCCAGTGGCGGTAATGACATGTAATGACGTCCGGGGCTTGCACGTCCTCGACGCCTGCAGCCGGGCTGATTTACTCGTACCTGAAGAAGTAGCGGTCGTCGGCGTCGATGACGAGGAAATCATGTGCGAGCTTTGTAGTCCACCGCTGTCCAGCGTTGCTCCGAATCCCGAAGGTATCGGTTATGGAGCGGCAGAGGTGCTTGATGCCCTTATGGCTGGGAAGCGCCCGCGGCAATTGCGCATTTCGGTTGATCCAATCCGGGTCTTCTCTCGTCAGTCAACGGACGTGATGGCTGTCTCCGACTGGGCCGTTGCCAGCGCTGCTCGTTTTATGAGGGAACAAACCCTTCACGGTTGTCGCTTAACCGACGTGCTTCAAAAGGTTAACATGTCGCGAGCTACGCTAGAGAAGCGCTTCCGCAAGCATCTAAATCGTTCACCTAAGCAGGAAATGCGGCGTATAAAAATCGAGAGGATTAAACAACTCTTGGTGGAGACGGATTTTACGTTGGAACATATTGCGGAACTTTCTGGGTTCGCACACCCGGAATACATGAGCGTCCTTTTCAAGCGCGAAACCGGACAAGCACCCGGCAAATATCGAAACCAGTTTGGAGAGAGAATACGCGGGAGAGACTCCTGTCTTTGAAAGGATCAGCAGGTATTCGCCGGCGATGTCATCGGAAAACCAAGCGCTGCTGGATCAAGTCTCGCACGCCGATCCTTTGTGCCAGAAAAGGGGTCAGTCAAGAATGGCGCGAAGTTAAGGGGGACTTAGGAGGGTTTTGCGCGGTGGCGGCTTCGGTGTTAGTTAAGACGCGACCCCAGTTTCCCTCGATTCCCCTCGATTCCAACCGGCATCATTAGGCACGGCCCCGGCCAATCTCACTAGACCTGGATACTCTTCAAAAACTCCAGGCCTTCGGTAGCGAGCTGTTCCGGTGAATCGGCTAACTTTCGCCAGATGCAGCAAAGCTTCGCAATATTCTTAAAGTTAGGATCAAACGATTCAATGGTAACGACCCCCTGATAGTTGACATCAGCCAGTGCTTGAAAAAATTCCCGCCAAGGAACTTGGCCGCGGCCGGGGATCCCTCGCTGGTTTTCGCAGGCGTGAATGTAGCCAAGCAACGGACCTGTCTCCAGGACAGCGCCAGCAAAGCTGTCTTCCTCGCGAATCATATGAAAAGCATCAAGATGCACTTTCACATTCGCCGGCGTGCCCAGGTCATGAACGAAGCGGACGGCGTCGGCAGCAATATTTAGGAAATGAGATTCAAATCGGTTCACGACTTCGAGCGCAATAGTTAGGTCAGGAGCTTGGGCTGCCGCATAGTCGGCTACTTGACGAAAGTTTTCTACACCCCATTTCCATTCCTCGTCCGTGCGCATCCGACCGGTAAGATAACCCCAACCGGCATAGTTTACCCCGCCGAAAACGGTGGCCCCAGCCTCGGCGCTAACGTCGACCAGGCGCTTGCTCAGCTCTACTCCGGCCGCACGAATGCCTGGGTCCGGCGAGATAATATTGGCGTGAGCCGGCATACCGATCTCGATGATGATCTCAAGCCCGAGCTCTTCTGCGCGTTGCCGAACCCGTCCAGCCGGGAATTTATCAACCTCGAAAGGAACGATATCCACCGCTTCAAAGCCCATCGCTTTCGCTTTGTCCAAGAGCGGCAGGTCGCGGTCAGTAAAGGTTTCGCTGAACAACAGGGAGTGAATGCCAAATTTCATGATGGTAGGTAGTTCGACGCTAAAATTAAATGGAAGATAACCGTGGCCGATCAATCAACCGGAAACGGCGCCGAAGCTCAGGCCGCGGATCAAAAAACGTTGAATCGAGTAGAACAGCACGGTGAGTGGAACAATGAGAACGCTGCCGGCAGCCGACATTCTGCCCCATTCAATCCCGCGATCGGTCACAAACGAAGCGATAGCAACCGGCAAGGTTTGTGCGGTGCTGCTGGTGAATATCACGGCAAAGAGGAACTCGCTCCAACAAAGGATGAAGGCAAAAATCGCGGTCGCAATGATACCGGGAGCCGCGATCGGCACCATGATGCGGTACAGCACCCCGAATAAGCTCGAGCCATCCAAAGCGGCCGCCTCATCGAGTTCGATCGGAATATCTTCAAAGAAACTGATCAGGGTCCAAACCACATAGGGCAGGTTGAACGCGGAATAGATGATGATCAGACCAATGCGCGTATCGAGCAGCCCGATCCGTCCGAGTAGTAAGTATAAGGGAATCACCACCGCGATCGGGGGTAACATCCGATTGGACAATATCCACAGCGACAGCCGCTCCATATTTCGAGTCTTCAATCGGGCAAAGCCGTAAGCCGCGGGAACCCCGGCCACGATCGAAATGAGGGTAGATGCAGCACAGATGATCAGGCTGTTTAAGATGAACCGCATCAGATTCAGCTTTGCAAATACGTCGATGTAGTTCTGCAAAGTCGGAGTAAATCGGGAAAAGGGGTTAGGTGATTGGATGGCAGCCGGAGGTTCAATCGACGCCAACAAAAACCAGGCTATCGGAATGACGGTAAAAAGCAGGTATGCAAGCAGGACCAAATTCCCTGTCCATTTCGAGATAGTTGCTCTGCTAGTTGAATTGAACATTTTACCGGCGTCCTACCTAATCATCCCAAAAGGGATGAACCTCCAGCAAGATCCCGCGAACAAGCAGGCGCTCGTTTCCTGCTTGTTCGCGGTAGTTGCGCTCACCTCGCCGAGGCTCGGAGACCGGGCGAAGCGACCCCCTAATAATCTATTCTCCCGGGTGCGAAGCGAGATAGGCGTTGATATCGTTGACCGCAGCGTCCAAAGCTTCTTTTGGTTTCAATTCGCCCGCGATTGCCTGTCCGATGCGGACGTTGAGCAGCTCGCCAATGGCAGCCCCCTGAGAACCTGGAAAGAAGATTTCGGCGTTGCTCAGAATCTCGACAATCGTAGGAATATGAGGATTAACCGCGAGTAGCCCGGAATCCTTGGCCATAGACAAGCGAGCGGCGTGCTGCCGTCCATGGGTTTGCATCTCCGTGACAATCGGTCGGCTAGCCAGCCACATCGCGACGAATGCAGCTGCATCTTTGTGCTTGGAATAATCGGAGACTCCAAAGGCCCACCCACCCAATGCCGCCGAATGCTTCGGTTTAGTGTCAGCAGTTTGCAGCGGAAAACCAGTGGAAGCTACTTTGCCTTTAATCGGCGAGTCAGGTGCTTCAATCTCCGGCGTAATTGCCGACGCGCTAACTCCCATCGCGACCTGGCCATGCAGAACCGACTGATTCACTTCGTGCTCACCAAACGAAATGACGTCGGGCGATGAATATGCTTTGAGTTGAATCAAAAGATTGAGAGCATCGACACCGGCTTTGCTATCGAATGCCGGTTTGCGATCCTTGAAAATATCGCCGCCAGCGGAATAGACGAACGGAATCCAAGCCAAAGTCAGATTCCAGCCTCGCTGGCCAGGAAAGATGAATCCGTATTGAGCATCCTTGCCGTCCGCAGCCGGTTTAGTCAGTGCTTTGGCTGCTGCGATAAGTTCATCCCAGGTCTTTGGTGGCTGAATTCCGGCAGCCTCCAAAAGGTCGCGTCGATAAAAAAATAGACGGGTATCGGGCTGGTATGGCATCCAAGCAATCTTTTTGCCCGGGTTGAACGCCTTCCATACAAACGGAATAACGTCGTCCTGCTCGATATCAGGGTACCCTGCTTTTCCAATGTAGGCATCCAGTGGCGCGGCAAACTTGCGATATTCATAGGACCATTCGGTGGTTGTATTCAGGATATCGTACCGTTTGGCGCCGGCTCGGTCAGCGAGCTGTTTCGCGCGTACCTCTTCATACGGGACCTGGTCTACTGTCAATGTGATGCCGGTTTCACTCTTTAATCGCGGAGCCAAGGTCCCGGCGATATAGTCGCCGTCCAGGCTTCGAAAAACGAGCGCCCTCACCTCGGTTCCTTCGAAAGGCTTTTCCGCGCCAAACGCTGACCCAGGCTGTAGAGTGAGAGTGCCAAAGAAAGATGCCAGAGCGAGCCCGCTCAGTAGGGCTGCTCTCGCTTTGTTCATAACGCACATTTTCTGAACAGGCGTTCTCAAAGAAAGAAAGTCTGTGATCGGCTTAGTCTCAGATCGCGTCAACTGCACACGACTGCATGAATAGCTCATCCTGGGGGTGATCATAACTGGTGAGTGATTGCAAAACTTCGTGAAGAGTAAGGATTCGGGAACATAAGTCAAACATGAATATGTTCGTTATAAACACATCCAGATAGAAACTCGCTTATATTTTGATCGACAAATCAATGCATCTGTGGCTTCTAAACACCGGTGACTCGAGATCCAGTCACCACTCCTCCGCTTTGAACCACCTCATCCGCTCCCCTTCTTTGATCCACCTTCAGGGAAGTCAACGCACTTCCGGTGGCGACAAGGTCGCTGTGTCCTTCTGAACTCAGGTATGCCCAGAGCCACCCGTCAAACCTACAACAGTAAAGCCTATTATTTGCTGGTGCTGCCTGCCACGTTCATCCTGTTGCTGGTTAACACTTTTCCTCTGCTCTATTCCTGCTTCATCAGCTTTACCAACTACAGTCTATCGGATCCGGACACCTACGCCTTCATCGGCTTCAACAACTTCATTCAAGCCGTCAAAGACCCGATGTTTCTGAACTCGTTGTTGATGACAATCAAATTCACTTCGGGATCTGTGTTGGTTGAGTTCCTTCTCGGGCTTCTCATCGCGGTTCTACTCAACCGGCTAACCCGCCATGCGAATTTGATTCTCGGGGTCTTCTTGCTTCCGATGATGATCACCCCAATCATTGTCGGCCTGCTTTGGCGATTCATGCTGAACGATCAGACCGGGCTGGTGAATTATTTTCTGGCGAGCGTCGGGGTCGGGCGGTTCCCTTTCTTGTCGAGCGCCAACACCGCTCTGTTGTCGATCATGCTGGCGGATCTTTGGCAATGGACTCCATTTGTCATCCTGCTTTTATATAGCGGCCTACAGGCCCTGCCGAAAGATCCGTACGAAGCTGCCGCGCTAGATGGAGCTTCCGGAGTTCAGAAATTTTGGCATATCACGTTACCGGCCATGCGGAACACGATACTAATCTGTGTCCTCATTCGAGGCATGGATGCGTTTCGGGAGTATGATAAAATTTATACCATGACCTACGGCGGACCCGGGAGCTCAACAGAGTCGGCCAGTTTTTACATTTATCGTCAGGGGTTCGTCTTCTTTAATACAGGGTTTTCGACAGCACTCTCTTTAATCATGCTGGCACTGACCATCATGGTCGTTCAAACCTCGGTCGTGAGACTGCGGGCATGAAAGCTAAGCTCCGAGAACGGGAAATCATGACTTTGTTGCGGGACACCGGCGAAGTCAGCGTACCCGAAATGGCGACCCGATTTAGCGTATCGGAGATGACGATTCGCCGAGATCTGGCCGAACTCGAACGCCGCGGCGTCCTCGTCCGCACTTATGGAGGAGCGCGCAGCCTTTCTCAGGATGTCGGCGACGAAAGTTACAATGATCGAGCATCGGAAGCATTATCTTTGAAAGCGGCCATTGCTAACGCGGCGAAGGCCTACGTCAAACCGGGTATTCATGTTTTCATCGATTCTGGAACGACTACCTGGGCATTAGCAAAGAGTTTGTCCCGCGACCTGGAAGCGCATATCACGACTAATGATGTCGGCATTGCCTATCACTTATTGACTTACCCCAAGATTCAGCTTTCCCTCGTCGGCGGTATCGTCCGCCAGATTCAACATTCGGTGATCGGATCAATGGCGGTCGAGATGATCAAAACGATGACGGCGGAAATCGCTTTCATCGGCGTGAACGGTTTTAGTCCGCAGCGCGGTTTCACGACCGTGAACCCATTCGACGCCGACGTAAAGCAAGCCATGATCACCCGAGCAGATCATGTGATTATTTTGGCGGACAGCACCAAAGCAGGAAAGGTTCGGAGTTATCCAGTTTCCGCGCTCGGTAAGGGACATCATCTCATTACCGATTCTGGTCTCTCCGACGAAATCCGCCTACGGCTAGAACAATCCGGAATTCGGGTTGAAATTGTCGATGTCCCATCATCGAGCAATTAATGACGGGATCATTCATCCCTTCCGCTGACCGCGTAATTGAAGGAACCGATATCTTTACCCGCTCGCAGTGGCGGGCAGCCCATATCGCTAGAAGCGAAAAATTAAGAATCACTCCATCCCGCCATGCCGATCCCGGCACATGGTCATAGCTTGGGGACTGAACCATCATTTTTGGGGCGACATAAGGGCGACGGTATCTTGTTCCAGAGGAACACCTACGGGACTCGAACCCGTGCACCGGTCTTCATCCCAGCGCCATTCCGGTTGTGCGATTCTGCTCGCGCCATCCTTTTTAAATTGGTTGCGGTAACGGCCTGGAGTTTGACCAGTCTCCCGCTTAAAAACCACGCTCATATATTCCGGGTGTTCGAAGCCGGAAAGCTCCGCGACGCGTTCGAGCGTTAAATCCGTTTCGACTAAGAGCTGTTTGATACGTTCGAGCCTGATGCGCCGTATCTCCTGTTTTGGTGAACGATTCAGATGTTTGCGGAAACGCTTCTCCAATGTGGCACGCGACATATGGACCTTTTCAAGAACGTCGTCTACACGGCAACCTTGCGAAGCCAATTCTCGCATGTACCGGGCGGCGCTAGCCACCGCCCAATCGGCGACCGCCATCGTATCGGTAGATTGACGACAGGACACCCTGATCGGGCTTATCGGGAACCGCTCCTGGCGTGGACTTTGTCCGGACATGAGGGTCTCAAGTAATTCGGCCGCTGCGTAGCCGATTCCTTCCGAATTAGGAGCAACACTGGATAACGGCGGACTGCATAGCTCGCACATCGTGTCCTCATCATCTACCCCGAGAACGGCTACTTCTTCGGGAACCAAAACCCCTGCCCGGCCGCACGCGTCAAGCACATGCAACCCGCGTACATCGTTGCACGACATAATCGCCACTGGTTTCGGAAGTGAGCGGATCCAGCTTACGATCTGTTCAATATCCTGGTCCCAACGAGGCGTCTCAGGGCCTCGCCAGGGTGTCTCATAAGCTGACGTAGTTACAGCATTCCGACGCACGATGCTGAAAAATCCGCTGCCGCGCTGTCGCGACCAGAGCTCGCCTGTAAAACCACAAAACGCAAAATGCCGAAACCCTTTTTCAAGCAGATGAGCGCCGCCCATTTCACCAATCGCCGTATGATCTGAGCCGACCCAGGGTAAACCCAGGTCGTCATGAAGATCGTTGAGATCAACCACGGGTACGCCCATCCGGCGGAAAAGGCGGGCCATCGCACGATCAGTTGGCCGGCTGAGAATACCGTCCCAGCTTCCCGCAGTAAGCCAGGCAGGAGGCGGTGTCCCTAATTCGTGCTGCTCAATGAAAACCGACCAGTGACGATGCGAACGTAAATAACGGCCTATACCCGCCAGAATGCGCCGGCCGTAAACGACTGAAGTTTCAATGATGAGAGCAACCTGGGGGGATGGTTTCACGCCTTTTCAAATAGCGTAATTTTCGCCGAATTCCAGCTGCACCCCGTGGCCGCTCGCTGCGGATTCCTGGCAAGAAAGCTCAAAACGAGATCAGCAAATCCTCATAGGAATCCGAGCGGCCCCCGGGCATCGTCTCGGAAATTTGTTCTCCTCGGTGTTCATGAAATTACGTTCTTCTTTAACTGCCGTCGTTTTGCCCTTTGCGCTGCTGAGTTCAGTATGTGCTCAACAAGCGCAGATTCAGATCAATGCCAGCCAGGCGACCAACTCCGTTTCTCCATACCTCGGCACCGGCGCGTGCCTAGAGGATGTAAACCACGAAGTGTACGGTGGGATCTATAGCCAGATGATTTTCGGAGAAAGCTTTCAGGAACCGTCATTTGTTCTGCAAAGCCTCCGAGATTATGGAGGCGGCAGCGTCTCGCTCAGTGGGACCAGCGCCACGCTGACATCAAGCTCAGGCTCCAGAGATGAAAAGCTCGTTTGGACTGGGGGCACGTTCTCGAGCGCGACGGTCAGTGTTCAGGTCTTACGTCCGTCATCCGGTCCGGGAATAGCCGGTTTCATCTTGAATGTTCAAGATCCAAGCCAAGGGCCGGATCAGTTCTTTGGCTATGAAATCAGCCTGAACGGATCCCAGGTGGTAGTGGGACGGCACAATGACGGATTCGAATCTTTGGCGAGCTTCCCTTGTAATACACCGACCGATCAGTGGGTCACCCTTAGCGTGCAGTTCCAGGAAGACTCGTTTCAAATATCTGTTAACGGCACGCTAGTGGGCACCTATACAGATCAGCAGTACCCTCTTGGACCAGGGATGATCGGACTCCGCTGTTTCGGCGGGAGCGCATCTTTCCAACAGCTTTCTGTTACCAGCGGTACTACAACCACACAAGTACAGTTCGTTCCTGCGGGACCCTCGAACGCAGTAAGTGACATGTGGACCGCAACCCAGCAGGGGTCCGCAACAGGGTCTTATACGCTCGTTACCAGCGGGCAATTCGTTGGCTCCCAAAGCCAGCAGATGACCTTTACGACAGGTTCAGGTGCGCTCGGCGTATTCAACCAAGGTCTTAACCGATGGGGGTTAAACTTTGTCAAAAACAGCACCTACAACGGCTTGGTCTGGGTGGAAGGTCAGCCGGGGACAAGCCTCTACGTCTCCGCTGAGAGTGCGGATGGTTCTCAACTTTATAGTGAAACAGAATTACAAGTAACCCAGGCCGGATGGCAAAAGCTAGCCTTTACGCTTCGACCATCGCAGAGCGATCAAAACAGCAGATTCGCGATTAGACTGAAATCGCCAGGCTCAGTGACCCTGGGTTACACATTCCTGGAGCCGGGCAGTTGGGGACAATTCAAGAATTTGCCCGTAAGGGGAGACGTAGCCAACGGACTTCTGCAACAGGGGATCCGCGTTCTTCGCTATGGCGGATCTATGACCAATGCGGCTCAATATCGCTGGAAACAAATGATTGGTTCCCCGGATCAACGGCAACCTTACGTTGGTACCTGGTACCCCTACTCTTCCAATGGATGGGCCATATTCGATTTTCTGAATTTCTGCGAACAGGCCGGGTTCCTCGGTATACCTGCTCTGAATAGCTACGAGACACCACAGGACATGGCGGATTTCATGCAGTATGTGAACGGCCAGACGAGCTCGCCATGGGGTCAACAACGTGCAAAAGACGGGCACCCGGCACCTTATAATCTGAAGTATTTCGAGTTTGGGAACGAGGAGACGATCGATGACGCCTACTTCGCAAGGTTTCAGGCCATCGCCACCGCGGCCTGGGCGGCAGACCCGAACGTGATCATTGTAGTCGGCGACTTCAGCTATAGTCAGCCGATTCAGAATCCATTCAATTTTTCCGGAGCGGCTTCAGGTATCACCAGCTTGGAAGCACATCAGAAAATCCTGAATTTCGCACAACAGAACGGCCGGCAGGTGTGGTTTGATGTCCATATCAATACCACGGGACCCGGAGCGGACCCGACCTTGGTTGCTCTGCCAACGTATGTCAGCGCACTCGATCAAGTGGCGAACGGCGCCCCTCACCAGGTGGTCGTTTTCGAGCTGAATGCGGACACACACGACCAGGCACGAGCAGTGGGCAACGCGCTTGCGATTAACACCATCTCCAGGATCACGGATCAGCTCCCCGTGGTAACATCAGCGAACTGTTTGCAGCCTGACAAAGAGAACGACAATGGCTGGGATCAAGGCCTGCTCTTTCTAAATCCTTACCAAATCTGGCTGCAGCCGCCAGGTTACGTGACCCAACTGTTCAGCAATTATTACCAGCCCAAGCAGGTAGCTTCGACGGTCCAGAGTCCTGGAAACGTACTGGATGTGACCGCTAACCAGAGCACCGATTCCAGGACATTGGTACTCCACATTGTGAATATCAGCGGAGAGCCAATCCCAACAACAATCAGCCTCGCCGGTTTCACTCGATCGCAGCCAAGGGTGACAGGTTGGAAACTGAGTGGCGACGTTGACGCAGTTAATACCGCCGAAGAACCAGATTCGGTGCTTCCCGTCGGGATCCAGTGGAAGCTAAAACCTGCCATTAATCAGACCAGCTATACTTTTGATCCCTATTCTGTCACCGTTCTGACCTTTCAGTGAGCGGATAATCAGCGGTTGATGTGCTGCCCGCTGGCCACCCATGCGCGACAGAAAACTGACTGACTGGCTAGCTACCTCAAAGGGGCTTAAGGACTCAGTCCTTTTGCCCCTTCGAGCCATCTTAAAACCAGCCAAGGTAGCTGAAAGGTACCTGGCGTGAACATCCGCTTAGTGTCTAAACCAGACGTGCCGGGTCACCACTTCGCCGCCTTGTGTCCGATCCCATGAATAACAGGGCTTTCGTTGCGATCAAAATGAGCCGACGGCAAGGCGCAAGGA
>Ga0208989_10000089_pt1 | contig 19536 bp, 19 predicted proteins | sample MedBloCAOM3_M1_FD_187852 | JGI IMG/M metagenome (GOLD analysis project Ga0208989, IMG submission 187852) | Forest soil microbial communities from El Dorado National Forest, California, USA - Mediterranean Blodgett CA OM3_M1 (SPAdes) (version 2) | ecosystem: Environmental > Terrestrial > Soil >...
CCCCCCCCTGCCGCAACCGTCAAAAAGACGCGCGCCAAGCCGAAGAAGTCAGGAGAAAAGGGCCCCGCATTGGCAGACTGGCTGGCGGGACAGCAAAGCGGCGGGCGCCGGACTTAGTCGAGCACCAGAGCGTTTTCCAGCGAAAGCCCGCCCCGGACTCGATCCGGGGTGGAGACCGGTTCGCTTCAAGAAAACGCGTCAAATCAAGTATCCAGAGCCCCGTTTCGATTCTATCGAAATGGATAAAGGCTCTAGACTGGCGCCGGCCATTCGACCATCGATCGGGTCTTGGTCGCGGCATCGTAGACTTGCACCTGAAGCATCTGGTACTGATTCTTCAAGGCCATGCCCGCCTCTTCGGCGGCCTCGACCGTATCATGGTGCGACTTGAAGTGGCCGTCTACCACCAGCGAGTAGCCCTCGGTCGGGGCCTTGTCGGCGCGAATGATTTTGCGGGGCTGCTGCTCTTCTGTCTCTAGCTTCGGCTTTTTCATGTATGGCTCCGTGTTGCGCCTCCCTTTACACTGAACGTGGGAAAAAGGCAGGAAAGATTATCCATCACCGCTAATATGTCGGTCAAAGGCGGTGGGATTGAGATCGAACGCTGTCGTAGTTAAGTGGATGCGGTCGATTCATCCTATTGGGGGTAATAACATGCGTCTAACGGGCAAGAAGACCGATCGTTCCAGGAAGGACGACAGCGAATCAAAGAAATCGCCGCCGGCGCCGATCGCGGACGACGACATCGAGGATGGCGACATCGCCACACCGAAACGTGATCGCAACGATGAAGATCAATCAGCTTAAGGGGGCGTTGGTGGACCGCCTCTAACGCCTGCTTCCCGGTCGCTGGATTTCTCGATAAACTCCTCGTGGTTTGAAAGTTTGGAGGTGCGGGTGCGGTGCGGGAGGTGCACCATGGCGACGATTGAAAATCTGACGCCGATCCTGCGGGTTGAAGATCTCGAAGCGAGCCGACGCTATTACATCGAGACGCTTGGATTTTCACTGGATTGGGACGCGGGCACGATGATCTCCGTGTCGCGCGATCGCAAATCGATCATGCTGTGTGAGGGCGCACAGGGCCAGACCGGTGTCTGGCTCTGGGTCGGCGCCGAAGACGCCGATGCATTCTTCACCGAATTCCTCGCCAAGGGCGCATACATCCGAAGCCCGCCGCAGAATTTCAGCTGGGCCTACGAGTTTCAGGTCGAAGATCCTGACGGGCACGTTCTCCGCTTTGGGTCTGAGCCGAAGCCTGGGCCGGCGGATGGCGTCTTCAAGTCCTGATCTTCCTAGACCTTCTGTTCCGCGCGCACCAACTTCGACCGCGCCGGTTCAATCCATATCGCAAGCAGCGCAATGAACAGCACGCCGGTGACGAGGGTACTAAGGGGAAGACCCAGCAGATTCCGGCCTGCGACCAAATCTCCGACGGCTGTGCCGGCCGCCCTGACCGCCACGATCGTTAACCAGTAATACGGCAGCGATCGAAGCAATCCGTTACGGGCTGTTACAAACAGCAATGCCAGGACTGGAGTGAGCAGCAACGACGCTCCGCCATCCCCAAGATGCAGATCGTGCGAGCAGTAATCGCCGATCACCGTACCCAGGCTCCCGGCAACGAACATGCTGATCCAATAGCCGAGATCGGCGCGAAGCACGGTATCCGGCGCATTACCTTTGTCGGACTGCCGGCGCCAGACGAAATGCCAACTTGCAAACAGCGCGACAGCCAGAACCGCGACAAGTCCGACGATGACCAGCAGCCTCGAAAGTTTCATATCGCCGCAGGCGAAGTCGGCGAAGTTGGTGGCCCCGGTCCTGACGATGATGATCGCAGTCCAGTAATACACCTGATGGACGGATCGGTCGAAGCGCTCGCCGATGACAACGACAGCGAGAGCAAGCACCAGAAATGGCAATCCAGCAACGTGCCCCAATCCCAGATCGCGCGCGAAGAAGTCGCCCATATTTGCGCCAAAGATGCTGGCGAGGCAGAGCGCCGCCCAGTATCGCGCGCCAAGCGTTGGCAAGTGCTTTTGTTGCATGCAGACCGTCTACTTTCTAACACCGTGTTGAATTGCAAGATGGTGGTATGTGCGCTTCACCTTGCAGCGGCTGGAGTTCTCCGAGCGCATCGGGGCCGACGCCTTGGAAAGGTAATCTATGAAATATGAAAATGGCCTGCGCAAGGTTCCGGAAGTCACCGTGGCCTTTTGGGTGATCAAGATTGCGGCGACCACGTTGGGAGAAACCGGTGGCGACGCCGTCTCGATGACGCTGAATTGGGGATATGCGCTGAGCAGCGCAATGTTTATCGGCATTTTCGCCATCGCCGTCGCCGCTCAGATTGCTGCAAGGTCATTCCATCCATTTCTATATTGGGCCGTTATTATAGCGACGACGACTGCCGGCACCACCATGGCCGATTTCGCCGATCGCTCGCTCGACATCGGATACCCCGGCGGGTCATTGGTCCTGTTCGCACTCCTGATGGCGTCGTTAGGCATCTGGTACTGGCGTGCCGGTTCGGTTTCGGTCGATACCGTCGCTTCACCAAGAATTGAGATGTTTTACTGGACGGCGATTCTTTTCTCGCAGACGTTGGGTACCGCGCTTGGCGACTGGATGGCCGACTCAAACGGCCTCGGCTACGAGCGTGGCGCGCTGGTTTTCGCAGCCGGCCTGGTCGTCGTCGCGGCAGCCTATTTCTACACCAATGTTTCGCGTACGCTGTTGTTCTGGAGCGCGTTCATCCTGACGCGACCCTTGGGCGCCACCGCGGGTGACCTTCTCGACAAGCCTGTCGCGAATGGTGGATTGGCTTTTGGTCGGTTCTATGCCTCGGCTATTCTGGCGATCTTGATCGTAGCCTGCATTGTCTTGCTCCCGCAAAGAGCCGGTAAACATCCCGAAACAGCCCAGGAGATTTAAAGGCGGCTAACTCGATGCGCTGCGGCTCCACCCGGCGACTTTACCGCGCTGATCCAGTCGAGCCTTTGTCTCTGTGAATTTAATGACGCATTTACCAATGGCGGCGCCGTAGCCGAGGGCTGCCATGCACCCGTATTCATGGACAAATAACCCGCAGTCGGTAATTTCACCGGGCCTTGCCGGGCCGTTACTATCAGACGGGGTTTGAATCAGAGATGGTCGACATTCTCGCCGCACCGCAGCAAACGAAAACGGACGCATCGCTGCGCACGCTGGCCGCGATTTCGACGGCGCATTGGGTCAGCCATTTTCATCTGTTCGTGCTGCCGATGCTGTTCCCGTTCCTCAAAGAGCAGCTCGGCGTCGACTACATCGAGCTTGGCTTTGCCCTCACCGTCTTCGCCGTCACATCCGGCCTGACCCAGGCCCCGATCGGCTATCTCGCCGATCATATCGGCGCCCGCAAGGTCCTGCTGATGGGCCTGACCTTGGGCGGCTTCGCGCTGATCATGCTCGGCCTGCATCTGAGCTATCCGTTCCTGATCGCCAGCGCCGTGCTGCTGGGGCTCGCCAACAGCGTCTATCATCCGGCCGATTATGCGATCCTTTCGGCCCACATGGATGAGGCGCGCATGGGCCGCGCCTTTTCGATCCACACCTTCGCCGGCTTCCTCGGCGGCGCGGTCGCGCCCGCCATCGTGGCAGCCCTGGTTGCGACGACCGGAGGCTTCGGTGCGCTGATCGTGGCAGGCGCAGTGGGTCCGCTGGTGGCGTTGCTGCTCCTGATCGTCGGCATTCCCGATGCCAGCGCGGCCGATCGCCACGTCGATGGGGCGCCGGCACCGCAGCAAAACATCATCACCCCCACCCTGATGGTGCTGACGATCTTTTTCATGCTGCTCAGTCTTTCCAGTGCCGGCATCGGCAATTTCGGCGTGGTGGCGCTGATGAGCGGCTATGGCGCGTCGTTCTCGTCGGCCAATATCGCGCTGACCGCGTTTCTCGGCTTTAGCGCCATCGGTGTGCTGGCGGGCGGCTTTCTCGCCGACCGCACCCGGCGCCACGGGCAGGTCGCCGCCGCCTGCTTTGCGATCAACGCGGCCATTGTGTTCATCATCGCGACGGCGACGTTGCCTTCGCCGCTGTTGATGACGGCGATGGCAGCGGCCGGGTTCCTCGGCGGCGTGATCGCACCCTCGCGCGATATGCTGGTCCGCAGCGCCGTGCCCGCAGGCGCGGCCGGCCGGGCCTTCGGCATCGTCTCGACCGGTTTCAACCTCGGCGGCATTGTCAGCCCGCTCTTGTTTGGCTGGATCATGGATCAGAATATGCCGCGCTGGGTGTTCGGCGCGTCCGTCATATTCATGATTCTCACGGTCCTGCTCGCGCTTTTCACCGAGCGCGGCCCGCAAGGGCGCCCCGCAGCGGCTGACGCAAGGCTTATGCATTCCTGAGCCTCATCCCGGGCGGTTGACAGCGACGCGTGGCAACCGATGATGCGGCAATAAAATTCAAAGCGGGAAGAAACACCATGGCCGATCATCCAGACCTCGTGATCCGCGGCGGCAGCATCGCCGACGGGCTTGGCGGCGAACTGTTCGAAGCCGATGTCGCAATCGCGAACGGCCGCATTGTCGAAGTCGGCCGGGTTCAAGGTAAAGGCACCGAGGAGATCGACGCCCGGGGCAAACTGGTGGCGCCGGGATTTGTCGACCTGCACACCCATTATGACGGCCAGGTCACCTGGAGCCACGACATCACGCCCTCGTCGCAGAATGGCGTCACTACCGCCGTGATGGGCAATTGTGGCGTCGGGTTCGCGCCCTGCCGTCCGTCCGACCATCAGCGGCTGATTCAATTGATGGAAGGCGTCGAGGATATTCCCGAACCGGTGCTGAGCGCCGGTTTGCCCTGGGCCTGGGAAAGTTTTCCGGATTACATGGATTGGCTGTCGCAGCGCCACTTCGACATGGATATCGGCGCCCAGTTGCCGCACGCCGCACTGCGGGTCTACGTCATGGGCGAACGCGGCGCGCGGCGCGATCCCTCAACGCCGCAGGACAACAGCGCCATGGCGGCGCTCGCGGGCGATGCCGTGCGGGCCGGCGCGCTGGGCTTCTCGACCTCGCGCACCCTCAACCACCGTACCTCGACCGGCGACTTCACGCCGACGCTGAAGGCCGGCGAGGATGAACTGACGGCGATCGCCGGCGCGATGCACAAGGTCGGCCGCAGCGTGCTGCAATTCGTGCTCGATCAGAGCACCATCGACGAAGACCTGCCGATGATGCTGCGGGTGGCGGAAAATACCCGCTGCCCGATTTCGTTTTCGGTCGCGCAGGCCGACAAGGCGCCACGCCGCTGGCGCCAGACGCTCGATCGCATCAATGAGGCATCGGGGCGCGGCCTGTCGATCACCGCGCAGATCGCTGCGCGCCCGGTGGGGCTGTTGCTGGGACTGGAATTGTCGCGCAACCCGTTCCAGACCCATCCAAGCTACAAGGCGATCGCCAGGCTGCCGCTGGCTGAACGCGTGGCGCACCTGCGACAGCCCGAGGTTCGCGCGGCGATCCTGAGCGAGACAGCGACCTCGACCGACGATCCGCTGTTCTTCCGTCCGAACTACGACAAGATGTATCTGCTCGGCGATCCCCCGGATTACGAACAGCCGCCGGAAAATGCCCTGGGCGCGCAGGCCCGCCGTCAGGGACGGCAGCCGGAAGAACTGGGCTATGACGCGATGCTCTCGGATGACGGCCGCGGCATGCTGTATGTGCCGTTCCTGAACTACGCCGACGGCAATCTCGATGCCGTGCGCGAAATGCTGCGCGATCCGCATTCGGTGCCGGGACTAAGCGACGGCGGCGCCCATTGCGGCATTATCTGCGATGCGAGCTTCCCGACCTATCTGCTGACGCACTGGACCCGCGACCGCACCCGCGGCGAAAAGCTGTCGATCCCGTTCGTGGTGGCGGCGCAGTCGCGCAAGACCGCGCTTTCGGTCGGGCTGTACGATCGCGGCGTGATCGCGCCCGGCTACAAGGGCGATGTCAACGTCATCGACTACGACAGACTGCATCTGCATCCGCCGACGGTTCATTACGATCTTCCGGTGGGCGGCCGCCGCCTGCTGCAACAAGTCGATGGCTATGACGTCACCATCGTCTCCGGCGTGGTGACGCAACGGGGTGGCTCGGCCACCGGCGCGTATCCCGGCCGGCTGGTGCGCGGCGCGCAGGGCAGCGCACCGAGGATTGAAGCCGCGGCTTCCTAGCGCCGTCCCCGCCTAGTGCGCAATTGCGCACGGGGCGCGGGGGACCCACACGCCGACGCCAGAGTTCAGGTAAAATGCGTGTGGACTGTCTTTCGCTTCAACAAAGATGCCCTCGCACCAAATGCCAATCGCGGTATTGGTCAGGCAAAACAGGCTGGAAAAATTATCTCTTGCCGAAGTCCTTTGGGCGACCGGTTCTGCAGCGTCAGCTTCCCGCCGTGACGTTCAACAATCTCCTTGGCAATCGCGAGGCCAAGGCCGGCACCGGCACCGGGTCCAGCCTTGCGCCGCGCCGGATCAACCCGGAAAAAGGGTTCGAATACGCGTGACATGCTTTGGTCAGGAATGCCTGGTCCTTCATCATCAATTGTAATCAAGGCGGCGCTGTTCTCCATTCCGACAGTAACGAAAGCGCCACCGCCATGCGTTGCCGCATTGATAACCAGATTTCTGAAGGCACGCGTCAGCGCCAATGGCGCCGACGAAATTGTCACGGCCTCCATTTTGATGATCGTTACGGATGCCCTCATTGATGCGAGATCCCTGCAGATCTCGCAGATGATTTCATCGACTCTGAGTAACTGGCTTGTTTCCCGTTGCGCCTCTTCGCGCACGAGCTGGATTGCGCTATCCGCGATGCGGTCAAGTTCCTCCAGATCACTCAGCCACATTGACCGATCCTCCTCGTCGAGAAACTCCGCCCGAAGTCGCATCCTGGTCATCGGAGTGCGCAGATCGTGTCCCGCTGCGGCGACAAGCCGCATCCGACTTTCGGCAGCGTTCTTCAGCCTGGTTGTCATGGTATTGAGCGCGCGCGCTGTCGCCTTCAGTTCGGCCGGTCCGGTTTCCGGCAAGCGCGGAAGGATGCCGTCTGCGTCGATCGTTGCTGCAACTCGTTCCAGAACCGCCAGATGGCGCGTGATGCGGTGGGCGAACCATAGCGCCACCCCGACCGTCCCGATGGCGACCAGCAAAAACCAGCCGGCGAGAGCAAACAGGACTTCCTCCTTGCCATGGCGCTCTGGTACCGGAAGTGCAAGCCAACCCGATTTCAATTTGATTGACACAACCGGATGAGCGGCCTCTGTGGGTTGTGTTACAACGACATCGAGATCGGAGCCGGCGCTGCGCAATTGAGATTGCAGCAGGTTCGTCAGTTCCGGGCGCGGCTTGCCTGTCGCCGGGCCCAATTCCAAATGCGAGATCCTGTCCTTTTCGTCGTTACCGAACAATGGTGCGATCAGCAAGATCACCTCAGAAACCAACTGGGCGTAATGCTTTTGTTCCTTTTGGGCGCGCCCCTCCCGCGCCCAAAGCAATGTTGCGGTCGCCATGACGACGACGCAGATGATCGACGAAACCAGCGTAACGACGATGCGAGCCCTCAAGGAATTCATTCGCCAGCCCCGACCTTCTCCACATTGGCGGTGAACACGTAGCCTCCGTTTCGCACGGTCTTTATCAGCTCGAATTCATTGTCGCCGAGCTTTCGGCGAATCCGGCTGAGCAGCACGTCGACGGACCGATCGAAGACATCGCCATCGCCCCGATTGGTCGCGTCCAGCAGATATTCGCGCGAGAGCATCCGTCCGGACTTCGCTACCAGCGCATGCAAGAGATCGAATTCGGCCGAGGTCAGGTCAAGCAGCCCGCCGCTTGAGTTGAGAACGCGCCGCAATCCCGGTTGCAGCGTAAAACCCTCGAAACGATATTCCTGGGGGGAATGCACGATCTGGTCTGCGCCATTTTGACGACGAAGAACCGCCCGGATGCGAGCTGCGAGTTCCCGCGGATTGAACGGCTTGCCGAGGTAATCGTCAGCGCCAATCTCAAGACCGATGATTCGATCGACGTCCTCCTTTAACGCGGTAAGAAGAATAATCGGCACATGCGAGTTCTCGGCTCGCATGTCCCGACAGATATCCAGGCCTGATCCGTCCGGCAACATGACATCGAGCACGATCAACTTGATGTCGTTCGACTCCAGCGCGGCTTCAAGGCTGCGCTTGTCGGAAGCCAGCGTCACTCGAAAGCCCTGTTCGGCCAGATAGCGGCCGAGAAGTTTTCGAATCTGGAGGTCATCGTCGACAATCAGGATATGCTGTTCGATGTGCACTGGTTCACGCCCTCATCGAAACTGGATGGACCATTAGAGCACCTGTCCAGGGCTTTCAATGAGGGTGCCGCCAAATCGCCCCTCCAGCAACATTGAGACATATTGCGCCGGTGCGGGGCAAGCTGATGCCCCAATTTGGAGATGGCCCTGCGTTAAAGCCGTCATCGCCGCTTCGGATCATCCGTTGGCGCGCGGAGCGCAAGTCATCATCTTTCTGACAGTCCGTGGTCGAAAAAAGGACGCACGCACGAGGATTTGATTGGCATCAACTGCTCCGAATGGTCCGCTAAGGATTTGAGCTCCCAATAGGGCAGGAAAATTCTGCATAGGGCAGGAAGATTCAGCGGTTGAGTGAGATGTGCACTGAATTACATGGAATGCGGTCTTGGATCCAGACAATGTGTTTGGCGCCTTCAATGACTGTGGCTATCTATTTCGGCGAGCTTATCTTCGCGACTGTCCTCGCAGTCGTATTGCTGACCATCTCAGCCTCCAAATCATCGATTGCTCTTATTCTATTCTGTTGCGGTCTGCTGGCATTCACGCTGGCTGAATACATCGCTCATCGCTTCGTATTGCACGCCCTCGCCCCGGTAAGGCACGGGATTCATCACGCACGGCCGCGAGAGCCGATCGACAAGATCTTCTGGCAAATCTGGCTGGCCTTCATCGTCGTCTACCTGACTACGGGAGGCGCCCTCGTCGCCGGCGCGCTCGCGGCCTACGCCTGGTATTTACTTGTCCACTATTGCGCGCATCAAAATCCGGCAGTTCTGCCGGCTCCGTTGCTGAAACATCACCTGGACCATCACAGGTTCGCGAACCGCAATTTCGGTGTCACCACCAAGCTGTGGGATCGTGTTTTCGGAACAATGCTTCGATGATGCGACGCGATCCGATGAATCGGATGGCATGCGCAACATTCGGAAACAAAGGGAAAGCTTTGGAACAAGCTTCAGTCGCAAATGACCGGCAACAACCAGGCGAATTTCGTCCTGTTGCCGGTAAGCGAGATGCTGAAGACAGCCCTTTCAACCAATGATCATCCTCGAGGGCAGGCGCTGGACATTCCGATCGAAGTCGCGGTCTGCGCGAGATCAGCCGGATATCCGTTGCGCCGAGCCAAAACACCTCGGCAGAACCACCACGATTTTCTATGCATTGCCTTGATGACGCTGGTGCCGGCCATCGCAACGGCGGAGCCACTGGTCACGCTGCCTGCTCCCGCTTTTGAATTGCCCGTTCTGCCGCCGGTGTCCGGCATCTGGACTGTCATGGTCGGCGTGGGAGGCGAATACAAACCTGATTTCGAGGGTGCCAATCGGAGCATGCTCAGCCCGGTCCCGATTTTTGCTATCCACCGCGCCGGCTCGGCGGAGCCGTTTCGCGGCCCGCGCGACGGGGCAAGCATCGCACTCATCGACTTCGGCGACCTTCGTGCCGGCCCCGTCGGCAAGTTCGTGGCGTCACGAAAAGCCAACAACTATACCGAACTGAATGGCCTCGGAGACGTCAGCGCCGCGGTCGAACTCGGCGGCTTCCTCGAATACTTTCCGGTTGACTGGTTCCGCACGCGCGTCGAGACGCGGCAGGGTTTCGGCGGCCATCACGGCGTCGTCGCCGACTTCTCGGCGGATGCCATCGTGCCGATCATTCAAGGGGTCACATTCTCGGCCGGTCCACGTTTCACTTGGGAAAGCACCAAAGCAACCGCGCCATATTTCGGCATCGACGCCGCTCAGGCGATGGCTACGGGGCTGCCGGTATTCAACGCCAGGGGCGGGGCGCACTCGGCCGGCGCCGGCGCACAGTTGTCCTATCGGTTCAATCCGCAATGGGAGGTTCATTCCTATGTCGAGTACGAGCGGCTGCTTGGCGACGCCGCGGCGAGTCCTCTGGTGACCCTTCGCGGTTCGCCAAACCAAACGACGGTCGGCATGGGCGCCTCCTACTCATTCGACGTCAAGATACGATAGGAATCCGATGCGCTGTCCAGGCGTGAGCTTCGCGATGGTTGTTCTCGCTGTCAGCATCGGCGCTTGTGCGATGTTTGAAACTCGCGAGACAAAATTGCAACCGATCAAGAGAATAGGCATCATCTCGGCGGTTGGCGACGAAATTACATTCGCAAGAGCCGGGCTGACCGGACTTGACACCAGCCGTCAAAGCTTCCCGGTCGGGTCCTGGGGCCTTGACGACCTGATCGTCCAGCAAGCAACCGCGGCGTTGAGCGGACGTTTTCAAGTGCAACCGGTCAGTTACAAGCGAGCCGCCTTTGCGATGATCAAGGATTCCCCGGTTGCGCCCGTCAACTTCATCCGTGGCGACCCATTCAAGAAACTCGTTGAGACGGAAGTGTCTCCGCAAGGGCTCGACGCCTATATCGTCATCACCAAAGCAAAGGCGAATTTCGGCGGCGGTGGCCGAAAGGTCGAAGGCATAGGTTTTGTGAGTTACGGCACGTTGCTCGCATCCTCCAACCATATCCATGCCCTCTACGAAATCAGGGTGATCGACGGCAAGACGTTCGACGTGATCGAAAAGATGGCCGCCCCGCCATCGGACAGTGCGGAGGCTGTCAAGCTCGCGGGCCCCAGCCGGCTGGTTGACGAGAGTTTCTCGCCAAGCATCGGCGATCCCGCCGGAAACGAGAACCTGCATCGCGCGATCACGGACCTCATCGCACGCAGCCTTTCGACAACCCTGAGCGACATGCACCTGGCAGAGACGCGGTGAAGCCTGGCAAACGCGCGACCATTCAATTTCCCTGGTGAAAACGCTAACGGGGACCCGTAACCATCGTACTGGCGAGGATTGGATCAATGCTTCGGAATCGAGCGATCATTCTTCGGATACTGCGATACGCGCTGGTGATGATTATTCATGCCGCCGTACCGGCTTACGCCGAGCAGAGCTTCGATAACGTGGCCGGTTCATGGTCCGGTAGCGGTTCGATGAAGCCCTCGGATGGGCCGCGCGAGCGCGTCCGGTGCAAAGTCGATTACATTGTCAAGAACGCCAGTCAGTCCGTGAAAATGAATGTGCGCTGCGCCAGCGATGCCTACAAAATGGATTTGAGCGCCAATATCGATCAAAACGGCTCCGCCCTCTCGGGTAACTGGTTTGAAAGTCAGTATCGTCAGGGAGGCAAGGTCTCAGGTCAAAATGTTGACGGTCTTATCGAAGCGAAAGTCGAGAGCGCTACAATCACTGCCTTGCTGACCGTTCGCACCAAAGGCAACCGCCAATCGTTCGTCATGGAATCACCGGGGGCGTGGATTTCGCAAGTTTCGATCGAGCTTGTTCGAGACCCCCGATGAATTCCCCTCACCTCACGCGAATTTCGGTTGCGGCACCTCGCCCATCAGGCGCGCGCGCTCGGTATTGGGCCAAAGTAGCAACAGGCCGAGCAATCCGGACACGACGAGAATGACCGCATTGATGGTATAGCCGGTCAAGTAGCCTTCCAGCGGCGCCGCCGCGCGCTGGATCACGCTGCCCATCACCGATGGCGCCAGGATTCCGGCAAGCGTGTAGATCGCGCCGTAGATCGAGATCACGGCGCCGCGCTGCGCCACCGGCGTGAATTCGGCGAGCATCGGCGGACAGACCACATAGATCGATCCGGAAAGTCCGGTCCCGGCCACCAGCAACGCGATCTGCAACCCGGCGCCATCGGCATATGGCATAACGACGAGGATCAATCCGCCGACGATCAATGGAACCGAGCCCAGCACGCCACGCGCGCCGCGCGTGGTAACGCCGCGCGCCATCAGCACCTGCGAGATCCACCCCGTCAGCAGCACGATAACGGCGCCGAACATCCACGGCAGCACGGAAATCCATCCGGCATCCTTTTGCGAGAAGCCCAAGCCTTTGATGATGAAGGGGGTGAACCATGTCAGGCCAAGCGACAGCGCCCAATAGGCTCCGAACGTTGCGGCACAGCAGCCGATAAAGGTTCGCGAGGTCAGAAGCTGGAAATAGGGAACGCGCGGATCAGCCGCCGCCATGGCGACGGTTTGAACCAGCGGCCCTTCCTTGCCAAGAATCAACCACGCCACGACCCACATCAGGCCGACGACGCCGAGCACGCCGAAGGCATAGTGCCAGCTATAATTGACGATCACCCAGTTCAGCGCCGGTACCGCGAGGATCACGCCGAACGCCGAGCCTTGCGACAGGATGGCGGTCGGCAAGGTGCGCTTCTCGTCGGGAAACCATTTGTACACCGAATGCGCCGCCACCGAAAACGCCGGTCCCTCGCCGGCACCGAGGATCACGCGGCAGATCAAGAGCGTCGAGAAACTGACGGTGCCGACCATCGGGAACTGCGCCAGCGCCCATATCACCGCCAGCGCGAGCAGCACCCAGCGCGTGGCGATACGGTTGACGATGAAACCGACGACGATGGCCGCGATCGAAAACAGGAAGAAGAACGAGGAACCGAGCAGCCCGAACTGCTCCGGCTCGAGCTTCAACTCGGTCATGATCGGCACGCCGGCGAGGCCGACCACGATCTTGTCGGCGAAATTCACCAGCATAAAGAGAAACAGCAGGAACGTGATTTTCCAGGCCCCCTTGGGCGTCGGTTGCGTGGTCATGGTCGTTCCCCAGACATCGTTGCCGGCCTCGCTTGATCGGCCTGACCCAATGCTACCCATTGGGTCGCCGGCAGCGCAATCGGACATTTTTGACGGATATCTGAAAGCTGCCAGCCCGCGTGCACTGCAAACTCGACATTCATCCGTAGAATACTTCCTGACGATGTCAAGATAGCGCCATGCAACCAGATCACGATCGCGTCGCCGTCGCGATTGAGACCGTGATCTCTCGCTGTGGTCTTGGTATGTTGCGCGCCATAGCAGGGGATTTTCATGACCAGACCGCTCTACCGTCGGCCGCGCGCCATCGGCATGCTTGCTTCGCTTTCGATACTCGCAGGATTGGGCGCGGTCTCGGCCATGGTGCAGGACCTGAAGACCCCGGACTATGATGCCATTGTCGCCTCGCCTGACCGCGGCGATGGCGATCGGCAAGCCGATCAGCGTCGCCAGCCGGCCCGGATGCTCGCCTTCGCCGGCGTCAAGACCGGCATGAAGGTGCTGGATATGGAGGCGAACGCCGGCTACAGCACCGAGCTGCTGGCGCGCGCGGTCGGGCCGACCGGCGTGGTGTACGCGCAGGACTCATCTGCCGTGATCGAGCGGTTCGTCAAGGACAAGTTCGACATCCGCGCCCAGAAACCGGTCATGAAAAACGTCGTGCATGTCGTGCGGAATTTCGACGATCCGATCCCGCCCGACGTCAGCGGTCTCGATATGATCACGTTTTTCTTTGCCTATCACGACGTCACCTACATGCAGGTCGATCGGGCCGAGATGAACCGCAAGCTGTTCGCCGCACTGAGACCCGGCGGCTTTCTTGTCATCGCCGACCATTCCGCGCGTCCCGGCGACGGCACGGCGGTCGCAAAGACCCTGCATCGCATCGAGGAAAGCGTGCTGCGCCAGGAAATCGAGGCCGCCGGTTTCGAGCTCGCAACTGAGGCCGATTTCCTGCACCATCCGGAAGATCCGCGGGATGCCGCGGTATTCCGTCCGCAGATACCGACCGACGAATTCGTTCTGAAATATCAGAAGCCGTTGTGAAGCATCGCGCACGCGTCGCATGACAACCGACCATCAGATCGTGCTGAGCGTCACTGGTCTGACCAAGAGCTATCGCTCGGCGGGAGAGCAGGTCGTTGTGTTGCGCGGGGTGAACCTCCGCATCGCGGCGGGCGAGCGCGTCGCACTGACAGGCGAATCCGGCAGCGGCAAGAGCACGCTGCTGCATCTGATCGCCGGACTGGACAAGGCTGACGGTGGCGAGGTCAGGCTGGACGACATATCGGTGTCGGATCTGCCGGATGCCGGCCGGGCGGCCTTGCGGCGCGATCGGCTCGGGCTGGTCTTTCAACAGTTCAACCTGATCCCTAGCCTGATTGTCGAAGATAATCTAAAATTCCAGTCGCGCATTGCCGGCCGTCACGACGCCGCCTGGCATGCCGAACTGGTGGGGCGGCTCGGGCTCGGCGGTTTACTGAAGCGTTATCCCGAGCAATTATCCGGCGGCCAGCAGCAGCGGGTCGCGATCGGCCGTGCGCTGGCGACAAAACCGCTTCTGCTTCTCGCCGACGAGCCCACCGGCAACCTCGACGAAGCGACGGCCGACGACGTTCTTGCGCTGACGCGCGATCTGGTCGCGCGAACCGGGTGTGGCTTCCTGATGGTGACCCACAGCGCGCGGCTGGCCGCCACGCTCGATCGGCAGATCAATCTCAAGGCGGGGCTGATCGCATGAGCCGCATGATCTGGGTCCTCGCGGTTCTGTTGAGCCATTGGCGGCGGCATCCGATGCAGCTCGCGACACTGTTGATCGGACTGATATCCGCGACCGCGCTGTGGAGCGGCGTGCAGGCGCTGAACCAGCAGGCTCGCTTGAGTTACGACCGCGCCGCGGCCACTTTCGGCGGCACGAGAACGGCGGCGCTGGTCGGGCGTGACGGCAGGAGCTTCCCGCAGCGACTTTTTGTCGAACTGCGCCGCGCCGGCTGGCCGGTGTCGCCTGTTCTCGAAGGCCGGGTTCAGATCGGCGGCCGATCATTGCGGTTGTTGGGCATCGAGCCCATCACGCTGCCCGCGGAAGTGGGCAATGCGCCGGCGATTGGACGAGCAGGTTTGCAATCTTTCGTCACGCCGCCGGGAGAAATGCTGGTGGCGGCCGAAACGCTTTCCGACCTCGACTTGCCTGATGGCGCGACCCCGCTTTCGAGCGGCGGCACCGTGCTGCCGCCGCTCCTCGTGCAGCCGCAACTGGTGCCGGGCGTGCTGGTGGTCGATATCGGCATCGCGCAAAGGCTCCTGAACGTGCCGGATCAGGTTTCCCGCCTCTTGATCGGCAATGCCAAAGGCAGGCGCGCGCCGCTTGAAAACGTCGTCGGCGACAAACTGCGCCTGGTCGAGCCGAACGCGGAGAGCGACCTCGAACGGCTCACCGACAGCTTTCACTTGAACCTGACCGCGTTCGGCCTGCTGTCATTTGTGGTCGGGCTGTTCATCGTCAATTCGGCGATCGGGCTTGCGTTCGAGCAGCGCCTGCCGATGCTGCGGACCTTGCGCGCCTGCGGGGTGTCCGCGCGGATGCTGAACACGGTGCTGCTGGTCGAACTGGTATCGCTGGCGCTGGTCGCGGGCCTGGCGGGTCTGGTCTGCGGCTATCTGATCGCAGCATCGCTGCTTCCCGATGTTGCGGCGTCGCTTCGCGGGCTCTACGGCGCGCAAATTCCCGGCCAGTTGACGCTCAAGGGCGAATGGTGGATTGCCGGCCTCGTCATCAGCGTCGTCGGTGCGCTGGCGGCGGCGACCGCCAGCCTGTTGAAAGCGATCCGCCTGTCCGTGCTGGCTGCCGCACAGCCCTACGCCTGGCAGCAGGCGCAGCACCGATGGCTGTTTTTTCAAAGTGCGCTGGCGCTCGCGGCGTTCGTTGCCGCCGGCTGCTTTCTGTGGTTCGGCGATTCGCTGGTCTTTGGATTCGCCTTGCTCGCAGCGTTGCTGCTTGGCGCCGCGCTTGGCCTGCCCGCGATCCTGGAATTGGTACTCTTTTTGAGCCAGCGAAGCGCAGATCGCCCGCTCACGGTGTGGTTCTGGGCCGACAGCCGCCAGCAGCTTTCGGGACTGTCGCTGGCGTTGATGGCGCTCTTGCTCGCGCTCGCGGTCAATGTCGGCGTCAGCACCATGGTGGAGACCTTCAGCCGGACATTTATCGGTTGGCTCGATGGGCGGTTGGCAGCGGACGTCTACATCAATGCAGTCGACGCTGCACAGGCCACCGCAATCAAGGCGTGGCTCCATGAGCGCCCCGAGGTCGAGGCGATCCTGCCCGGCGGCCGGGCCGACACGCAAATCGGTGGAGCGCCAGCCGAGATTCTCGGTCTTGCGGATCATGCGACATACAGGGATCACTGGCCGCTGCTTCAATCCACCGCCAACGCCTGGGCCAGGCTTCGATCTGGCGATACCGGCTTCATCAGTGAGCAGTTAGCCCGACGTCTGAAGCTCGCGATCGGCGATTCCGTCGAGGTGCCCGCACCAGGAGAAAACTGGACGCTTGAGGTGGTCGGCATCTACGCCGATTACGGCAATCCGAAGGGGCAGATTGCCGTCAATATCGCTGCGCTGACCCGCCGTTTCCCTGAAATCCCGCTAACGCGATTTGGCCTTCGCATCGCCCCTGCCGCCGTGCCGGCACTGATATCATCGCTGCAGAACAGATTTGGGCTCGACGATCGCAACCTGTTGGATCAGGCAAGCGTGAAAGCCGAATCGACGCGGATATTCAACCGCACTTTTGCGGTGACCGCGGCGCTAAACGCCTTCACGCTCGGCGTGGCCGGCGTCGCACTGCTGACCAGCCTGCTGACCCTCGGCAATTCCCGCCTGCCGCAGCTGGCGCCGCTATGGGCGATCGGCATCACGCGGCGGCAGCTTGCGGCAATCGAACTGTTGAAGACGATGTCAGTGGCACTGATCACCACCCTGCTCGCGCTGCCGCTGGGCTTGGGGGTGGCGTGGTGCCTGATCGCGGTGGTGAACGTGAAGGCATTCGGCTGGCGGCTGCCGTTTCATGTCTTTCCGGTGCAATTGCTCCAGCTTCTCGGCGTCGCGATGGCGGTGGCGCTGTGCGCGGCGCTGATTCCCGTGCTCAAGCTGGCGCGCATGCAGCCGGCGAGCCTGATCAAGGTCTTCGCCGATGAACAATAATTTTCTGATATCACGCCGCGCCCTCGCAGGCGGCGCGCTTCTTCTCGGGCTCGGCCGCAAAGCCTCGCTGGCGCAGGGCTTTGCCGGGCTTGGCATGAGCGGCCAAGGGTTCGCCCCTGTCACTCCCGGCAAGACATTTTCTTTTCCGGCCGATCATGGTCCGCATCCTGACTTTCGCATCGAGTGGTGGTACGTGACGGCGAACCTTGTGGATTCCACCGGCGCGGCCCACGGCGCGCAGTGGACGTTGTTTCGTCTGGCATCAAGGCCCGGCGCCCAACAGGAAGGATGGGCCAATCAGCAAATCTGGATGGGCCATGCGGCTGTCACGCGCGCCGACACCCACCGCTACAGCGAGGCCTTCGCCCGGGGCGGGATCGGCCAGGCCGGCGTTGAGGCAAAGCCGTTCAGGGCGTGGATCGATGCATGGGAAATGCGCGGGACCGACCAGATGCGCGACGCGGCCATCGCGCCGCTCGAACTTGATGCGTCGGGCGCGGATTTCAGCTATGCGCTCCGGCTCGATGCGGATCGCCCCCTGGTGCTGCAGGGCGATGCCGGCTACAGCAAGAAATCGGAGCGCGGACAGGCGTCGTATTATTTCAGCCAGCCTTATTTCAAGGTCTCCGGCCGCATCACCATCGATGACAGGCCTGCCGAGGTCACCGGTCTTGCCTGGATGGATCGGGAGTGGAGCAGCCAGCCGCTGGCGTCAGATCAAACCGGATGGGACTGGTTCTCGCTGCATCTGACCTCTGGCGAGAAACTGATGTTGTACCGGCTGCGCCAGAAAGACGGCCACAACAATCTTTTCGGCAACTGGATCGAACCGGACGGTCGTTCCAGCGAAATCGCATCGGCCGATAACAGCGTGACGGCGACAACATTGACCGACGTCGAAGGCCGCAGGATGCCGACCGGATGGCGCATCATTATTCCTGCGCACGGTCTAAGGATTGAAACCGTCCCGCTGAATCCGAACAGCTGGATGGGAACGAGCTTCCCCTATTGGGAGGGGCCGATCCGATTTGGCGGCAGCCACGACGGAGTAGGATATCTCGAGATGACGGGCTATTGAGACCAAGGACAGCGTCATTCCAGGGCGCATCGAAGATGCGAACCCGGAATCTCGAGATTCCGGGTTCGTCCTTCGGACGCCCCGGAATGACGGCTGCGATCGTTTTTAAAAAGGGGATTCTCGCCATGTATCACTTCACGGCACTCGTCACCTGCCTGGCCATCCTGTTCTACTTCTTCACCACCCTTCAGGTGTCGAAGGCGCGCGTCGCATTCGGCATCAAGGCACCGACGATCTCAGGCAATCCCGACTTCGAGCGGGTGTTTCGCGTGCAGATGAACTCGCTGGAATGGATGCCGATCTTCCTGCCCTCGCTGTGGCTGTTTGCGATCTACATCAGCGATCCCTTCGCAGCGGTGCTTGGCCTGGTCTGGATCGCCGGCCGCTTCCTTTATATGACCGGCTATTCGCAAGCCGCCGACAAGCGCGGGCGGGGCTTTGGGGTTCAGGCAGGTGCTGCCATCCTGCTCTGGCTCGGCGCACTGGTCGCCATCGCCTGGCGACTGGTTCAGGGATGAGGAGCGGGACGCGTACCGGGGCCAGCTCGCGTCATAGCTCAAGATGGCCGCGAACACGGAGACAAGCATCTCGCGGCCAATATGATCCCGATTGACTTGGTGATGGTGGAAAGAAGTCATCGCGCCGCCGCCAAAGGCGCCGGAGCAACCAAGCCACTGACATCGCTCGCAATAGGAGCCGACACGCATAGAAGCGCCGCGCCGTCGCGCCAACAGACAGCGCGGCATTTCAGGTCGAGCTACAGGCCGTGATCAAATCAGTGCTATGGTCCCTTGGTCAGCGGGCAGCCAGAGGCCTTGGCCGACGGGAACGCCTTGTCGCCCCGCACCACAGCGAGCTGCTTGTAGTAATCCCAGGGCTTCTTGGACTCCGACGGCTTCTTGACCTCGAACAGATAGAGGTCGTGCACCATGCGGCCGTTTTCCAGCACCTTGCCGCCTTGCGCGAACAGATCGTCCACCGGAAGTTCCTTCAGCTTCTGGGCGACCGCTTCGGTGTCCTTGGTGCCGGCTGCCTTGACGGCCTTCAAGTACTGCAGCGTCGCCGAATAGGTGCCGGCCTGGATCATGTTCGGCATCCGGCCGGTGCGCGCGAAGAAGCGATTGGCGAGATCGCGGCTCTTGTCGTCGCGATCCCAGTAGTATCCCTCGGTCAGCACCAGGCCCTGGGCGGCTTCGAGACCGAGGCCGTGCACCTCGGCCAGCGTCAGCAACAGTCCGGCGAGTTTTTGGCCACCCCTGACGATGCCGAATTCCGCCGCCTGCTTGATCGAGTTGGTGGTGTCGAGACCGGCATTAGCGAGCCCGAT
>Ga0208989_10000091_pt1 | contig 19451 bp, 18 predicted proteins | sample MedBloCAOM3_M1_FD_187852 | JGI IMG/M metagenome (GOLD analysis project Ga0208989, IMG submission 187852) | Forest soil microbial communities from El Dorado National Forest, California, USA - Mediterranean Blodgett CA OM3_M1 (SPAdes) (version 2) | ecosystem: Environmental > Terrestrial > Soil >...
TCTATCGCCAGATCTACGACCGGTTTCGTGCCGCGATTGCCGGCGGCATGTTGAAACCGGGCGACCGCATTCCTTCGGCGCGCGCGCTCACCAAGGAATTGGGGCTGGCACGAGGCACCATCGAGGCGGCCTATTCCTTGCTGGCCGCCGAGGGCTACATCCAGGCCCGCGGCCAGGCCGGGACCATCGTGACTCCGGGCCTCAAGCCGCGAGCGCCTATTGCAAGCGCGATGCCCAAGTCCAAAAGCATGATTGCTGCGGCTGGTTTTCGTCCAGACTCGATTTTGCCGTTCCAAATGGGTTTGCCTGCCCTGGATGCGTTTCCTCGAAAGATCTGGGCGCGCCTGGGCGCGCGATGTGTGCGTGCCATGCAACCATCTGACATGGCTCATCCCTCCGTCTACGGCCTGCCGGCACTGCGTGCCGAGATCGCCGCATATCTCCAGGTGTCGCGTGGGATCAACTGCTCCCCATCGCAGATATTCGTGACATCGGGATATCGCCACACCATCGGGTTGATTGGTCATGCTCTATTGAAGGCGGGAGAACGCGTTTGGCTTGAAAGCCCCGGCTACCCGCCTACGCGAGAACTATTGGGGCATATGCATATTGCAGCAGTCTCGGTGCCGGTCGATCGGGATGGCATGGTCATCTCCGATGGAATGAAGCTGGCGCCACGGGCACGCGCAGCCGTGGTCACGCCTGCGCATCAGAGTCCGCTGTGTGTGTCTTTATCCTTACCCCGGCGCTTGGCGCTGTTGGACTGGGCTGCGCGCAATAGCGCATGGGTCATTGAGGACGATTACGACGGTGAGTACCGCTATGTCAGCCGCCCGTTGCCTGCGTTAAAGAGCTTGGATCGTGATGGGCGCGTGCTCTATTCAGGCACGTTCAGCAAGGTGCTTTTTCCGAGCATCCGGCTGGCATATCTGGTCGTGCCGGAAGCGCAGGTCGAGCGGTTTGAGCAGACCACTCAAGTCTTTGCAGGAGGCAGTCCTGAGCTTACGCAAGCGATCGTCACGGCCTTCATCACGGAAGGGCACTTCGCGCGCCATATCCAGCGGATGCGGAAGCTCTACGCCGAGCGTCGGGAAGCGACAGCAGCAGGCTTGGAAAGCGTGCTGGGGAAACACCTGCGAATCGATTCACAGCCGGGCGGAATGCACTTGATCTTGCGGCTGCAAGGCCGACGGTCGGATCGTCGGCTTGTTGTGCGCATGCGGGAAGAGGGCCTGTACGGAGAAGCACTATCGGATTGGTCGTTGGGTCGTGATGGAGCCTCGGCCTTGCTTCTCAATTTCACGAATATTGCCTCTCAGGGCACCGCCGAGACTCTCGGAAGGCGTATCTTGCGACTGATATGACCGTGGCAAGAGCTCGTCCGCGGGGCGCGCACCCCTGACGGAATGAGAGTCCCTTTAGGAGCACCAAGAAGGCTCCTCTTTTTTGCCGCCTGTGGAGACGCGGGCAAGAGCATCCTGACTTCAGCAAATTGCTTTTATGAAGGCGGGTCTGGAACTGCAAACTGCAAGGATCATGGCCTAGAACTCAAGATGGATCATGGCCCTTATACGGTAGGCCAAGGTGCAACACATAGAGTCCGTCAGGCAAGTTGGCTTGATCGTCAAACTTTCGATTGTCCGTTGAGAGGGAGTTGCAATCATGAGCGAGCGTTCGAACGCGAACAGAACCGTTTTCGTGGCCGGCGCGACGGGCGCGATCGGCCGGCAACTCCTGCCGATGCTCATCGGGGCGGGGTACAAGGTCTTCGGCACCACCCGGAATCCCAGGAAGACCGCTCAAATGGAGGCGATCGGGGTTCGCCCGGTTCTGGTCGACGTCTTCGACCGCGACGCGCTGATCGCAGCCGTGGGCGAGGCGAAACCGGATGTGATCATTCACCAGCTCACCGATCTCTCGGCGGCGGATTTCGCGGCGACTGATCGCCTGCGGATCGATGGCACGCGCAATCTGGTCGATGCCGCCAAGGCGGCGGGGGTGCGCCGGATGATCGCGCAGAGTCTCGCGATCGTGTACTTGCCCGGAGCGGAACCCGCGACCGAGCAGGATCCGCTGGCTGATGATTCGCCCACGCTGCGTGACACCGTGAAGGGAGTGCGCTCGCTCGAGGCGGCTGTGGAAGAACTCCCCGAGTGGATCATCCTTCGCTACGGCCTGCTGTACGGCCCGGGCACCTGGTATTCCAGAATCGGTCCTTTTGCCGACGCGGTGCGGCAGGGTGAGCGACCCGCCAGCAACGGGGTCAGTTCATTCGTCCATGTGGAAGATGCCGCGCGGGCGGCGATGCTCGCGATCGACTGGCCGACGGGTGTCGTCAACATCGTCGACGACGAACCCGCTGCCGGCACCGAATGGCTGCCGCACTTCGCCGCGGCGATCGGAGCGCCGTCCCCGCCGATGGCCGAGCACGGCGGCGGCGAGCGAGGCGCCTCGAATCGGAAGGCCCGGCAGGAACTCGGATGGAAACCGCTGCACCCGACTTGGCGTTCAGGGTTCCGGACGGCTCTCGAGTCGGGAACTGAAAACTGGAAGGAGCATGGCCTAGTGCCAAAGATGGATCATGGACCTTCTAAGGTAGTCCAAGATGCGGGACGATAGCGTCCTGCGACCCGCAAATATGAGGATTCATCATGAGTAATCGTATCGAATACGCCAAGGCTTCGCCCGCAGGCTACAAGGCTTTCGGAGGGGTGCACGTCTATCTGCAAAACTGCGGCCTTCCAAAAGAACTCATCGATCTTGTGTATCTGCGGGTTTCGCAAATCAATGGCTGCGCATATTGCATCGATATGCATTCCCGCGATCTGCTCAAGCTCGGCGTGACGGTAGACAAGCTCGTGCTGGTCCCAGTGTGGCACGAAGCGGGTGAAGTCTTCAGTACCCGCGAGCGCACCGCGCTCGCCTGGGCGGAAACCGTCACACGCGTAGCCGAAACCGGCGTTCCCGATGCTGACTACGAAGCCGCTGCTGCCGAATTCAGCGATAAGGAACTCGCTGATCTGACATATGCGATCGGATTGATGAACGCCTTTAATCGATTGTCAATTTCGTTCCGCGTGCCCCCGGCTGCTGCCAAGAAAGCCTGAAATACCATGGGCCGGGATATTGAGCTCAGAAGTATCGAGCAGCTCGCAGAGATCGGCGCATGTCACGCGGTCATGATAGAGTTGCGCCCGCACTTGAAGGATGCCGGTTCGTTCATTCGACAGGTGATGCGTCAGCGCGAACATGGATATCGTTTGTCAGCGGCGTGGCGTGACGCGCGAATTGTCGGGGTCATTGGCTATCGGTTGCAGGAAAATCTTTTGTATGGGCGATTCGTCTTTGTTGACGACCTTGTTGTGCATCAGGAGTTTCGACGTGATGGCGTCGGCGCGCGACTGCTTTCTGTGGCGCGCGCATATGCACGGGAAACAAGCTGCAGACATTTCGTGCTCGATACGGGTTTGCACATGGCGCTGGCCCAGCGCTTCTATTTCCGCCAAGGACTGCTGGCTCATGCCATGGGCTTTTCCGAGACACTCTTTGACCCCGATGGCGGAGTGCCACACCGCTGATGCAAGTTAGGCGACTGCGCCGTTTGTCGGAGCAGCGCACTCGCGAAGGGAGCCGGGCGCGTGGGCGGCTTGATCCGTCGTTATCCGTTGGTCTCCTATTTCGTCATCTCTTATGCCGGCACGTGGCTCGTGTGGGCGCTTTTCGTGCTCTCCCGGGACGGAAGCGGGCTTCTGCCGTTCCACAGTCCGTTGAGCTTCCTGGTATTGATCGGGATCGGCACGTTCTGGGCCCACCGTGAGCGCGTTTGTCGTAACGGCCGTCACGGAGGGCATGAATCCGGTCCCATATCTTGCCTCCCTCGGAAATGAAATCGTTATACGGATCGATCACCAAAAGTGCAGTGAGCTGCTTGTTGTATGTCACTTTCACCATGGTCTCTCTCCAACGATCGTATGCAGGTGGCATCCTATGACTCTCGGTATTAGGGTGCGTAACGGTTGAAGACAAAGTCGCGGGCTTTGACGATCTCGTGGCAGGAAAAGCAGGTGTTGTGCACCGCCTCGTCGGCGGGTTTGCCGTCGTTAAATTGAGCGAACCCCCAGCCGCCGGTCGAGGCGTATTTTCTTGAGTCCTTGACCATGAACTGAACCCCGTTCTTGGGTGGCCCGGCCACGAAAGATTGGGGACGGCCAAAGGCTTTGCTGCTTTCCTCCAACGGGTCGTAACTCCAGGCGAGCCGGGCAATGATTGTGCCGTCCGGGAACGGAAGCTTCCCTTCCCGGGAGGCCTTGATCGCTACGTCGTTGCCCAGAATGGCGCGCAGATCGTTGAGGTTGCCTTCTTCGTGGGCCACGGAGATCAACCTCCAGTCGCGGTATCCGGGGGGGAATTTGACTCCGAAGATCGGGGCGGCCTCTTCATCGGCCTGTCCAGATGCGGGGGCCATGTAGGCGACCACGCCGGCCAGCGCTACAACTGCAACCAGCACGAAAACAATCCGTCTCATACGGTGCCTCCGTAATTGAACCATTTCAGCTCATCGCGGCGTCGACTGCCAGAACTTGAGGACAGCCTCGGTCAGTTCGTCAGGGCATTCCTCCGGGAGAAAATGACCGCAGCCTGTGATCGAGCCCCCCTGCACGCGGTCTCCGAGGGTAGCAACAGTCGCGCGAAGCGCGTCGCCCACCCCTTCGGATCCTCCGAGCGCCAAAACGGGCATTGTCAATCGCTTGGCCGCGCGCGCCTTCGCCTGCGCCAGGCCCTCTGCATCGAAGTTTGCCCGGTACCAAGCGAAACCAGCGCGCATAGCTCCGGGCGCGGAATACTGACGCGTATATTCTTCGAGAGCGGCCGAATCTATAGCGTAGGATCGAAAGCTCTTCGTCGCGAAGATCCAGGCAAGGTAGGCTCGCTCGCGTCCTTGGACCAGCATCTCCGGTAGATCGTTCAGCCGATTGAACGCAAATTGCCAGCTCTTCAGATTCGCCGTCTCGTTCGGAATTCCGGCCGCGAATGCAGTAATTCCGGGAATGTTCGACTCGGTCAGCACCAGTCGTCTTACGTCCGCTGGATAATTCGCGGCGTGGGCGTGCGCGATCCACGTCCCGACGTCATGGGCGATGATGTCGATTCCTCCTGCGGTCGCGAGGTTGGTCGCTTCAAGGAAACCATGCAGGTCGCGTGCGGCAGTGTCGAGATCGTAACCTCCAGCCGGCTTGTCGCTCTCACCGAAACCTCGAGGGTCGAGTACGACGACGCGGCGGCCTGCGCTGACCAGCAAAGGCAGAACCTTCCGCCAAGCGATCCAGCTCTCGGGCCACCCCGGAATCAGCAACACCGGATCGCCGGTCCCGGCCGTCACGTAGTGGAAGCGCGTGCCGTCGATCTTCGCGATATGGTGTTCCTCCTTCGCGCTCTGGGCGAGGGCGCTCGTGGCGAGCACGGTGCCCGCCGCGACTGCGGCAAGCGTCTTGATCAGCATGGTCATTGCATTCTCTCCTTTGGATCACCGCAGCGATCCGACATTGCTGGGACCTTTGTTTTCGTCGCCAGACGATTATCCGGGGCGACTGCGGGACAGATGGGGGCACCCCTGCCGCGGCAGGCGGCGGAATCAAAGGGAAGCCTTGCGAAATTGGAACGGCCAGGACCGCGTTGGGTCTTCCGGCGCCCGTCCTCAGGCGGACGACGCTTACTCCGTCGAGTGAATTTCGAAGGAGACATATCATTTACCGAAGGACTACACGCGCTCTAACAACCCACGGCGCTTGCGGCGGCTGCGCCTGGAAAACCGCGTGGCAACGGTTCTGAGTCTAACCCAACGGAGCTGCTCTAGCGACACGAATGCGACCTTTGGCGAGGTTCGCCCATCGGTCGCTATGGGGTGTGAAGCGGACGCGTTACGCTCACTGTCAGTTCTTCAGCAGGCGACTGCGCGGCTTTGCCGGAGCAGTGCACTCGCGAAGGGAGCCGGGCTCTTGGCTGACTTGATCCGTCGTTATCCGTTGATCTCGTATTTCGTCATCGCCTATGCCGGCACGTGGCTCGTGTGGGCGCTGTTCGTGCTCTCCCGGGAAGGAAGCGGGCTTCTGCCGTTCCATAGTCCGTCGAGCTTCCTGGTCTTGATCGGGATCGGTACGTTCTCGGGGCCCACCGTCAGTGCGTTTGTCGTCACGGCCATCACGGAGGGCATGGAGGGCATCGTCCGGCTGCTTCGGCGCATTGTGCAGTGGCGCGTGGGCCTTGCCTGGTACCTGTTCACGTTCGTCGGGCTTCCGGCGATCGAAACGCTCGGCACCATCGCGATACCGGGCGCCTTGGCGTCAGCCACGCCGATTGATGTGCTGCCCGAACTGATGTCCGCCGCGGTCTTTTTCGTCTATCCGGCCCTTCTGGCGGGACCGCTGGGCGAGGAGATCGGCTGGCGGGGGTTCGCGCTCCCCCGCTTGCAAAGGCTCCACGGGCCTGTGAAGGCAAGCCTGATCCTGGGCGTCCTGTGGGCGTTCTGGCACGCTCCGATCTGGTTCAGTGGGCAATGGTCGGTACCCAGCGCTCCCAACATCGCCGTCTACGTCTTCTGGATCGTGGCGGTGACGTTCATCTTCACCTGGGTCTTCAACAACACCCAAGGCAGCGTGTTCATGGCGATTCTGCTGCACGGGACCATGGACGTCTTTCCCAACGCATTCCTGCTGGCTCACTTGCCCGGCGCCGCCGAGATGACGAGCGCCGGCGTGCTGTCGATGTATTGGGGGCTGGCGCTCGGCTTCGGCCTGTTCGCGTTGCTGCTCGTGATCGCCACGCGTGGCCGGCTCGGGAAGCCGGCCTGAGCTTGCTTGCCTCGTGCGTGATCCCGAAAAGTGGGTACCGCTTTTCGGAGAAGATCATGCACAAACAACGCGTGCGTCCCATTGGAATGGAATCAGCAAGCGGCAAACTCGGTGTGCTTCCCTCCCCAGCCTGCCACGCAAAAGCTTTGGCTGAACGGAAGCCGGTGCGCTACGCCGCAGTAGGCGGTCCGAACCAGGTGGTTAGCGCGTCAGGAAGGCCCAGGGGGTGGTCTCCCAGCCAAGCGACATGTCCATCGGGCCGGATCAACACTGCAGTAGGAGCGGTGACCGCGCCAAGTGCCGGAAGTTCCCACACGCCGTCGTATTTGGCGTCGATCAGCTGGACCCGATCCGCCCACGGAGTGATGTCGAAGCCGCCTGGCTCACCGAGGTTGAGCAGCACCGGCCGGGCATCGTGGAGCAGGGTGAATACCCGCAGCGGGCCGTTGTCGGTGACCAGGTCGAGATCGGGCATGCGGCGTCCGAGCAGCGGATGTCCCTCGCCGAGATCGTAATGAATGTCCAGACCGGACATCATCGCGGCGAATCGTCTGCGCGGCTCGTCCATGCCGAGGAGCTCGGACATTGTGTCGCGCAGTGCCTGCGTGCGTTCGTCCGCGCGGCGAAGCGCGATTGCTGCCATCGTGTTGCGCAACACGCGGGCAGCGACCGGGTGGCGCTCGGCGTGGTAGGTATCCAGGAGGCTTTCCGGCGACGTCTCCTTGACCACCTGGGCCAGCTTCCATCCCAGATTCACCGCATCCTGCACACCGGTCTGGATGCCCTGTCCACCGTCCGGGGGATGCACGTGTGCGGCGTCGCCGGCCAGCAGCACCCGTCCCTTGCGGTAGGACGCGGCCTGCCGAGTCACATCGGTGAACCTGGAGATCGAGGTGGGACTGTGGATCCCGTAATCGGTCCCGTACACGGCGATGAGCGCCTCGCTGAGATCGCGCAGGGTGGGTTCGGTCGTGTGTCCGACGTGCTGTTCGGTCACAAGGACGCGGACCCGCCCCCCATCCTCCAACCTGCTGAGGGAATGGATGCCGAGGGCGTCGCGGCGGATGCCCCACTCCGGCGGCTCCTCGGTCATCTCGACCTCGGCGATCAGGTTGCTGGTTGTCGGATCCCATCCCTGGAACTCGATGCCGGCGGCTTTGCGGATCAGACTGCGTCCTCCATCGCATCCGACGAGATATTTCGCTCGCAGCGACTGGCCATCGCTGAGCTCGACGTCGACGCCGGTGTCGTCCTGCGCGAAACCGGTCACTTCACGTCTGCGATAGATCGGCACCGCCAGCTCGTCGACCCAGCCGGCGAGTATGCGCTCGATGTGGTTCTGCCACAGCCCCAGCACGTAATTGTGCCGGGTAGGAAAATCGCTGATGTCCAAAGGGATCCCGGCGAACTGTGCGACCTGAGCCGTCTGCCCCTGCGAGAGGAACCGATCGGCGATTCCGCGCTGATCGAGAACCTCGATGGTGCGTGAATGCAGACCGCCGGCGCGCGAGCCGGCGAGGTCCTGGCTGGCGCGCCGTTCGACAATGGCAACGTCGACGCCCGCCAATACCAACTCGCCCGCCAACATCAGGCCGGTCGGGCCCGCGCCCACGATCAAGACATCGGCATCCGGCATGGTCATCAAACCGCTCCCGTCGTTCGCAATGGCGGGTTTCAGCCCGCCCGCGTCCCCACCGAAGAGATGAGCACGCGCATGTTTCTGCTGAGGTCTCATAAAGCTACGTGCAAATCGGGGCTCTGCAATTCTTGAACTTCTTTACTTCGGCCCCATATCCAAATTGGATAACTTGCATATCCATTCAGTATCCCAGTTCATGTTCGCTTCGCCCCGAAAGCGGAGGCTAGGCGCGACAGGCACAAGGCGCGTTGAGGTGCGCTGCTGAAGCCTGGATCAATGCTACTGGCCGACCGTGGTTATGATGCCGACTGGATCAGAGACCTTGCCGCCAAAAGAGGCGCCTGGCCAAACATCCCGCCGAGACGCAATCGCAACGACCCGATCTGCTTCAGCCCCTACCTCTACCGCACCCACAACCTGGTTGAGCGGTCCTTCAAAAAGGTCAAACAGTGTCGTCGGGTCGCAACGCGCTCTGACAAACTCGCCGCCAACTACCTTGCGTTCATCCAGCTTGCGTCGATCAGGCTATGGCTGCGCGTTGATGAGTCCACGTCCTAACTAATCTAATACTCGCGATCGCTCAGGAGGTGCGGCTCGGATCTATTTCAGTTGATCCTTGATCGCCTCGATTGCAGCCTCTGCGCAGGCGACATCGCCGGTGCCGCCGGGCGCGCCGGCAACGCCGACGCCGCCGATGGTCTCGTTGCCGACCTTGATGGGCAGGCCGCCCGGGAGCCCGAGCGCATCCTTGATCATCGCGAGTCCCGGCCGGTCGCTCTCGGTGGCGATGCGCTTGGCGAATTCGATCGTCGAGATGCGATAGGTGCGCGCGGTGTAGGCCTTGCGGAAGCTGGCGTCGTAGGTGTGGGGCGGCGTGCCGTCATCGCGATAGGCCGCACGCACCGCGCCGGCATTGTCGACCACGGTCACCGCCACGCGATGGCCGTTCTTGCGGCAGGTCTCGAGCGCGGCGGTTGCCATAGTGCGCGCGGCGTCGAACGACAATTGCCGTTCCATGATGACGGCCTGCGCGAAGGCCGCCGGCGACAGCGGCGCCAGCAGGCATGCGCCGACGGCGCCGCAGGCGAGAGACTTCAGAGTGAGCGGCATGTGATCCTCCCATTTGGTTCTTGATAGACGATTGTTCCACGCCTTGAATGCCATTCAAGAGGTCGGGGTTCGACCCCCCTGGCTCCACCATTATAAAGCCCAATAACTACATTATTTTTTCGAGCAGCCGCCAAGTTCTCTTGCTCTTGGGCACGCGGCAGGCACGAGGTACGGAGGGCCCGGATGGGCGTCGGTGATTTGCTGAGAAAAATTTTCAACCCCGCGAACGCGGCGCCCTCCGACGCGCCCAGGCTGCCGGGAACGAGCGAGAGCGCGCTCGGGTCCTCATTGCGAAGTTTGCCGGCAGCTGAGCGCGGATGGATCACGTTCGCGGAAGCGGCGCGTCTGTTCTCCAGCGAACAGCCGCAATACGCGTTCGGCGAGATGGACGAGGCGGGCAAGCTTCGGCTCGGGCAGTTCTCAGCGCAGCATCGCTGCTCGCCGCAGTTCATGCCGACGGAAGGGCGCGTGTATTTCACGCGGAATGTGTAGGCGATCTGTTATCTTCGTTGAACCCTGCCTACCTTTCCCCGCCGCTTCGCCCCGTCCGGCTCCAATGGGATCCACGAGATCAAGCGCGGCTATCGGCTTCCGCGGGGCGATCTTTGGAGAAGTCATCGTGACCGAACGAACCACAACTCCAGCAGCTGGCTCTCCACTTCCGGTGCAACGCCTCGGCATCACCGATATGCAAGTTACCCGCGTCGGCTTCGGCGCATGGGCCATTGGTGGTGCCGACTGGGTGGCCGGCTGGGGAAGGCAAGATGATTCCGCATCCATCGCCTCAATCCGCCACGCAATTGATCGCGGGATCAATTGGATCGATACAGCCGCCGTGTATGGCCTCGGACATTCCGAGGAAATCGTCGGACAGGCATTGGCTGACATGCCGGTGAGCGAACGACCTTTCATCTTCACGAAATGTGGGATCATCTGGGACGAAACCGATCGCATGGTCATGCCCGAGAAGATCGGCACCCCCGCCAGCATTCGCGCCGAGGTCGTCGCCTCCCTGCGCCGGCTTCGAACCGAGCGGATCGATCTCTACCAGATGCACTGGCCGCCGCAGGATGGCACGCGGCTTGAAGAGTACTGGCAAACGCTGCTCGACCTGAAGGCCGAGGGGAAGGTGCGTGCAGTAGGCCTTTCGAATCATGATACCGCGCAACTCGAAGCGGCCGAGCGGCTGGGACATGTCGACACGCTGCAACCGCCGTTCTCGGCAATCCACCGCGACGTGGCGACAGCAGAGCTGCCGTGGTGCCGCGCGCACAACACCGGCGTGATCGTCTACAGCCCCATGGCGTCCGGGCTGCTGACGGGAGCCTTTACGGCCGAACGGGCCACATCTCTGCCCAAGGACGACTGGCGTTCGGGCTCTCCCGATTTCACCGGCGATGGCCTGGCCCGCAATCTGGCAGTCGCAAACGCGATGCGGCCGATCGCGACCCGCCACGGTACCAGCGTCGCGACCGTGGCGGTCGCATGGACTTTGGCATGGCCCGCCGTGACCGCCGCCATCGTCGGCGCACGCAGCCCGGCGCAGGTGGACGGCTGGCTCGATGCGGCCACGCTCCGCCTCACTTCCGAAGACCTCCGGGAGATCGCAGATGCGATCGCCGCGACCGGCGCCGGCAGCGGCCCCATCCACCCGCAACGCTGACGGTGCGGAGAGCGAGTCCCATCCGCCCGAGGATCGCGCGACGACCTGACGGTTTGGGCTTCTCTTTACGGCGCGCGCCGATCTCAGTGCCGGTGGAGGCGCACACTGCCTGGCGCAACAGACGCGGGCCTGGTCATTGGTGCGGAGCCAGCGATGAAGCGGGAGCGACTCGTTGACCTTGCTGCGCGCGTCGCGCTTGCGATCCTCGCAACGGTGCTGCTTCGCCCAAGCGCGAGCGTCGCCCAGTCTCTCGCCCTGGCGCCGGCTACGATGCCGCGCATCGGTTCCGTCTCGGAGCGCTACCAATCGTATAACGTGGAAATGATCGAGGTCACGGGCGGGAGATTCTGGAAACCTTACAGCCCGGAACCCGACCGCGTTGTCCAACAAGGCGCACCGGCGGCCGGGGCGCCGGGCGGGGACACGCCGGCCGGAATGAACTCGGACTTGTATCAGTATCGGCCGCCCATCGACCTGAACAACGCGCGCTTGCGCAAACTCGCCGCCGCCCTGGGGCCGGCGTACGTCCGCGTCAGCGGGACGTGGGCGAACACGACGCATTTTTCCGAGACGGACCAGCCGCCCGCCGCGCCGCCGGCCGGCTTCAAAGGCGTCCTGTCCCGCCCGCAGTGGAAGGGCGTTGTCGATTTCGCGCAGGCGGTGAACGCGCAGATTGTCACCTCCTTCGCCAACGGGATCGGAACGCGCGACTCCGCGGGCGTCTGGACGGCCGGGCAGGCAACACGGCTTGTCGACTACACCAGGGCGATCGGCGGCCGCATCGTTGCGGCCGAGTTCATGAACGAGCCGAACCTCGCGGTGATGGGTGGGGCTCCGGTTGGCTACGACTCCGCCGCCTATGGCCGCGACTTCAAGCGCTTCCATGCCTTTGCCAGGGCGGCTGCACCCGACATGCTCATCCTCGGTCCTGGGTCGGTCGGGGAAACCGCCGACGAACCCGACCCGGGGGATGGATCGACCCTGAAAACGCGCGCTTTGCTGATCGCGTCGCAGCCCGCCCGGGTCGATGCATTCTCGTATCATCATTACGGAGCGCTTTCGCAGCGCTGCGCCGCAATGGGGGCGCAGACCACGCCCGACGCCGCGCTCTCGGAAGAGTGGCTTGGGCGCACCGACCAGACGCTCGCCCTCTATCGCAAGCTGCGCGACGCGTTCGAGCCCGGCAAGCGGCTTTGGCTCACGGAAACGGCGGACGCTGCATGCGGCGGCAATCCGTGGGCGCGCACGTTCCTCGACACGTTCCGCTATCTCGACCAGCTTGGCCGCCTCGCCAGGCAGGGCGTCGAGGTCGTCGCCCACAACACGCTGGTGGCGAGCGACTACGGCCTCCTCGACGACGTCACGCTGGCGCCGAAGCCCAACTACTGGGGCGCGCTGATGTGGCGAACGCTGATGGATACCGGGGTGCTGGAGTCCGGCATTCCCATCCAAAGCGGTCTGCACGTCTATGCACACTGTCTGCGCCGCACGCCTGGCGGCGTCGCGCTGCTCGCCATCAACAACGACAGAGCCGCCGCGCGAATGCTGATCGTCCCGGTGCCCGGCGAACGCTACACGCTGTCGGCGGACGACCTGCAAGGCAAAACCGTTCGCCTGAATGGCGTCGAGCTCAAGCTTAATGCCGATGACGCGCTTCCGGATCTCACCGGTGCTCCAACGCAAGCGGGAGACATTTCATTGGACCCGGCCACGATCACGTTCATCGCCTTGCCCGGAGCTGGAAACCAGGCGTGTCTGTAGCGCCGGGGCGGGATGACAACCAGATCGCGCCGAATCGAAACGCCCAAGGCACTGCATCTGCTAGGCGACTACAAAGATCAGAGGACAGACAGGTGGGTATATCGGCATCCGCGGCTTCCGCAGCACGTTTCGCACCTGGGCCGCCGAGTGTTCGGCGTTCCCTAATGAGCTGTCTAAGGTCGCGCTCTCCGAGGCCATCGGACGGCACCCGTGCCGAACGGCATCGTCGCCCTGAAGAACCGCACGCTCAGTCCGGTCGCGAAGCTCTTCATCGAGCACGCCCGCGAAGTCGCGAAGCCGCTGGCGAAGAGAAAATCGTAAACGCTATGTCCACTTCTGCACGACGCGCGCTGACATACACCGGTGACTTCCGCTTAATGAGGTGAAGCGGACTCTATCTGTTCGTCGCGTGTTGGATCGTTCATGACCCCAAAGCGGCCAATAACGCTTCTCGCTGAATGACCCAAAGCGGCCAATAACGCTTCGCGGGATGGAAACCGCGGGTTGGTTAGGCTCAAATACAGGTTTGATCGCCGTTCCCGGACCGCCCCATGTCGCGGGCCAGTTCGATGGCTGCAAGCAGGGCAGTGTCCTGACGTCGGTTCCCTGTCGAGCCAGTCCGATCAACCATCCGCACGTAGCCAAAGTCTGATCAAGCCGCGGTGCAAGAGACCAAGCCGCAACGCATGCCTACCGCAAATCAACCGCCAAAATCAGCTCCTCGGTGAATAGGAGCGGCTAACACATTCAGACACCCCTGCACGGATGGCGTATCCGCGGTTGCGAACGCTGCTTGGTTGAGCTTGCGGATGATCGGCTCCGACGCGCCACGCGGCAGGAAGACGGCGAACCAATTGGCGCTTCAAAATCCGCAAACCCCTGCTCATGAGCACTGGCCGGATTTGGCAAGGCGGCATATGCTCTCGTCCACGGGCACGTGATTTCGTCGTCGTGTCATTCCTTTCGAAGGAGGGACTGATGGATTCGAAACGAACTAGCCGCAGGGAGCTCCTCAAGGGCGGCGCCGCGTTGGCCGGTGGGGTCACGTTGGGAGAGTTAGCATCGAGCCAGGCACAAGCACACGACCATCCGATGACCCCGGGCAGCCAAAACGCTTCTCCGATGATCCTGGGCAGCAAGGAGTTGGTCGAATACGGCCAGCGCTCCAAGTACGTGACCTCGGTGCGCATACAGCACCCCCCCGGCGGCAGGCCTTCACCCGACTTGTTCGGGAAGGTGTTCCACGTGGCCTCGCCGCTGCAGGATTCTGTTGGCGTGATCACGCCATCGTCGCTCCACTATGTGGCGACGACCCGCGGCTCCTACATGCCGGACATCGATCCCAAGCTGCACACTCTGACGATTCACGGCCTGGTGGATCAGCCCCTGACCCTCACCATGGATGACTTGAAGCGCTTCCCGTCAGTCACCCGGTTGCATTTCATCGAGTGTGCGGGAAACCGGCACACTCCGCGACAAAAGACCGTGCAGGAAACGCACGGGATGACCAGTTGCGCCGAATGGACCGGCGTACTCCTTTCAACGCTGCTCAAGGAGTGCGGCCTGAAGGGCAGCGCGACATGGTTCGTCGCTGAAGGCGCCGAGGAAGTGAAGGGCGCCTCGAGCATGCCCATCGCCAAAGCGATGGACGACTGCATCATCGCCTACGGCATGAACGGCGAGGCTTTGCGGCCGCAGCAAGGGTTTCCGGTGCGCATCATCCCGCCCGGCTTCGAGGGAATCTTCCACACCAAATATCTGCGGCGCATCAAGGTCGTCGACCGATATTACATGAACTACAACGACTTCGGCCATCTCCGTCCGGATCCGAAAGAGCTTGCGCTCAGCGAACAGATCGGACCCAAGTCGGTCATCACGTACCCGTCCGGCGGACAGCAGCTGCCGGGCCGCGGATTCTACGAGATCAGCGGGCTGGCCTGGTCCGGCGGGGGCGCCATTCGTACCGTGGAGGTATCCACCGATGGCGGGAAGAAGTGGAACCTCGCCGAGCTCAAGGGGACTCCACAACGCATGGCGCACGTCCGGTTCGGCTATAACTGGAATTGGGATGGAAACGAGACCGAGATTCTTTCGCGCGCCACCGACGAGATCGGGCAGGTGCAGGCGCTGCGAGAGCAGATCGCCCAGTGGTGGAACGTGCCTGTGGAGCGAAATTACCGAGTGCCCGGGCTCGACAACAGCGTTATGCCCTGGAAGATCGCCAAGGACGGGAGCGTGACCAATGGGCTCGCTTAGGGTTGTTACGATTCTGCTGCTCCTGGGGAGTCCCGCGTTCGCGCAGTCGCCCACATATGGCGTGGGGCGCACCCCGACAGCAGAAGAAATCCGCCGCATGGATATCTCGATCAGTCCTACGGGAGAGGAACTCCCTCCCGGCCGCGGCACCGCCAAGGAGGGCGCACTGGTCTTCGAGCAGAAGGCGTGCATCGCGTGTCATGGCGCTACGGGCCTAGGGGGGATGGCGCCCGAGTTGCAATCGAAAAAAGGCCAGGATGTTCCCATCTGGCAACGGGAGCGCATCCTGCCACTGCGCTCGCCGTTTGCGACGACGGTGTGGGATTACATCAATCGCGGCATGCCTGCCGGGAATGAGGGGACTCTCACCGCCAATGAGGTCTATTCGCTGACGGCCTACCTGCTCTTCTTGAACAAGGTGATCCCGGAGGACGAAGTCCTCGACAAACAGAGTCTGCCGAAGGTCAAGATGCCGATTGGCGATAATTACGCCAAGGAGCATGACTGGAAGCCCAACACGCCAAGGCTTGAGGGTTACCCCTACTAGCCCCTCTTAATTCAGCGGGGTTCTGATTTGAACTGACGGGTGTGGCGCAAAACGGTGCCACACCCGCCATGATCGGCGACAGTCAATTCAGCTCAGCCTGCCATCCGTTTCGCGGGCGGCCGGCTGTCCTTTGACCGTGGCGTGATGCTGCTTGCACTTGTTGAGCGTCGGTGCAACGCGCCGCTACGCTCGCCCTTATCGGCCAGCCGAAGGAGCGCGCGATGAAGAGGCGATCTCGACGGACACTGTGCGCCGCAGGCCTGATCACGGCGGCGCTCGTCTCCGGCGCCTTCGCCCAGCAGCAGGAGGAGAAGCTTGGCACGCTTAGCTTCCCGACCTCCTGCGATCCGAAGGTGCAGGCGGAGTTCGAGCGCGGTGTCGCGATGATCCATTCCTACTGGTTCCTGGTCGCGCGCCGGGTTTTCGAGGGTGTCCTCCAGCAGGATCCCGGTTGCGCCATCGCCTATTGGGGCATTGCGATGGATTTGCTCGGCAACTCGCTGGGCGGGCCGCCGTCGCGCGAGAATGCCAACGCGGCCTGGGCTGCGCTGGAGAAGGCGCGCGAGATTGGCGCGAAGACGGATCGCGAGCGCGGCTGGATCGACGCGATCCGCGCTTACTACCGAGATCATGACAAGACCGACGTCGAGACTCGCCTGCGCGCCTACAACAGCGCGATGGAGCAGATGGCGCAGCGCTACCCCGACGACTACGAGGCACAGGTTTTCTATGCGCTGACCTTGCAGGCGTCGGCCTCGAAGACCGACATGAGCCACGGAAACCAGCTCAAGTCGGTCGCCATCCTGGAAAAACTGTTCGAGCAGAACCCACAGCATCCTGGCGTCTCGCACTTCATCATTCACGCCTATGACTTCCCGCCGCTGGCAGACCGCGGCATTGCTGCGGCCAAACGCTACGCGGGCATCGCGCCGGCGGTGCCGCACGCGCGTCACATGCCATCGCACATCTATTCGATGGTCGGGATGTGGGAGGAGTCGATCGCGTCGAATACATCCGCGATGGAAATCCAACCCGACTACTACCACGCCGCCGATTTCACCGTGTATGCACACCTGCAACTGGCGCAGGACGTCAAGGCGAAAGCCCTGATCGAAAAGGCGATTGCGACGCCGCCGCGCGGCGACCGTCGGAGCGGCTTCGGCAATTTCGTGGCGAAGGCGCTGATGGAGACGCGCTATCTGCTCGACCGCGGCGATTGGCAAGGCGCTGCGGCGATGCCGATGAATCCCACGGGGGTACCGATCGCGGATTCGCTCTATCGGTTCACCCGGGGCCTCGGCATGGCGCGCTCGGGCAACCTCGCCGGCGCCAAGGCGGAGATCGAGGAGATGAAGGGCTTGCGCACGGTGCTGCAACGCGCCGATCAGTCCTACTGGGCCGATCGCACCGAGGAGCAGATGCTGGCGATCTCCGCTTGGATCGCGGCGAAGGAAGGCGTGCGCGATCAGGCGATGCGGTTCATGCGCGCAGCCGCGGACGGCGAGGATGGGAGCATCAAGAACGTGATCATGGAGAACCGCCTCTATCCGATGCGCGAGATGCTGGCCGAGCTGCTGCTGGAAGTCGGCCAGCCCGCGGCGGCGCTGAAGGAATATGAGACCGCACTCAAGCAGACGCCCAACCGCTACCGCGCTTTCTGGGGTGCCGCACGCGCGGCCGATGCGATGGGCAACCGAACGCAAGCCTCTGAGTATTTTGGCAAGCTGGTAAACCTCGCCAAGAACGCCGATGTCGAGCGGCAGGAAGTGCGGGAGGCCAAGGCGTTCCTGACGCGGCAATGATAAGATGGCTGTGCGCAGCGAGATCGCGTGCGAGGGAGGCGCTGCCGGGCACTGCCTGGTCATCGCCAAGAATAGGCAGATGAGAATGATCCGTACGATGACGGTGTCTGCTATCCTCGGCGCGTTGGTCGCTGGCGTTGCCGCTTACACAGTCAGTCCCTCGCTGTGGCAGACCGCGATGGGGTTGCGGTCCGGCGGATCGGAGCAAACTGCAGACGCCAAACCCGCGTTCGAAGAGTGGCCGATCTGTACCATGACGGTCGCGATGCCGGATGCCGACTGGGCGAAGCTCGACCCCGAGTTCGCCGCCGGCAAGAAAGCGGTGGTCGCCGAGGACTGGGATGGTGCGATTGCGGTGCTGAAATCCGCCGCGTTACGCGATCCGCGTAACGCCGACATCCAGAACTACATTGGCTATGCCTATCGGCGGCTGCGCCAGATGGGGCCGGCGATCGGACACTACCAGCAGGCGCTGATGCTCAATCCGCGCCATCGCAGTGCCCACGAGCATCTCGGCGAAGCCCACCTGGTGCTTGGCGATCCGGTCACGGCCGAGCAGCACCTCGCGCATTTGGAAGACATCTGCCTCATCGGCTGCGAGGAGTACGACGACCTCAAGCGGGCGATCGCGGGGTATAAGAGGTTGGTGGCTCGCTGAAGAGTGCAGCGCGGGCGGTCGAATCAAGGCACCCGTCGCAACCAGCACTAGCTAGTCCCGGGCATCCTCGCGGTCCGCAGTTTATGGCCGTTGCGTGTACCCCACATGCTGCAACGTTTAGGTAACGATTGACCGCTTGTGGGGCACTAAGCGGACCTACCGAGATATCTGCTATTTGGTTGCTTTCGGGGCAAAGCGGACATCGGCCAGCGATTGTCTATCAATCGCGATTTATGGGTACACGCCCAAGATCGTTTGGGCCCAGGGTCATTTATGGATGCAATGATCGCAAGCTTCGACGGGGAAGAAGGGCCGCTTGCGGCGACTATCAAAGCCCGAGTGTCGTTTCAGCCCAGCGCAGGACCAGATCGCTGCTGAGGAATTCGAGCGCAGCCCCTTCTTGTGTGGCCGGCTCTTCGCTGGCGACGGCGATGGTGGCGACGATCACGTCGCAACGATCGTTGAGGGCGATCGAAAGCGCCGACTTCGCCGATGCGACCGGACCGCTGAGCGCGTAGCCGCGGCTGCGGCCTGTCATCCACTGCACGCCGATAGGCCGGCCGGGGCCGAGTGCCGAGCTCTCGCCGCCGACGAGATCGACATCGCCGACCCGGTCGAGCTCCTCGTCGTCGGCAACCCCGGTCGCGCAATTGCAGAAGCCGATCTTTGCCCGCAGATAAAGATTGACCTCGCGCGCGCAATCGCCGGCCTTGCATTGAAACGCCCGGCCGCGTCCCCACTGGTCGAGCGGGAAAGGCCATCTGACTTCGGTCCAGACCGGCCGATCGCGCGTAGCGACGCCCTGTGGCTCCGGCGGCGTCGCGGCGAGGAAGGCTGCGGTGCCGCCGGTCACTGCGATGAGCGCAACGGCGGCGGCGAAGGCGCGCGGCTTGCTCATGATCGCATTTACGGTTGCGGTTCGCCGGTCCAACGGGCCTAGTTCTTTGCCAAAAACGCTCGCGCCGCCACGAGGTCTGGCCGCACGGTATCGGCATTGCCCGCGAGCGTCGTGAGTTTCTGGTAATAGTCCTTGGCTTTCGCCTGGTCGCCGAGACGCTCGGCCGCCCTCGCGGCTCCGGCGATGGCGTTGAAGCGGTTCGGCTCCTTCTTGATCGTCGCTTCGAATGCGGCGAGCGCCTCGGGCGCCATTCCGCGGTCGAGCAGCAT
>Ga0208989_10000092_pt1 | contig 19409 bp, 19 predicted proteins | sample MedBloCAOM3_M1_FD_187852 | JGI IMG/M metagenome (GOLD analysis project Ga0208989, IMG submission 187852) | Forest soil microbial communities from El Dorado National Forest, California, USA - Mediterranean Blodgett CA OM3_M1 (SPAdes) (version 2) | ecosystem: Environmental > Terrestrial > Soil >...
CCCGCTCGCGGATCAATGACGGCTCGGCCGCCCAGTCGATGCTGACGGCATCGACGCCGGTTGCACCGACGTAAGCTGGGAGCAGCGCGCCGGCGCCTCTGGGAAAGCCGATGATCTTCGCGTCGGGAATTTCTCTGCGCACGCCTTCGACGATGCGCCGGGTCGGCTCGATCGACCAGCGCTCGAATTCGCGCGGCGGCAGCACGCCGGCCCAGGTGTCGAAGATCTGCAGTACGTCGGCGCCGGCCTTGAGCTGCCCCAGCAGATATCGAATCGAGTTCTCGACCAGCACGTCGATAATTCTTGCGAACGACTGGGGATGGCGATAGGCCATCATCCGCGCCGGCGCCTGATCGGGCGTGCCTTGCCCAGCCACCATGTAGGTTGCCACCGTCCAGGGCGCTCCGCAGAAGCCGATCAGCGCAATCTTCGGATCGAGTTCGCGGCGTACGCGGCGCAGCGCTTCATACACCGGTTCAAGTTTGGCGAAGTCGCCGTGCTGCGCCAGCGTTTTGACTTTCTCCGGCATATCCAGTGGATCGAGCCTCGGGCCCTCACCCGCCTCGAACCGAACCGAGCGGCCGAGCGCGTAGGGAATGACAAGAATATCCGAGAAGATGATCGCAGCATCGAAATTGAAACGGCGGATCGGCTGCAGCGTGACTTCGGCGGCGTATTCCGGCGTAAAGCACAGATCGAGAAAGCCGCCGGCCTTGGCGCGCAATTCGCGATATTCCGGCAGATAACGGCCGGCCTGCCGCATCATCCAGATCGGCGGTACCGGCTGCCTGCGGCCGCAAAGCACTTCAAGGAAAGGTTTAATGGCGGATTTCTGGGTCAATCGATATTCCGTTGCCGGCTCGCGGGCGTTTTCTCGCTCCTGATACACTGCCATTACGGAATTGGCCAAGCCGAGAGACGGAACCGCGGGACATCCGGGGCGTTATTCCTGCCATGGAGGCTCAAATGGCTAAGAAATTCAATCCTGCGCCACATGACAAGCATGCCGCCGACCCCCGCGAAGCCGCCTTGGCTGACCGGGACACCCACACGAAATTGGAAGCCGGCCTGATGGATAGCTTCCCGGCCTCCGATCCCGTCAGCGCGGCACAGCCGTCGCCGTCGAAGATGGACCGAGAACGGGAACGCGAGTCGCTGTGGGACAAGGTCGTGTCGGTGTTTCGATAGGTCGCGATGGCGCAATTTTGAAACATCGACGACTTTGCCCTGAAGGCGCCTTAAATGAATCAGGATTTCAAACACGCCCCTAACGATTCCCCGCGCAGCGGGAGTTCGAAGCAAGTCACGCCCGTGGTATGGGGCGTAATCGTTGCGGCACTCGTCGCCATAGCGATCTGGTTTGCGATGAAGCAGCCATAACGATCCTGCGATCGATCTTCAGGTCGCAACCTTCAATAATGCGGCGGCGGTTCGTCCGCCGAGCCTGGCGCATGAGTCTCGGCCTCCTGCAGCCGTTCGCTTAAGGCGGCCACCTGGCGCGTCAGCGCGTCGATCTTAAGCCACTGCCCGGTGATAGTCTTGTTCAGCGTCTCGATGGTCTCGTCTTGAAACATCAGCTTCGTTTCCAGCGCATCGATACGGTCGCTGAGCGTTTTGGCGTCACTCATCGGAATCGCTTTGCGTTGGACGTTCCTGCAGCCCGTGGCCGAGCGCAACGCGGTCGTCAAAGACAAAACATTCGCCACGCCAGCGGCTCTCGGCTTCCGGTACGCCTTCCAGATATTTCAGAATTCCGCCCTTGAGGTGATAGACCTCCGCAAAACCGCGCGCGAGCAGATAGGCGCTGGCCTTTTCGCAGCGAATGCCGCCGGTGCAGAACATCGCGATTCTCCGGTGTTTCACTGGGTCGAGATTGCGCGCGGCAAAATCCTTGAATTTCCCAAAGCTCTTGATGCCGGGGTCGAGCGCGCCCGCGAATGTGCCCATCGCGACCTCGAATGCATTACGGGTGTCGATCACCAGCGTGTCCGGCGTCGCGATCAAGTCGTTCCAGTCGGCGGGGTCGACATAGTTGCCGACCTGCCGCGTCGGATCGGCCTCCGTATCGCCGAGGGTGACGATCTCCTTTTTCAACCGGATTTTCAGGCGTTGAAATGGCATCGCCAAGGCTTGCGAGAATTTCAGTTCGAGATTGTCGAGCCGGCCGCCGAACAGGGCGCCGCATCGCAGTTCTTCAACCAGTGCGATAATTGCGTCCGCGCTGCCCGCGAGCGTGCCGTTGATGCCCTCATGGGCCAGCAGCACGCTGCCTTTAAGCCTGAGATCCGCGCAGATCGCGCGCAGCGGCTCGCGCCGCTCCCGGAAATCCGGCAGCGCGGCGAACTGATAGAAAGCGGCGACCTTGTACGGCATATCAGTGGTTTATCAGGAGGCCGGCGCGGGGGAAACCCCGGGAAACAGCCGGTTGCATTGCCCCTATCCGCCCCAAGCATTGCCGAGCGCCGCATGAATGTGCCATGTAAGCCCGCGCCTGAATCCGGCGAGGAAAATGCAGAATAACAGCGATAAGTGAGCAACTTGGCATGAGGAATTTCCATCTCGCGGGCCGATCGACGGTTCACGCCCAAAACGCGATGGTGGCGACGTCGCACCCGCAGGCGGCGCTGACGGCGATCGAGGTAATGCGTTCCGGCGGTACCGCCGCCGATGCTGCGGTGGCGGCGTGTGCGCTGTTAGGTGTGATCGAGCCGCAATCCACCGGGATCGGCGGCGATTGCTTTGCGCTGGTTCAGCCGAGGGGCGAGGGCAAGATCGTCGCCTATAACGGCTCGGGCCGCGCGCCGATGGCGGCCGAAGCATCGTGGTATCTCGAGCGCAACATCAAGGGGATCCCGCTGACGTCGGCGCATGCAGTCAGCATTCCCGGCGCGGTCGATGCCTGGGCGACCATCCTGCGCGATCATGGCAAGCTTGGGCTCGATACCTTGTTGCAACCCGCGATCAAGGCTGCCGAAGAAGGCTATGTCGTCGCGCCGCGCATTGCGTTCGACTGGAAGAACCAGTTCGAAAAGCTAAAAAAGGGCACCAATACCGAGCGCTATCTGCTGCCGCACGGCAAGCCAGCGGTTGCCGGCGACGTGATCAGGCAGCCCGAACTCGGCCGGACGCTGCGGGCGATTGCGAAGGACGGCCGCGACGCGTTCTACAAGGGCGCCATCGCCGAAGACATGGTCGAGACCTTGCGCGGGATCGGTGGCCTGCACACGCTGGACGATTTCGAAGGCCATACCACCGAGACCACAATGCCGATCGGCACCATCTATAAGGACCACGATGTCTGGCAGTGCCCGCCGAACGGTCCGGGCATCACCATGCTGGTGATGCTGAACATCCTTTCGCGCTTCGATCTCACGAAATTCCCGGCCATGAGCGTCGAGCGGTTTCATCTCGAAGCCGAGGCCGCACGGATCGCCTACATGATGCGTGAGCAACACATCGGTGATCCCGCCCATGTCAACGTCGACGTCACCAGGATTTTGACAGAGGAATTCGCCGAGGAATACGGCAGCAAGATCAGGATGGACCGGTTGCTCGATCTGCCGGTGGTGACGCCGCCGATGAATCCGTCGACGGTCTACATCACCGTGGTGGACAAAGACCGTAACGTCTGTTCGTTCATCAATTCGATCGCGCACGCCTTCGGCTCCGCGATCGTCTCCAACAAGACCGGCATCCTGCTGCAAAATCGGGGCGGCGGTTTCCGCATCCAGCCCGGCCATCCCAATTGCATCGCGCCGGGCAAGCGGCCGCTGCACACGATCATTCCCAGCCTCGCCACGAAGAATGGTCGCGCGGTGATGCCGTTCGGCGTGATGGGCGGGCAGTATCAGCCAGTCGGGCAGGTCCATGTGTTGACCAACATGCTCGACTACGGCTGCGATGTGCAGGAGGCCATCGACATGCCGCGCGGTCTGCACTACGAGGGCGTCTATCAGCTCGAAGACGGCGTGCCCGCCGCTATCGTCGAGGGCCTGAAGAAGCTCGGGCATAAGACCACTAGCGTGGTCCCCCCGCTCGGCGGCGGTCAGGCGATCTGGATCGACTGGGACAAGGGCACGCTCACCGGCGGTTCCGATCCGCGCAAGGACGGTTGCGCGCTGGGGTATTGAGCGTAGCGTCTGCGCATGCGACTTTCTCCCTCTGTTACAAAGGAAGCTGAAAGATGCGACGTTTCCGGTTTCGAAGTCTCCCAATCGCCTTTGCCGTTGCCATAGGCACGCTTGGCGTCCTTTTCTTCGCTGCGCCGTCCGGCGCAGCGGCCCAGACCGCAGGAAAGACCATGACCACAGCTTCAGGCTTGCAGATCATCGACAACACGGTCGGCACCGGCGCGGCACCGAAGCCCGGTCAGATCTGCATCATGCATTACACCGGCTGGCTTTATGAGGGCGGCAAGAAAGGCAAGAAATTCGACTCTTCGGTCGACCGCAATGAACCGTTCGAGTTTCCGATCGGGCAGGGCAGGGTGATCGCCGGGTGGGACGAAGGCGTCTCCACCATGAAAGTCGGTGGCAAGCGCACCCTGATCATTCCACCCGCGCTGGGCTACGGCGCCCGCGGCGCCGGCGGTGCTATTCCTCCGAACGCGACGCTGATGTTCGATGTCGAACTGCTTGGCGTGAAGGGATAAGGTTTCTGTAGCGTTCGCGGCCAAAGATTTTTCGGAAACCGGCACGATGACAGGCTCTCACGATCATACCCATTCCGGTCATTCACACGATCACGATGACGCGCAGCGCTGGAAGCACGATGGTGTCCGCGTCATTCCCGGCGACCAGCTCGATCCGAACGTACCCTCGACGCCCGGGATGGACCGTAAGGCCGCGATCAATTTCGCCCGCGTCGGCGCACAGAAATTGTGGGCCGGCACCGTAACCATCAAGCCCGACGCCAAGACCGGCGCGCATCATCACGGCCACCTCGAGAGCATCATCTATGTGGTGAAAGGCAAGGCGCGGATGCGCTGGGGCGAGCACCTGGAATTCATGGCAGAAGCCAACCCCGGCGATTTCATTTTCATCCCGCCCTACGTGCCGCATCAGGAGATCAATGCCAGCCGTGATGAGGTGCTGGAATGCGTGCTGGTGCGCAGCGACGGGCAGGCGGTTGCGATCAACCTCGACATCGAGCCGGTGGAAAAGCCGGAAACGGTGCTATGGGTCGACCCCGTGCATCGCGACCCGGCGGAGACGAAGTAGTTTTCGCATCGTCATTCCGGGGCGACGGACGATCCCAACCGTCATTGCGAGGAGCGTAAGCGACGAAGCAATCCAGACTTCCTTTTGGACTGTGGATTGCTTCGCGGAGCCTGTCATCGGGCGCGCGTTCGGGCGACCCGTTGGCGCCGACCCTTTGGGTCGCAATGACGGTGAAGTTACGCAAACACGCTGTGATCGATCGGTCCGTTCGGCACCACATAGCCATAACGCGTGTTGGAAGGCTCAGGACCCGCCTTCTCGTATTCCGCCTTCATCATCGCAAAGCGATCGCGGCCAAGCTCCAGCATCGCGCGCTTCGGCTGGATATCGTAAAGCCGCGCGTTGTTGCCGCCGAAGATCGCCGATTTGACCGGTCCGTCGGCAGCGCCCAGCGGGGCGTAGCCGAATTTCCTTTGCATCGCCTCGGGGATTTCGAGGCGGCGCAAGCCTTCGATCTGCCATTGCGGCGCGCCGGTCCACAGCGAGTCGGTGCCCCAGCAGACATGATCGACGCCGAGTCCTTTTATGAGAGTGCCCATCAGTGCGGCGCAGACGTTCGGCTCCGCCACAAGCGTCGTCGCGAACAACTGGCCGACGTCGCCGTAAACATTGTTGACGCCATATTGCGCGGGGATATCGGCGAGATCGCTGGTCCATGAAATGCGCCCGGTGCGCTCGAACTCGGCGAGCGCCTGCTTCGGATCGCCGCCGACGTGGCGATAGGCGGAGTGATAGATAACGAAGTTGAGCTGCGGCCAGTCCTTGGCTGCCTGACCGACGTCGGCGACGTCGGCAAAGCCGCGCAGATTTGGATACTGCTTCTCGATTCCCGGCGCGAACAGCCCTTTGTGGATGCAGACATTCTTGATGCCGGCCTTCACCATTTTCTCGTAGCCCTTATAGGCGACCTTCTCGTCGTCCATCCGCCAGGGATAACGGCTGATCTCCTTGTGGGTGTTGTCGCCGACGGTATAGCCCTTGCAAGATTCCGGCTTCAGCGCCAGAGCGGCGTCGAGCTTGTCGAGCCATCCCGGCTGCCCCGGCGTGAAGATCGCGTGGCAAAACACCCGCCGCGAGCCGGCCTCATCGTTGATCTTCTTGCGCGCTTCCGCCATCTGCTCGTTGGTCAGGAACCAATCCTGCTCGATGTCTGATGGTGCCGAGGAGATCAGCGAGATCTTGGTGTCGCTGTCGAGAAAAATCTCTTTTTTGTAGTTGTTGAACTTCAGGTCCTCGATGGTTTGCTCGCGGGTGCCGAGATCCTTGTTCCAGCCGGCCTTGCCCACCGCATTGCGCATGTCGACGAACGTCATGACGCGGGTGTCGTCGCGCAGGAAATGGGTGTGCATGTCCATGATGAACTGGTCCTTGAGCGCGTTGGCACGCTCCTGGGCCATCGCTGGCGTCGCGGCTTCCGCACGGGTCACATCGAACAGCGGCCCGTAGACTTCGTTCATGGCGACGAAAGATGCAGCCATGCCGGCGGCGGTCTGGAAAAATCGGCGGCGGTTCAAGCCCTGGTTGCCGCCGAGATCGTCGGCCATGGCGAGCAGCCGTGCCTCGACTTCGCGTTGCCGTTCGTTCTGCGGGTCCGGATAAAATTCGTCGCTCGCCACGATCTGCGTCGGGATCGGCGTCTGGTACTGACATAATTCGGACGGCATCAGTGCGGCAAGTTCTGCATCGGTCAGTTGGTTGCTCACGAATTTGCTCCCTGGTTCATGCCCGCGGTTAAGCCCCTTGGCTGGACGGCCGGAAGACTAGACCTGTATTTGCCGGGAGCAAGCCCGTTCTGATCGTCATCGCGCTTCACGTGCCGTCCAGTATTCCGCGCTGCAGCGCACGGTGACTTCCGGGTGAGTGCGCCGTCTGCTACACTTGCTGTCGCTTGCGAAATTGTAAACGGACGCTGTCGGCGTTGCAGCGCCGCACAAAAATCCACAAAAAGTCAAACAGCCTCATCGGAGGGAACCATGAAACATCTCGATCATCGACTGGCGCGGCGCGCCGTCCTCAAGGGCGCGGGACTTGGCCTCGTTGCCGGAACGCTGGCGGATGCAATGCCGACGCAGGGCGCGAGCGCAGCAGGCTCGGAGGGTGAAATCTGGAGCAGCGAATACTGGGCAAAGAAGGGCGATATTCCCTTGTGGATGTATCGCAAGCGGCTCGGCGCGCCGAAGGCGGGCGAGCCTTCGCGGCCGGTGCTGTTCTTCGTCCATGGCTCGTCGGTCACATCCAGGGTATTCGATCTCAATGTGCCCGGCCATGGCGAATATTCCGTCATGAATGAATTCGCCCGCTATGGCTTCGACTGCTGGACCATGGACCATGAAAATTACGGCAAGTCGGGTCGCACGTCAGGCAATTCCGATATCGCCAGCGGCGTCGAGGACCTGAAGGCGGCGGTTGAAGTCGTCACACGCGAAACCGGCCGGCAGAAATTCCATTTCCTCGGTGAGTCCTCCGGTGCGTTGCGCGCCGGCGCCTATGCCATGGTGGCGCCCGAGCGCGCCGATCGGCTGGTGTTTGCCGCCTTCACCTACAAGGGCGAGGGATCGCCGACACTGACAAAACGCGCCGAGCAGTTGGCATATTTCCGCTCGCACAACATGCGCAAACGCGATCGCGACATGATCCGTTCGATCGCCACCCGCGACAAGCCGGGCACCAGCGACCCCGCCGCGGTCGAGGTGCTGGCGGACGTTGAGATGCAATTCGGCGACCAGGTTCCGACCGGCACCTATCTCGACATGACCGCCAATCTGCCGGTGGTGCGCCCCGACAAGGTGCTTTCGCCGGTGCTGCTGGTGCGCGGCGAATATGACGGGATCGCCACCGTCGCCGACCTCGAGGAGTTTTTTAATTTGCTGCCCAACGGCGACCGCCAGTTCGTCATCCTTCCGGGTACCGCCCACTCGGTCGCGCTCGCGACCAACCGGCAATTGTTCTGGCACGTGACCCGGGCGTTCCTCACCATGCCGACGCCGATCGCGACGTGAGTCGACGGTCACAAACGCCGCCATGCCCCGGCCTTGTGCCGGCATCCACGTCTCTCTTTCTTGGCTAGAAACAAGGCGTGGATGGGCAAGACGAGCCCGGCCATGACGAAGACGGCGCGTTTCCCGGAAAATCGCGGTCAAAATAATTTGCGTGGGGTGTCGGACTCGTCTCCGCCGGTTCGTTCTTTGATCGGATCACTCGAAAGGAGCCTGCCATGGCCAAACTGATCTTCGTCAATCTGCCGGTTAGCGATCTCGCCCGCGCCACCGCCTTCTATCAGGCCGTCGGCGCCGAAAAGAACGAGCAATTCTGCGACGGGACTGCGTCCTGCATGGTGTTTTCCGAGACCATTCACGCCATGCTGCTGACCCACGACAAGTTCCGTCAGTTCACGCCAAAGAAGATTGCCGATGCAAAGACGTCAAGCGAGGTGTTGATTTGTATCTCTGCCGACAGCCGGGACGCCGTGGACGACATGGTTGGCAAGGCGCAAGCGGCAGGCGGCGGCATCGATCCATGCCCGAAGCAGGACTACGGCTTCATGTACGGCCGCAGTTTCGAGGATCCCGACGGCCACATCTGGGAAGTGATGTGGATGGATGTCGCGGCCGCAACCGCGGCGCAGTCCGCGCTGGCCGACGCCTGATTCAAACTCATCGCACAAAGGAACTCATTGATGTCAAAAGTTTCACCCTGCCTGTGGTTCAACGGCGAGGCGGAAGAGGCCGCGAAATTCTATGTGTCGCTGCTGCCCGATTCCAGAATCGAAAACGTGCAGAAGAACACCGTCGATAGCCCCGCCGGAAAGGCCGGCTCGGTGCTGGTGGTGCAGTTCACGCTGGCTGGCCAGCCCTTCATGGCGCTCAATGGCGGCAAAGCTTTCGATTTCACCCACGCCATCTCCTTCAAGATCGATTGCGCCGATCAGGCGGAGGTCGATCATCTCTGGGATGCGCTGTCGTCCAATGGCGGATCGGTCGAGCGATGCGGCTGGCTGAAGGATCGCTATGGCGTGTCCTGGCAGATCGTGCCGACCGCGCTGGTGCAGTATCTCGGCGGTCCCGACCCCGCCGGCAGGCAGCGGGCGATGCAGGCGATGATGCAGATGGTCAAGCTCGACATCGCCGGCCTCAAGCAGGCCTATGAGGGCAAGTCAGCGGCGTGAAGTTGAGCGCCTATTGAAGCGGGAGAGCCAGGACGCCGTTACCCGCCGGTGACGGCCAGAACGGCTTCCTTGATCTTGGCTATAGCGTAATGCCCGACCTGCTCGAGCTCGATATGCGGCATGTTCGGCATCTCGTCGGCGACCACCACGGCGTCGACGATGGCCGGTCCGTCGACGGCCAAGGCTTCGCTCAGCGCAGACTTTAATTGACCCGGCTCCCGCGCCGTAAATCCGTGACCGCCGCAGGCGCGGGCCAAGGCCGCGAAGTCAGGGTTTGGAAACTCGATGGCTTCGCGGAATGGCACGATGCCGACGCTCTCGGCCTCCAGCGTGATCAGTCCGAGCGCTGAGTTGTTGTAGACGATGACCTTGACCGGCAGCCGGTGATGCACCGCGGTCATGAATTCACCCATCAGCATGTTGAACCCGCCGTCGCCGGTCAGCGCGATCACCTGACGCGAGCGATCCAGCGCCTGCACGCCGTTGGCCTGGCCGAGCGCCGTACCGACGGCAGCGTTATTGAACGAGGCGATGATCCGCTGCGATCCGGTTTGACGAATCCAGTTCGCGGACCACAGCGTATTCAAGCCGGTGTCGAGAACAAATATCGCATCGCGGCGGGCGGCGTCACTGACCGCGCGGGCCACGGCCTGCGGGTGGATGCGGTCCTTGCTCCGCTTGAGGTCGGATTGTTTGTTCAGCATCTCATCCCATTTCTTGCGCTCGTGCGTCACCTTGTCCCAGAACTTGCCGTCGGCCTTTGTCGAGACGCGCTCCAGCAGCAGCTTCAAGGTCGGACGGGCCGATCCGGTGACGCCGAGCGCGGTCGGCGCGCGTCGCCCCAGCACCTGCGGCCGTTCGTCGATCTGGATCACGGCGCCCTTGGTCGGCAGGAAATTGGAGTAGGGATAATCAGTGCCGACCATCAGCAGCAGGTCGCAATTCTGGACGGCATGATAGCAGGCCTTGGTGCCGATCATGCCAAGCCCGCCCATCCATCGTGGGTCGTCGTACGCCATCAGCTCTTTGCCCCTGAACGAATGGATCAGCGGCGCCTTGAGCCGGTCCGATAATGCCCGCAGCAAATCGGCGGCGCCGCGACATCCGGCGCCGCACATGATCACCACGCTGCCGGCGCGGTCGATCTGTTGAACGATTTCGGCGATGTCATCGGCGGCGGCGGGAAATTCGGAGTGCGGCTTGAGGGTGGCTACGCTCGACACGGTGCCCTCGGCCTTCGCCGACAGCACGTCTTGTGGAAGCGTCAGGTGCGCGACGCCTGGGCCGGCATAGGCGGCGGCGACCGCCTGATGAATGACCCCTGGCGCCTGCGCCGCCGTCGAGATGGTTTCGGTGTACAGCGACACGTCCCGAAACAGTAAATCAGGCTCGGTGGTCTGGATGTAATCGGTGCCGTGCATTTGGCGCGGCATGTCGCCGGACAGCGCCAGCACCGGCGCGTGGTCGCGGCTCGCTTCATAGAGTCCCGCGACCAGATGATTGCTGCCGGGGCCGGTGGTGCCGGCACACACCGCGAGTTGTCCGGTGAGCTTGGCCTGGCCGGCGGCGGCGAGTGCCGCGCCTTCTTCATGACGGACGCCGATCCATTCGATCTGGCTTCGCCTTACTTCATCTGCCAGCGGATTGAGGGAATCGCCGATCAATCCGAAGATATGCTTGACGCCGATCTGTTCGAGCACGCCGACCAGTTGGCCCGCAACCGTGTGTGACATTGTCCGCTCCTGATGGTGCCCGTACAGAATTGCCGGCGAGAGAGGCTCCGCCTCAAATATGGTTTGAAAGTGCTCTAACTTGGAAATCCAATTGGGGCGCGGCGGTGGCGCCGCATGGCAACATCTTGTGATGGCGCCGCACCGGTTTTTGCGGGAACCGGATCGCGATTGTCGTCTGTGAGGATGAACGGAAGCTTGCAGCGAGAACCGGTCCGCCAGCGGAGCATAGGACACTCGGTCGCGTGCCATTTCGCACATGGCCGGTCGTAACCTGCTATGGTTCGGCATGGCAGGGCGTGTTCGCAGGGCGCATATAAAGCGGCGCCAGTTTATCGCGCTTCTCGGCACTGTGGCGGCGGCTTGGCCGCTTGCGGCATGGGCGCAGCGTAACCGCAGGATCTTCCGCGTCGGCGTTCTCGCAAACGAAAAATGGCCGCCACTCGACGGCTTGCGTGATGGGTTGCGCGAACTCGGTTACGTCGAGGGTCAGAACCTCGAACTTGTGAATCGATACGTCGAGGGGCAGCCAGACAGGTACGCTGGCTTCACAACCGAGCTGGTTGGTCTGCCCGTCGACATCATCGTGACCTGGGGCACGCCCGCCAGCCTCGCCGCAAAAAATGCGACCCTCACAATCCCGATCATCATGACCAGCGGCGATCCGGTCGCGGTGGGTCTTGTTCCCGGTCTTGCTCAGCCGCAAGGCAACGTCACCGGGTTTTCCACGCAAGCTGCCGAACTGGAAGGAAAGCGGCTCGAGCTGGTGAACGAGCTGATTGCCGATGTTTCACGCGTGGTCGTGCTTTCGAACCCGACTAATCCATACTGCAGCATTGCGGTAGGCTACGCCCGGCGGGCGGCGGCGGTGTTGCACTGGCAGCTCGACGTCGTCGAGATCGGGGACGAGCGCGAGTTCGATCGCGCATTCGAGAACCTGACCCGGATCAGCCCGAACGCAGTCCTCGTCGTCGCCGATCCGTTCCTTGCGAGCCAGCAGGCCAGAATCGCCGATTTTTTGGTGCGGCGAAAAATTCCGTCGATCTACACCTACCGCGAGCAGGTCGCGGCGGGCGGGCTCGTCTCTTACGCGACCAATTACTATGAGCTGTTCCGCCGCGCGGCGACGCTAGCCGACAAGATTCGCAAGGGATCGAAGCCCGGCGAACTGCCGGTCGAACAACCGACCAAGTTCGAACTCGTCGTCAACCTCAAGACCGCAAAAGCCATTGATCTCACCATACCGGCGGCGCTGTTGTCACGCGCCGACGAGGTGATCGAGTGAGATGATGCCATCCATTGTTCCGGCGATATTCCAGAACTTTGGCGGACCGATGCGCTGGATCAGGTATCTCCGACCGCCTAGTAGTTCACGCGCAATCCGACGCCGCCGTGGATCGTGTTGCCGACCGGCTGCGGGCCCGCGGTGCCGTTGACGAAGAGGTCGGCGACCCAGCCCTGGGCAATGCGGAAACCGAGGCGGCCGCCATATTCGAACCAACTCTGGTTTCCGATCGTCGGCACCACAGTGCCGTCGCCGGTCACGGTGGCGATGACGCCGGAATGCGTCGCAAAGGACTGCACGAATCTGCCGTTGACGTTGCCCTCGACGCTGTTCCCGAACAGATGCGTCCACTGTCCGCCGACTTTGACGAGGCTGGTTCGATCGGTGCCTGACGCAATCGACGCGTCGAACGGGTTGAACGCCACGGCCGGGTCGGTGTAGCCTTTCACCCGCTGCCAGAGCTGCCAAATTTCGACGGAGGCGGCGATTTCGTCGCGCGGCGAAAACCGGCTGATCCATCCTGCCCGGCCGTAGGCGCCGTAGTCCTCGCTAGTGGTTTGGCTATCAAGCGTTACCGGGCCGAGACTGGTCATGTAGCTGCGCCGATAGCGCACCTTCTGAAAGGGCGACAGGATGGTGCCAATGTCGAAGAACGGCCGTGACGATCCCCAGTCGGCGAAATCGTAGCGAAGCGCGAACGCTCCGATCGGCGCGCTGGTGACGCTGTATCCGCCTTCACTGTATTGGGTGTAGGCGATGCCCGCCAGCAGCGACAGATTGGATGTCAGATTCTTGCGGCCGTGAATGCCGGCCGAAAACGATCCCGCGGAACCGAACGCGCTGACGCAATCGCTGCAGTTGACCTGTTCGTTGACACCGAGCAGCACCGAGCCGAGTACCTGGTTGGTAATCATCTGGTTGAAGCGTTGTTTGGCCAGATCGCCGATCGATCCGCCGCTGGAATCCGCGCCGGTCGGCGTTGGCGACGGGCTTGGAGAAGGAGTTGGCGTTGGAATAGGCGTGGGAGTAGACGTCTGCGCCGATGCCGGAACGGTTTGCACTTGAATCAGCACAAGTGAAATCGCTGCCGTGAGCGCGGCCGATACGACAAAGCTCCGCGTGTATTTTGCCATCATCAGCGCCCGCACAGCATGCCGGTCGGATCGCTGCCATCATCGATGGGAGGCGTTACCCTGGGAGTGGCCTCCGCATAATCCGTGACGGTGCAAAGCCCCGCCGCCGCCGCGCAGGCCGCGGCGAAGGTCCAGGGCGGCTTGTTGGTCTTTTGAATCGTGATCTTGCTGCCCGCCGAGGTGATGACGGCGGTATCGCCAGGCTGCGTCAGGTCGATGCATTGACCACCTGTCGTGCAGACGCGCGACATGCCATCCTGCAGCACCACGGTGGTCTTGCCTCGCTGCGACAAGATATCGAGGGTGGTGCCGCGCACGCCGATCGACGCGAGCGACGTGGTGATCTTGTAGGCGGCTTTTTCCGAGTGTCCGGTGACGAAGCGAAACGCGCCGGTCGTCAACCTGATCGCGATATCGCGGTAGGTGTGCTCGTCGTTGAAAACGGTGCGGTCGAGCTTGATTGTTGCGCTGGGACCGAGCGACAGATTGGTGCTGTCGGCCATCACCAGCCGCGCCGCGCTGTCGAGGCCGGTGCGCACGATTTCGTCGCGGAGCACGCCGTCGCCGACATTGATCTGGCTGGTCGCCGGTCCCACGACGCGAACGACCTCATTCTTGATGACGGCCGCTTCGCCGACGCGCGCTTGCGCGTGAACGGGGGTCGCTGCAAGCGCTGCCAATATGCAAAGCGCGGAAATATAGAGAACGTGACGCCAATTCATTTCATTACCGATCGACTATCCCATCATCGTACCGGATCGCGCGCGTGTGCGATGTTGTAAATTTATCACAAGCCCAACAAACCCGATGGTTAGTGACCGCGAAATCGAAACGCGTTCAATGCATTGGATTCAAAAACAATGGACTTAAGAAATTTGCCCGCCCACACTCGATTCAAGCAATGCCATTAATCTGTGAACATCGTGCACGAATCACCTTCTGTTCCCAAGAATTCGACTGCGCGGATCGCCATTATCGCCGTCATCATATTCTTCACCGCGCATTTAGCGCTTCTGGTCGGCGTGACGACGCCGGAAAAATTCTATTTCGACGAAGTGCATTATGTGCCGGCCGCACGGCAAATGCTGGAGCCGGTCATATCAACGCCGCTGCTCAATCCGATGCATCCCCCGCTGGCGAAGCAGTTGATGGCACTGTCGATCCGCACCTTCGGAGACGTCCCGTTGGGCTGGCGCTACCCGGGCGTGCTGTTCGGATCGCTTGCAATCGTCGCGATGTATCTCTGTGGCCTCGCGCTGTTCGCGGCCCAAGGGCCTGCCGTCGCGTCGGCCTTGCTCGCGTTTTTCAACCAGATGGTGTTCGTGCAGTCGCGGATCGCGATGCTGGATATTTTTGCGCTCGGGTTCGGCCTGTTTGCGATCGCGGCGTTCATGCACGGGTTCCGGAAGCAGCGGCCGCATATCTGGTTCGCTCTCGCCGGACTAGCATTTGGTCTCTCCATCGCCTGCAAATGGAGTGGATTGTTCGCGCTCGCGGTCTGCATCGTCATCGTGACTGTAATTCGTCTGATGCAAAACTGGCGCACACTGTTCGCCGACGGCAATGCCGACGACTGGTACCGACCGGATCTGTGGCTCGATTTCAGATATTATCATTTCGCGGCGTGCTTCGCGCTCATTCCGGGAACCGTCTATTTCGCAACCTTCATCCCGCTCTATGGATTGTCGTTTCCTGATATCGTCGAAGCGCAACGCCGGATTTTTGGCGATAACACCACGACCGCGATCGCGGGCCACATTTATATGAGCGCGTGGCCGTCCTGGCCCTTTCTGGTGCGGCCGGTCTGGTATCTTTTCGACAAGATCGGCGACGACCGGATCGCGGCCGTCGTGTTCCTCGGAAATCCGCTGGTGCTGTGGCCGGCGCTGCCGGCGCTTATCGTCTGCCTGCGCGACTGGATCGTGACCCGCCGGGTCGACGCATTCCTGATCCTGGCGTTTTATTTCGGGCCTTATCTGGCCTGGGCGATGCTGCCGCGCACTCTTGGGTTCCTGTATTATTATCTGCCGTCCGCAACGGTCGCGAGCCTGGCGCTGGTGTACGTGCTGAGGCGCGACAACAGCCCCCGCTGGCTGTTATGGGCCTTCGTAGCGATTGCATTCGCAGGCTTTGCTGCGATGCTGCCTATATCGGCCGCGTTCGTGGGAACGTCGATGGAGACGTTCAACCGGCTGATGATCTTCCAGAACTGGATTTGAGGGGGGTTCGCAGGTCGCCGCCAGAGGCCGGTAAGGCCGTGGGCCGCCTTTTTCGCTGTGCTTGCCGGCGTCGGAAGAGCGCGGTAACGATCCCAGCCGCAAAGCCGTCGCCGCAGCGCCGACGTGCTGACAATAAATAGGCCAGATGCGTATTTAAGAAATTGTTCCCAAGAAAAACAAAAGACAGCGAAGCAGTCCGCCCTTGTTTCAGTCATCGAGAAGACAAAGCGAATACCCGGGATATCGTACGGTCACGCCGGATCGCCCGGGATCCTCGATGCCCATATTGATCGGCGCAGCCACCATCGCTGCCGCGATTTTGCTGTCCACACTGATCACGGCGGTGGGCACGAGGTTCGCAGGGGTGGAGAGTCCCTCCGAAGAGAACCTGTGGCTGATAGATCGGCTCACCGGGAACGTCTACAAATGCCAGGCCCCGGAACGCGGCAAGGCCTCATGCGAGCCCGAGATCGCGACGGGGAGTATCAGGGAGCGGGGGAAGAAGTGAGCGCCGGTCTGCCTGATATGCTTGATCGCCCGGCTGCGCCCGCGTAGCTTGGCCTAAAGATTTTCCGCCTCTTCATGCGCGCGAATCCGGCTACATTGCCGCGCGATGTCCCGTGCCAATAAATCCTTTTCCCTGACCAAGGCCGAGGCCAGGCGCATCTGGCTGCGCTCTCAGCGGCTCGAGACCCAAGCGCCGTTCGGCGAGGGGCCGCAGGCGACGGCCGCTGCGGTTGAACATCTCGGCTATGTGCAGATCGATACCATCAACGTCATCGAGCGCTGTCACCATCATATTCTCTGGAACCGCATCCCCGCCTATCGGCGCGCGGATCTGCGACAGGCCCAGAGCGTCGACAAGAGCGTGTTCGAATACTGGACCCATGCTCTGTCCTATGTGCCGGCGAAGGATCTGCGCTTCTTTCTTCCCGCCATGAAACGTCATCGCCGCGAGGGTCACAAATGGTTCGGCTCGGTCAGCACTGCGGATTTGCGCAAGGTGCTGACGCTGATAAGGCGAGACGGCGCGCTGACGATCCGCGACATCGACGACGACGTGCTGGTGGACAAGGAGCATCTTTGGGCCAGCCGCAAGCCGTCGAAGCGGGCGCTGCAACTGGCGTTCTACACCGGCATGCTCACGATCAGCGAGCGCAACGGCATGCTCAAGACCTATGAGCTGATGGCGCGGCATTTCGGCTGGGACAAGGCACCGAAGCCTGCTTCAGCCGCGGAAACCACTGCATATCTGCTCGACCGCGCCCTGCGCGCGCAAGGCGTCGTGAGCCTGGACTCGATCTGCCATCTCGATGCGCCGAGCAAACCGGGGGTCCGTCGGTTGATTGAGGCCAGAGTGCGCCGCAAGGAGTTGGTGGCGGTCGCGCTCGAAGGCGCGGGCAAACAGGAGCATTGGGCTGAACCTGCGACGCTGGAGACCGCAGGCGATGGCGTTTCCGAACTGGTGCACATTCTCTCGCCGTTCGACCCGCTGATTATCCAGCGCAAGCGCACCCATCTTTTCTTCGATTACGAACATCGCTTCGAGGCCTACGTGCCGAAGGAAAAGCGGGTGTTCGGCTATTTCGCGCTGCCGGTTCTGGTGGGCGACGAAATCGTGGCCGCGCTCGATCTCAAGACCGATCGCAAGGGTGGCAAGTTACTGGTGCAGAAATGGAGCTGGGTCGGCAACGGTGCGCAGAGGGGCGCGCGCAAGGACCTGAAGCGCCGCATCGAGGAAGAGCTGCACCGTTTCGAGCGGTTTCAGCTGGCGGAGGTAGGCGTTTTCGGGAACCAGCAGGCTCCGCACCGGTTAGCCCCGGACAATCAGTCCTTTGGAGGCGTTATGGACAAGGACAAATCGATTCTCGAAAAAATCACCGACACGATGAAAGACATCGCCAACATCGCCGCGGACGCCGCCGATCACGCGCTGAAGGCCGAAGAGCCTCCGCCGAAAGCGGAAGAGCGTGCGGCTGCCTACATCCCGCTGGCCGCTGACGGTCTTGTTTCCGATCCCATGATGGTCCCGCCGGTACCAGTCGCTCCCGCTCCGAAAAGGAAACGCGCCGCACCGAAGCGGCCGGCAAAGGCAGGCAAAAAGACTGAACTGAAAAAGGCTGTCAAAAAATCCGGCGGGAAGGCAGCGAAAAAGACTACAGCAAAGAGACTAGGGAAGGCGGCCAAAGCGGCGGCGGCGGCGAAGAAAGCCGATAAGAAAACGGCGAAGAAGGTGGGAAAGAGAGCGCGCCAACGAACTCACGGAAAGACCTGACCCGCCGCATCGAGGAAGACGTGCACCGCTTCGAGCGCTTTCAACTGGCGGAGTAAGAAATCCCTTGAGCGGGGTTGCGCCAGAGCGAACCATGATTCAGCGGCCGTCAGTTTTTTGATACTCGAAACTTCAATTCATCAACCTTCGATAAAAGAAATTTCAACAGAGGAGAGGTGTTCGCCTCGTTGTAGCCGATGACGAGGTCGACCATTGGAGGCGCACCCTGTATCGGTCGGCTGATGACCGTTTTCGGCAGCAGGTTTTGCGCATAAAGCGGAAGCAGGCTTACGCCGCCGGTGGACGCCACCAGCGAAATCGCCATCGCCAGATTTTCGGCCTGATGGTCGGCCTTTACGGCGATGCCGACACGCTTGATGTAATCATTGATGACGGCCCATAAGGTCGGCGCCCGGATTGGGGATACGCCGATAAATGTCTCTCCGGCGATATCCTGCGGGCGAATGGAGTTCCGCGCCGCCAAGGCGTGATCGCGCGGCATCAAGACGATCAGCGGATCCTTTCTCAGCGGCCTGAATTTCAAACCGGGCGCCTGCTTCTCCGGGCGTAAGAAGGCCAGGTCGATTTTCCCGCGAATAAGACCCGCGGCGAGGTCCGGCGAATCCTGGCTGTGGATGACGACTTCGGTGCTCGGTAGTTCGGCGCGCAGGATTTCCATCACCGCCGGAAGCCAATCCATCTCATAGCCGGTCAGGAAGCCGATCGCGAACGATGCCCTTGCGCCTTGCGCGGCTCGCCGCGCCGCCTCGCCGGCCGCCTCCGCCTGAGTGAGCGCCAGCCGTGCATGGTCGAGAAAGGCCTCGCCTGCGGCGGTCAATTCGATGCCGTGCACGCTGCGGCTCATCAACTGGACGCCAACCTCGAATTCGAGATCGCGGATTTGGCGGCTGAGGGAAGGCTGCGCCGTGTGCAGCCTTTTCTCAGCCGCGAGCGTCAGGCTGCCCTCCTCGGCGACCGCGATGAAATAGCGAAGGTGCCGTAGCTCCATAGCACGCACCATATCTCCGAGGCATGCGCCCCAGCTTACAAAGTCTTTTTCGCGGGCGCCAGTGGAGACTACATAGCATTGCACAAAAGCACCTGCGACCGGTCCCAGTCTCTGACGGTCGCGGCCAGAAGCGTTCAAATTCCATGCTCTATCGGTAGGGCAGCAAATTGCGAGGATTAAAAATGAGCAACCCAGTAGTCTTGATCACTGGCGCGTTGACCGGCATCGGCCGCGCCGCCGCCGTCGCCTTTGCCAAGAAGGGCGCGAACCTTGTCGTAGCCGGTCGGCGTGATGAGGCCGGCAAGGCGCTCGTTAAGGAGCTGCGCTCTTTCGGTTCGGAGGCCGAGTTCATCAACGCCGATGTCCGCAAGGAGGAT
>Ga0208989_10000095_pt1 | contig 19173 bp, 19 predicted proteins | sample MedBloCAOM3_M1_FD_187852 | JGI IMG/M metagenome (GOLD analysis project Ga0208989, IMG submission 187852) | Forest soil microbial communities from El Dorado National Forest, California, USA - Mediterranean Blodgett CA OM3_M1 (SPAdes) (version 2) | ecosystem: Environmental > Terrestrial > Soil >...
CGCCCAGGCGCAACACCTGGGCGGCCGGACCATTGGCTTCATAGCTGGCGGCGCGCATCGGCTTCTCCTGTGCGTCTTATCGATCAGCCGGGGCGCCGGCGGCAAGCGGACCTTGTCCAATATTGTCGCCTTTTGGCCCGCTTTTGGCCCTCGCGGCCGTGGCGCCGGCAGGGTATAGTTTCCGACACTAACCGGGGCGACGATGTCGATGAAGTGGTTGACGGCGGTATTCATTCTGCTGCTGCTTTTGCTTGCGGCCGCGCCGGCGGCGATCGACGCCGCGACCGGTTGGATCGCCCACCGGGGCGCAAGCGTCCAGACGATCGATTATCTGTCGCGCGACATCGACGAGCTGAGCGCCAGCCGGCGCCTCGTCCCGCGCAAGCATAGCCCCAGCCATGGCTTGAAAAACAAAAGCCTGGACGACCAGGGCCTGGACGACCCGCTCCCCTGAGCCGGCGATCCTAAGCTCGGGCTAATCCAGCGCTTTGTAGAACCGCTGATCGTAGAGCGCGCCGCTCGCCGGTGCGAGCTTGTCGCGGAACGCCCGCGTCTTCGCATTCATGCTGTGGGCGTCCGCCGTCTTGCGGTTCCTCCAGATCTCGATCACGGTGAAATGGTTCTGCCGGTTGGTCTGCGTCACCGCCTCGAAACGCAGATTGCCGTCATCCTTGCGACTGTCATCGGCAAGCTGCTTCACGAGCGCCGTCCCGTTCTCGCGCTGCGGCGGGATGACGTCGACATGCGTGACCCCGATGATGGCGGGGCCGCCGAGGCTGGCCGGCAGCGGGCCGACCGACAGCGGGAAATGGACACGCTCGTCGTAAGGCGCGTTCTGGATCGCCTTGAGCCTGTCGCGAAACTGTGTCGTGTGCGCCGCCTGTGCGTGCGCGTCGAACGACGGCTGATCTTTCCAGACTTCGAGGATCACGAACTGGTTCGGCAAGCCGAACCGCCGGGCCGCCTCCACGCGCAAACTCCCGGCGTCCTTGCGGCTCGCGTCGCGGAACTGACGGACCAGGGCGGCGCCTTCGTCCTTCGCGGTCTGCATCACATCGACGTAGGTCACGGTGTAGCGCGGGCCGTCCGGCACCGGGGGCGGGGCGGGCGGCGCGGGCTGTCCTTGCGACGTCATGGTCATGCCCGCCAAAATCGCGACGCCCAGCATCAATCGAAGAGCGCATGCCATCGAAACCCTCCCGCCGTGTGTTGTGGTCAGGCTATCGCTCCGACCCTCGCACGGTCAACACGCGGAACCGCGACGCCCGGTGATACGTTTTGAAATCAAGGACGCGGAGGGCGCGTTTGGGGCGCAGGGCCATAAGGAGGCAGCCATGGCTTATCGCGTGTATAGCGGCCCGCAGGGCGCCGGCGGTTTCAGGGCGGTCGAAAAGGACCGCATGCTCTTCAAGGAATTTTCTTCGCTCGATGAGGCCATGAGGTGGGCCAAGCATCTCGACGGCACCGGGCATACGGCCTTGCTGATCGAAGGCGATGACGGCAGCCGGCTCGACAAGCAGGAGATCGTGGCCGCGCTGCGGCATTGCGAAACCGAGCCCAGCGGCGCCGGCCACCCCATCTGACAGATCGCGGCGGGGCGCGCGGGCGAGCTACTTCGTCAGCTTGTTCCACTGCGCCCGCAATGCGTCGACGGCGTCGCGCGTGACGTCGCCAAGCTGATCCCAATTCACCACCGGCTTCACGGCCGGCCCGGCCGTCGTCGTGTCGTGCACATAAGCAGCCCCGATGGTGACCGCGATGCCGAGCAGGAATGCAATGATGCTACGCATGTATTAGTCTCCCGGCTGAAATGCGCCAAACAGGTGCGTGAAAAATGCGGCAACTTCCAAGCCGATATAGCGGCAAACCGGGGTCAATTCCATGACGGATCCGAATTATCGCAAGGCGCTGATCGTCGGCGCCGGATCGGGCTTGAGCGCCGTGCTGGCGCGTGCCTTCGCCAAGGACGGGCTTTCGATCGCGCTCGCGGCGCGCAACCCGGATAAATTGCGCGTGCTCGCCGAGGAGACCCGCGCTCAGGTGTTTGCCTGCGATGCGTCGCGCCGCGCCGACGTCGAGCGTCTGTTCGCCGAACTCGACCAGCAAGGCGCGCCCGACGTCGTCGCCTATAATGCGAGCTATCGCGTGCGCGGGCCGTTCATCGAGCTGGACGCCGACGAGGTCGAGAAATCGCTGCGCGTGTCGGCGCTCGCCGGCTTCTTCGTGGCGCAGGCGGCGGCGCGCCGGATGGTGCCGCAGCAGCATGGCGCGATCTTCTTCACCGGCGCCTCTGCGAGCCAGAAAGGCTATGCCCAGTCGGCGCCCTTCGCGATGGGCAAATTCGCATTGCGCGGCCTCGCCCAGAGCCTCGCCCGCGAGCTGTCGCCGCGGGGCATCCACATCGGCCATGTGGTGGTCGACGGCGGCATCCGCTCCGAGCGCCGGCCGGAGGCGCCCGACAGGCCCGGCAGCCTGCTCGACCCCGACGCGATCGCGGCCGCCTATGTGTATCTTCTGCGGCAGCCGCGCAGCGCCTGGACCTGGGAGATGGAGCTGCGGCCCTGGGTGGAGAAATTCTGACCGGGACATTCCAGGGTCGGCGGCGGGGCGAGCGAATTCCGACGGGCCTTGCCGCCCGTGAGGCCGGCCGCTATAAGCCCGCGACCCGTCGATCTTTCCCCTCAAGGACGTTTTCAATGGCGATCGAGCGTACCTTTTCGATCATCAAGCCCGATGCGACCGCGCGCAATCGGACCGGCGCGATCAATGCGATGATCGAGCAGGCGGGCCTGCGCATCGTGGCGCAGAAGCGCCTGCGCATCACCCGCGATCAGGCCGAGACCTTCTATGGGGTGCATCGCGCCCGGCCGTTCTTCGGCGAGCTGGTCGATTTCATGACCTCGGGGCCGGTGGTGGTGCAGGTGCTCGAGGGCGAAAACGCGATCGCGAAATATCGCGACGTCATGGGCGCCACCGACCCCGCCAAGGCGGCGGACGGCACCATCCGCAAGGTGCATGCGAAGTCGATCGGCGAGAATTCGGTCCACGGGTCCGACGCGGCCGACACCGCCAAGCAGGAAATCGCCCAGTTCTTCGCCGGCAACGAGATCGTGGGTTGAGGTCCGGCACGCGTGGCGTTTTGCCATCGGCGGCGTGCTGGTCAGGAGGCCGGGTTCGGCGGTAAAGTGGCCCGACGATGCCGACGCGAGCGGCAATAAACGAGGGAACATCCGGTGGGCTCGATGGGACAAATGACGGATCCGTCTGCGTGGCTCGCGATAATCGAGAGCGGCTGGGCCGAGATGGGCCAGACGGCCTTCTGGGTCGCGCTCCTCAAGATCATGTGGATCAACGTCCTTCTCTCGGGCGACAACGCCGTCGTCATCGCGATGGCGTGTCTCGGGCTGCCGCCGCGTCAACGGCTGTGGGGCATGATCCTCGGCGCCGGAGTCGCGGTCGTGTTGCGCATCATCTTCACCGTTGTGATCGCGCAACTGATGCTGCTGCCCTACCTCAAGATCGCCGGCGGCCTCGCGCTGTTCTATATCGCGGCCAAGCTGCTGGTTCCCGAGGATCCGGACGAAGACGAAGTGGAGGCGGTCGAGCATCTCTGGCGCGCCGTGCGGATCATCGCGGTGGCCGACATCGTCATGAGCCTCGACAACGTGATCGCGATCGCGGCGGCCGCGCAGGGCAACTTTGCGCTCATCCTGATCGGTCTCGCGGTCAGCATCCCGTTGATCGTGGCGGGCGCGGCCCTGATCATGTCCGTGCTGCAACGCTACCCGATCCTGGTATGGGCCGGCGCCGGGCTCCTGGGCTGGATCGTGGGTGAGGTGATTGCGACCGATCCGGCGGTCGAGGCCTATCTGCTGCCGAAGCTCGGCCAGGATGGCTTCCACTACGCCACGCTGTTCTCGGCGCTGGTCGGCGCGATCCTGGTCCTGCTGGTCGGCGGCATGTGGCGGCGCTCCAAGGAGCGCGCCCAGGAGAAGAGCGAGCAGGAGAAGCGTCAACTGGCGGCGGAGTGACCCCGGAGGCGCGCAGCGAGGATCTGTTGTTGGCGTTTGGTCCCTGACATCGGAGGCGACGCCGCAGTGAACAAGCCGATCCGATCTCTTCCCGACGCGACGCGGATCGGGGCGTCCGCCTGCCCGCATGATTGTCCATCGACCTGCGCGCTCGAGGTCGAGGTTCTCGACGAGCGCACCATCGGACGCGTGCGCGGCGCTCCCGACAACAGCTACACGGCGGGCGTGATCTGCGCCAAGGTGGCGCGCTACGCCGAGCGCGTGCATCACCCCGATCGCCTGCTTCATCCGCTGCGGCGCAAGGGCCCCAAGGGCACCGGCGAGTTCGTCCCGATCTCATGGGACGACGCGCTCGACCTGGTCGCCGAGCGGCTGCTGGCGGCCGAAGCGCGTCACGGCGCGCAGGCGGTCTGGCCCTATTACTACGCCGGCACCATGGGGCTGGTGATGCGCGACGGCATCCACCGGCTGCGCCACGCCAAGAAATATTCCGGCTTCCATTCGACCATCTGCGTCAACACCGCCTATGCGGGCTTTGCGGCCGGCACCGGCAAGATCGCCGGCCCGGATCCGCGCGAGATGGCCAAGTCCGACCTGGTCGTGATCTGGGGCACCAACGCGGTCAACACCCAGGTCAACGTCATGACCCACGCGATCCGCGCCCGCAAGGAGCGCGGCGCCAAGATCGTCGCGGTCGACGTCTATATGAATGCCACCATGGAGCAGGCGGATCTCGCCGTGCTGGTGCGGCCCGGCACCGACGGAGCGCTCGCCTGCGCGGTGATGCATTGCCTGTTTCGCGACCACAAGGCCGATCGCGCCTATCTCGACCGTCACACCGATGCGCCGCGCGAGCTCGAGGAGCATCTGCGCACGCGCTCGCCGCAATGGGCAGCCGCCATCACGGGATGCGACGTCGCCACCATCGAGGAATTCGCCCGCCTGGTGGGCGACACCAAGCGCGCCTATTTCCGCCTCGGCTACGGCTTCGCGCGCTCGCGCAACGGCGCTGCCAACATGCATGCGGCGAGCTGCATCGCGGCGGTTTCCGGCGCGTGGCAATACGAAGGGGGCGGGGCGTTCCACAACAACGCCGACATCTATCACTGGAACAAGACGATGATCGAAGGGTCGGACGTCCGCGACCGGTCGGTGCGGATGCTCGATCAATCGCGCATCGGCGCGGTCCTGTGCGGCGATGCCGATGCGTTGGCCGGCGGTCCGCCGGTCACGGCGCTGTTCATCCAGAACACCAATCCGGTCTCGGTCGCGCCCGACCAGAACCGGGTCAAGCGCGGGTTCGCGCGCGACGACCTGTTCGTCTGCGTGCACGAGCAATTCCTGACCGAGACCGCGCGGATGGCCGACGTCGTGCTGCCGGCCACCATGTTCCTGGAGCACGACGACGTCTACCAGGCCGGCGGCAACCAGCACATCCTGCTCGGCCCCAAGCTGATCGAGCCGCCGGGCGAATGCCGATCGAACCATGAGGTCGTCGGCGCATTGGCCGAGCGCGTGGGGGCGCGCCATCCGGGCTTCGCCATGAGCCCGCGCGAGCTGATCGACTGGACCTTGCAGAAATCCGGATGGGGCACGCTCGCGCAGCTCGAGGCCAATCGCTGGATCGACTGCCAGCCCGATTTCGAGACCGCGCATTACCTGCGCGGCTTCAACTGGCCGGACGGCAAATTCCGCTTCAAGCCGGATTGGCCGAACGTTCCGTTTCGCAGCGCGTATCACGCCGGCCCGGTCGACCGCATGCCGGCCTTGCCCGACCATTGGGAGGTGATCGAGGAGGCCGATGACGTCCATCCGTTCCGGCTCGCGACCTCGCCGTCGCGCAATTTCCTCAACTCGACCTTCAACGAGACCACTACCTCGCGCGCCAAGGAGGGCGGCCGGCCCGAGGTGATGATCCATCCGGCCGACGCGGCGGCGCTCGCGATCCAGGATGGCCAGGAGGTCGTGCTCGGCAATACCCGCGGCGAGGTGCGGCTGCACGCGCGCCTGTTCGCGGGGGTGCGGCGCGGCGTGGTGATCGCCGAATCGATCTGGCCGAACCATGCCTATCCGGACGGCCGCGGCATCAACTCGCTCACCGGGGCCGATGCGGTCGCGCCCTATGGCGGGGCGGCTTTCCACGACAATAAAGTCTGGATCCGGCGTTATCGGCTTATTGTTGGAGCATGATCTTTTCCGAAAACCGGTGTCCACTTTTCGGGATCATGCTCGAAGAGCTACCAGCGCAGCTCCAGCCCGAGCGTGCCGCCGTTGGATTGGAAGCCGTGGCGGAAGCGGCCGTCATAGGTCGCATAGAGGCGCGCGATCGGGGAGAGCCGCAGCGACGCCACGACGCCGGTGTCGAGGCCGTATTTTCCTTCCGCCACCCCGAACACGGTGATCGGCGTCGCCGGTCCGCTCACGGCGCTCACGGTCAAGACCGGGACGCGCTGCGACAGGATGTCGACCGCTTTGGCGTAACCCGAGAGATCGAACACGCTCGCGCCGGCGACCCAGGTGTTGCCGATCTCGGCGCCCGCAAAGATGCGGCTGCGCTCGGCGGTGGCGTGCGGCACCATGACGGCATCGATGCCGCCCGCCTCCGAATAGGCCTTGGTGTGGGTCTGCGTCCAGTCGGCGCCGAATTTCGGCACGATGCGGGCGGACCCGAGCGCCACATAGTAGCTGGCCTCGCCGATCACGCCCCATAGCCCGGCCCGGTAGGATGCGGTCGCGCCACCCGAGGGGGTATCGCGGCCCGTATCGACGCCGGCGAAACCGGCGACGCCGGCCGCCGAAAACGTCCACGCGCCAAGCTCATAGGCGCCGTTGACGCCGACCTGGGTGAGGTCGAGCGCGGCGCTCTGCGGCAGGCCGCTGATGTCGATCTTGCTGTGGCTCTGGTCGACCGACAGGCCGAGCATCGCGCCCGGCGCCACGTTGATGGCGAGGCCCGCCACCCCGCCAAAAGTGCGGCGCGAGTCGCCGGGAAAATCGGTTTGCGCGCCGGTATGCGCGCTCAGCCCGTAGGCTTCGGCCCAGGCGCGAAATCTGGGCGGCGCGGGCGCCGCCGGCGCGCCGCCGCCGCCCGGATTGGGACCGGTGCCGAACAGACTGCTGTGCGCGCTGGGTCCGCCGAGGCCGCCGAGAAGCTGCAGATAACGCGAGCCGAGCCCGAACAGCGCATAGGACGCGGAGTTGCCGACGGCGGCTGACGTATTGGACACCGGCAGCGCGAGCGGAACGGGTGGGGGCGCAGGCGGCGGAGGGCCTGGAGGTGGCGGGGGCGGCCCGGAGCTCTGGGCGGCGCTCGCCGTCATGGCGGCCGCAAGCATGGCGGCGGCCAGCGCGCCGCTGCGCAAGGCGCCGCATACGCGCTCGCCCAGGCGCGGGGCTTTTGCTGCGCCGGAGGCGCGATCGAACCGCACGGTTGAAATCCTATCCCCGGCGGCCGCGACAAACCGGCCGTCCCTTGGCAGTGCCTACGCCCGACCGCCGATACTCCGGGTTTTCCACCCCAGGTCAACGCTCGTGGAGGCCGGAGCCTGTCGCATTCCGGCGGCTGTGGTCATCACGCAACAGCCCGCAGGCGGGGCTCAGGTCTTGACGGAAGGCACCCCCGGTTTGGCGCCGGCCGCATCGGCTCCGTCGATACGGCAGCGCCCATCCGCGAGTCGCATGCGGCCCTCCGCGACCAGCCGCAGCGCCCGCGGATAGATCTCATGCTCGACCGCGAGCACGCGTGCCGCCAGCGTGTCGGCGGTATCGTCGTCGCGCACCGCGACCTCGCCCTGCGCGATGATCGGGCCCGAATCCATCTCCGGGGTGACGAAATGAACCGTCGCGCCGTGGACTTTCACGCCGGCCGCCAGCGCGCGCGCATGGGTGTCGAGGCCTTTGAATGACGGCAGCAGGGCCGGATGGACGTTGAGCATGCGTCCCTCCCAGCGCGACACCAACCCGGGCGTGAGCAATCGCATAAAGCCGGCGAGGCAGACGATGTCGATCCGCCGGGCCTGGAGCTCGCGCTCCAGCGCAGCCTCGAACGCCTCCCGATCCTTGCCGAAGCGGGTGTGGTCGACGATCGCGGTCGCGATGCCGGCCGCGCGCGCCGCCGCGATGCCCTGGGCGTCCGGCCGATTGGACAACACGAGCGCGATCTCGGCCGGGTAATCCGGCGCCTGCGCGGCCGCGATCAGCGCCGTCATGTTGGAGCCGCGTCCGGAAATCAGGATGGCGACGCGGCGTTTGGGCGGGCGCTCAGCGGAGATCACGGGCTCACCCAAGATCGAGGCCGCCCACATAGGTGACGGGCGCATCGCCGGCGGCCGTGACCTCGCCCAGCCGGGAGACGCTTTCACCGGCGCGCGTGAGTTCGGCGGCGACCGCGTCGGCTTTCGCCGGCTCGACCACCGCGATCATGCCGATTCCGCAGTTGAAGGTGCGCAGCATCTCGGGCTGCGCGATCCCGCCCGCCGCCGCCAGCCAGCGGAACACCGGCAGCACCGGCACGCGCGCAAGGTCGAGCCGCACGCCCAGCCCCGCCGGCAACGCGCGCGGAATGTTGTCGGGAAATCCGCCGCCCGTGATATGGGCGAGCGCCTTCACGGCGCCGGTCTTGCGGATCGCGGCGAGGCACGCCGCGACATAGATCCGGGTCGGCGCCAGCAGGGCTTCGCCGAGCGAGCGCGCGCGGTCGAAGGGGGCCGGGTCGCTCCAGGCGAGGCCGCTTTTGGCCACCACCTTGCGGACCAGCGAATAGCCGTTGGAGTGCACGCCCGACGACGCGATCCCGAGCACCGCATCGCCGATCGCCACATCGCGCCGCGGCAACAGCGTGCCGCGTTCGGCCGCTCCGACCGCGAAGCCGGCGAGGTCGTAGTCGCCGGCCTGATAGAGGCCCGGCATCTCGGCGGTCTCGCCGCCGATCAGCGCACAATTGGCGGTCTTGCAGCCGGCCGCGACGCCGGCGACGATCGCCGCCCCGGTTTCCGGATCGAGCTTGCCGCAGGCAAAATAATCGAGGAAGAACAACGGCTCCGCCCCCTGGACCACGAGGTCGTTGACCGACATGGCGACCAGGTCGATGCCGATGGTGCCGTGGTGGCCGGTCTCGATCGCGATCTTGACCTTGGTGCCCACGCCGTCGGTCGCCGCCACCAACACGGGGTCCTTGAATCCGGCGCCCTTGAGGTCGAACAGTCCGCCGAAGCCGCCGATTTCCGCATCCGCGCCGGCCCGCGCGGTCGCCCGCACCAGCGGCTTGATCAGGTCGACCATCCGATTGCCGGCGTCGATGTCGACGCCCGCCTGGGCGTAAGTCAGCCCGGCTTTCGGACCTTGGGTCAGGCCTTTGCGGCCGCTCTCGTTCATGGCTCGGGTCCCGCTGCCCGGGCGTGGTACGGCGGAATCAACGCCGGTGCAATGCCTGCCCCGCGCCGCGGGACCTTGGCAAGCGCGCGTGGCAGGCTACATATCGCAGGCACGCGCAGGATTTCTGTGCGTGCCGGACCGGGGCCCGCCTTTGAATCTTCCTAACCTGATTACGCTTGCCCGCATCCTCATGGTGCCGATCGTGGTATGGGCGATCGCGTCGCGCCAGATGCAGATCGCGTTCCTGTTGTTCCTGGCGGCCGGGGTGAGCGACGCCGTCGACGGCTTCATCGCCAAGCGCTTCAACATGGCGAGCGAGCTCGGCGCCCATCTCGACCCGCTCGCCGACAAGACCCTGATCGTGTCGATCTATGTGGCGCTCGGGGTCACCGACGCGATCCCGCGCTGGCTCGTGATCCTGGTGGTGTCGCGCGACATCCTGATCATCGGCGGCGTCATGCTGGCCTGGTTCCTGGGCGAGCCGATGCGGCTCAAGCCCTTGCTGGTCTCCAAGCTCAATACCGTGGCGCAGATCGTGTTCGCCTGCCTGGTGCTGGCCTCGCTCGCCTTCGGGTTCGACGCCGAACCCGCGCTCACGGCGCTGATGTGGGTCGTCGCCGCATTGACGCTGATATCGGTCGGCTTCTACATGCGCGAGTGGGTGCGCCACATGAATGCCGGAGGCACCGGCGCCTGAACGGGTTCTCGTCGATGGACATGCTGCCAAAACGGCAGGCGGCGTTTTGCGCAGCGGCGCCGGCAGGCCCGCTGGCGCGGTTGGGCCGGTGGCGACATCCCGCCCGCCCGCGCCCTACCGGCGCCTGTCTGTCTTGAGCGACACGGACCAATGGCCCGGCCAGCTACCGCGTCAGCTCGCGCTGGCGCTCGGCTTCCGCGAGAGTTTCGCCCGCGACGATTTCCTGCCCGGGCCGTCGAACGCGGCCGCTCTCGGTCTCATCGAACGCTGGCCGGACTGGCCGGCCCGGACGGTGGCGCTGGTCGGGCCCGAAGGCTCGGGCAAAAGCCACCTCGCGGCGATCTGGGCAAAGGCGGCGGGCGCGCGCTTGATCGCAGGCCACGCGATCGAGCCGGCCGGCGTCCCCATGGCGGTCGCCACCGGCGCGCTCGTGATCGAGGATCTGCGCGCGGGCGCCTGCGAGGAATCCGCGCTGTTCCATCTGCTCAATCTGGCGCGCGAGGAGGGTGCTTTCGTGCTGATCACGGCGCGCACGGCGCCCGCCGGATGGACCATCGGGTTGCGCGACCTCAGCTCGCGCCTGCGCGCCCTGCCGTCCGTCACCCTGGCGCCGCCCGACGACGCGCTGCTGCGCGCCGTCCTGATCAAGCTGTTCGCGGATCGCCAGCTTGCCGTCGACGAGGGCCTGATCGGCTATCTGGCGAGCCGGATCGAGCGCTCCTTTGCGTCGGCGCGCGCGGTGGTGGCCGAGCTCGATCGCGAGGCCCTACGGCAGCACCGGGAGGTAAACCGGGCGCTGGCGGCGGAACTTTTACGCAATCGTTGAACATTTGTGGAACAATGATTGAACCTGCACGGGTCCGAACCCCAGGTGCGCCCCGCAAGGTTATTGTGCAATAATAATGGCCATAGGGCCGTCATTATGGCCCGCAACAATGCCCGAAAGAGGCAGTATTCTCCATGAATGAACGCGCACAAGCCATTGTTTCCCCAGTCGAATTAAGGGCCGACTCACGTGCGCACGAGGCCCCGGCGCGCGCCGTCGCGGCGGCCGCGCGGCCGCCGGTCGCCGATATTGCCGACCGTTTCATCAACCGCGAGCTGTCCTGGCTCCATTTCAACCGGCGTGTCCTGGAAGAGGCGGAAAACCCCACCACTCCGCTGCTGGAGCGGGTGCGCTTCCTGTCGATTTCGGCCAATAACCTTGATGAATTCTTCATGGTCCGCGTCGCCGGCCTCAAGGGCCAAGTGCGCGCCGGCATCACCACCAAGAGCCCGGACGGGCTGAGCCCGTCCGAGCAGCTCGCCCGCATCGGCGAGGCGGTCTCGAGCCTCGCGAGCGACCAGCAGGCGCGCTGGCGCGTGCTCCGCAAGGAGCTCGAGGAGCAGAACATCGTGCTGGTGGAGGGCGACAGCCTCAAGAAGCCCGACCGCAGCTGGCTCGAGGACTACTTCCTGCGGCACATTTTCCCGGTGCTCACGCCGCTCGCGATCGACCCGGCCCATCCGTTCCCCTTCATCCCCAATCTCGGCTTTTCGATCGCCCTGCACCTGACGCGCCAGAGCGACGGCAAGGCGATGAATGCGCTCATCCGCGTGCCGCAGAAGGTCGAAAGATTCATCCGCCTGCCGTCGCCGCCCGAGGGCGGTCCGGTGCGGCTGGTGACGCTCGAGCAGGCGACCGGCCTGTTCATTCCGCGCCTCTTCCCGGGCTACACCGTCAAAGGGCAGGGCGCGTTCCGGATCATCCGCGACTCCGAGATCGAAATCGAGGAAGAAGCCGAGGATCTGGTTCGCCAGTTCGAGCGCGTGCTCAAGCGGCGCCGCCGCGGCTCGGTCATCCGCCTCGAGATGGACGCCGCCATGCCGGTGGAGCTGCGCCATTCGGTGCAGCGCGCGCTCGCGGCGGCCGACGACGAGGTATTCCTGGTCGACGGCGTGCTCGCCTTGAGCGAGCTCAACCAGCTCATGGCGGTCGACCGCCCCGACCTCGAATTCGTGCCCTACAATCCGCGCTTCCCCGAGCGCATCCGCGATCACGCCGGCGACTGCTTTGCGGCGATCCGGCAAAAGGACCTGATCGTTCACCACCCTTACGAATCCTTCGACGTCGTGGTGCAGTTCCTCCAGCAGGCGGCGCGCGATCCGGACGTCATCGCGATCAAGCAGACGCTCTACCGCACGTCCAACGATAGCCCGATCGTGCGCGCGCTGGTGGAGGCGGCAGAGGCCGGCAAGTCGGTGACGGCGGTGGTCGAGCTCAAGGCGCGCTTCGACGAGGAAGCCAATATCCGCTGGGCGCGCGACCTCGAGCGCGCCGGCGCGCAGGTGGTCTACGGCTTCATCGAATTGAAGACCCACGCCAAGCTCTCGATGGTGGTGCGGCGCGAGGGCAGCTCCCCGCTCTGCTACGTGCATGTCGGCACCGGCAACTATCACTCGGTCACGGCGCGCATCTACACCGACCTGTCGTTTTTCACGGCCGATCCGGTCATCGCGCGCGACGTCGCGCGGGTATTCAATTTCATCACCGGCTATGCCGAGCCCGACCAGCTCGACCGGCTGGCGGTGTCGCCGCTCAATCTCAAGAAGCGCATTCTCGATCACATCGCGCAGGAAATCACCCATGCGCAGGCCGGCCGCCCGGCCGCGATCTGGATGAAGATGAACGCGCTCGTCGACCCGGACGTCATCGACGCGCTCTACGAGGCTTCGCGCGCCGGGGTGAAGATCGATCTCGTGGTGCGCGGGATCTGCTGCCTGCGGCCGGGCGTGCCCGGCCTGTCGGAGAATATCCGGGTCAAATCGATCATCGGACGCTTCCTCGAGCATGGCCGCGTCTATTGCTTCGGCGCCGGTCACGGGCTGCCGCACGCCAAGGCGGCGGTCTACATCTCGTCCGCCGACATGATGACCCGCAATCTCGACCGGCGGGTCGAGGCGCTGTGCCCGATCCTCAATCCGACCGTGCACGAGCAGGTGCTCGATCAGATCATGATCGCCAACTTCAAGGACAACGAACAAAGCTGGACGCTCTTGCCCGACGGGACGTCCACGCGTATCAAGGCGGCCGACGGCGAGGAGCCGTTCAACGTGCACAAATATTTCATGACCAATCCAAGCCTGTCGGGCCGGGGCAAATCGCTCAAGGAATCTCCGCCCCGCAGCCTGTCGCGGCGGGCGGATCGTGCGGATCGTGCCTAAAGGCCGGAACGCAAAGCGGCCGGCGCAGGGGCGTCTCGATCATGGACCGCCGATCGCGGTCTTCGACATCGGCTCGAACTCGGTCCGCCTGGTCGTCTACGAGGGACTGACGCGCAGTCCGACCCCGATCTTCAACGAAAAGGTGCTCGCCGGTCTCGGCCGCGAGGTCCAGACCACCGGCCTGCTCGCGCCCGACGCGGTCGACAAGGCGTTGGGCGCGCTCAAGCGCTTTCGCGGGCTGTGCGACACGATGGGCGTGGAACGCATGTGGGCGATCGCCACGGCGGCCTGCCGCGATGCCCGCAACGGGCGGCCCTTCATCGCCGACGCGCGCAGAATCTGCGGCGTTCCGATCGACGTGCTGTCCGGCCGGCGCGAGGCGGAGCTCTCCGCGCTCGGCGTCGTCTCCGGAATCCACAAGCCCGACGGAATCGTCGGCGACCTCGGCGGCGGCTCGCTCGAGCTCGTCGACGTAAAGGGCCAGCACATCCGGCCGGGGGTGACGCTGCCGCTGGGCGGGCTGGCGCTGCAGGATATTTCCGCCCGCTCGCTCAAGAATGCCGAGAAGATCGTCGAACGCTCGCTCGCCGACATGCCGGTGCTCAAGGCCGGCCGCGGACGGAATTTCTACGCGGTCGGCGGCACGTGGCGCGCGCTGGGGCGCCTGCATATGTGGCAGACCGGCTATCCGCTGCATGTCATGCATGGCTACGTCATCCCGGCGCGGGAAGCGCTCGAGTTCTCCCGTCTGGTGCAGCGCGTCGATCCCGAGACGCTCTCGCAGATCGACATCGTCACCGACGCCCGCCGCCCGCTGCTGGCTTATGCGGCGCTGGTGCTGGAGGAGATCGTGCGCTTCGCCAAGCCCAAGCAGGTCGTGATCTCGGCCTTGGGCGTGCGCGAGGGATTGCTCTATTCGTTTCTGAGCGAGAAGGAGCGCAAGCGCGACGCGCTCTTCGCCGCCGCCCAGGAGCTCAACGTGCTGCGCTCGCGCTCCCCGCGCCACGGCGAGGAGCTCGCCGAATGGGCCGACCAGTTCATGGCGTCGACCGGGATCGACGAGACCGCGGAGGAGAAGCGCTTGCGCCACGCGGCCTGCCTGCTCGCCGATATCGGCTGGCGCGCGCATCCGGACTACCGCGGCGAGCAGTCGCTCAACATCATCGCGCACGCCGCCTTCGTCGGGGTCGATCATCCTGGCCGCACCTTTCTGGCGCTCGCGGTGTTCTTCCGCCATGTCGGACTGAACGACGACGAGTTGTCGCCCCATGTGCGCGAGCTCGCGACCGCCCGCATGATCGACCGCGCGCGCGTGCTCGGCGCCGTGATGCGCGTCGCCTATCTGGTGTCGGCCGCGATGCCGGGCGTGCTGCCGCACACGCCGCTCAAGGTCAGTCACGGCAAGCTCAAATTGCGCCTCAAGGGCCGCTATTCGGCGCTCGCCGGCGAGCGGCTGTTCGCGCGGGTGCGCCAGCTCGCGCGCCTGATCGGGCGCGACCCGGTGCTGGTGACGGAGTAGCGTCGGGCGCGCTGGCGCGCCGAGGCCGCGTGCCGCCAAAAAGGCGGCGAATGAAACGGAAGCGCGTCTTATTCCGCCGTCCGGTCGACCGCGATCACGCGATTCTGCTCGACCGCGAGCGCGAGCTTGCCGTGCTTGAGGGCGAGCGCCTTCTCGCCGAACAGCTCGCGGCGCCAGCCGTGCAACGCCGGCACGTCGGCATTGTCGTCGGCCGCGATCCGGTCGAGATCGTCGACGGTGGCGATCACCTTGGCGGCGACGGCGTGGCGTTCCGACGTCATGCGCAGCAGGACCTTGAGGAGCTCGAGCGTCGCGCTGCCGTTGCCGCCGGCGCGCTGGCGCTCGATCGCCGGCACGGTCTTGGGATCGCGGGCGAGGCCGCGCGCCACCGCCTGAACGATGTCCTGGCCCCATTTCGATCGCTCGAAGCCGCGCGGCAGCGAGCGCAACGCGGCGAGCCGCTCGATGGTGGCGGGCGCCTGCGTGGCGATCTCGCCCAGCACGTCGTCCTTGAGCACGCGGCCGCGCGGCACGTCGCGCGTCTGCGCTTCGCGCTCGCGCCAGGCCGCGATCTCCATCAGGATGGCGAGCTCCTTGGGCTTGCGCACGCGGGTCTTGAGGCGTTCCCAGGCATTCTCGGGATCGGCCCGGTAGGTCTCGGGCGAGGTGAGAACCTCCATCTCCTCGCCCACCCAGTCGGCGCGGCCGCGTTTGGCGAGATCCGCCGACAGCGCCAGATAGACGTCGCGCAAATGGGTGACGTCCGAGATCGCGTAGCTGACCTGGGCGGGGCTCAAGGGCCGGCGCGACCAGTCGGTGAAGCGGTGCGACTTGTCGAGGGTGTCGCCGGTGATGCGCTGGACCAGCTGGTCATAGGAGATCGAATCGCCATAGCCGAGCACCATGGCGGCGACCTGGGTATCGAAGATCGGGTGGGGCACCAGATTGGCCTGGTGCCAGACGATCTCGATATCCTGGCGGGCGGCGTGAAAGACCTTGAGGACGCGCTCGTTCGCCATCAGCTCGTAGAAGGGTTTCAGGTCGAGGCCATCGGCCAGCGTGTCGATCACGACGGCCTCGTCGGTGCTGGCGATCTGCGCCACGCACAGCAGCGGGTAATAGGTGGTCTCGCGCAGGAACTCGGTATCGACGGTCACGAAGGGATGGCGCGCCAGCCGGTCGCAGGCGTCGGCCAGATCGCGCGTCGTGGTAATCAGGTCCATGCGGGATTTACTACCGGAGTCGGGCGGCCCTGTCGCGCGCCGAAAACCGGGGTATCATCACGCATATTCGGGGCATCGAGGCCTTCGCGGCGGGACATTCATGGTCAGACGGCATGCCCTTGTATTGATGATCATGGGCCTGTTGTCCACCGCTCTCGCGGCGCGCGAGACCGGGGACGCCACCGGGCGGCGGATCCCGGTTCCAGACCGTATCGCGCGCGTCATGGCGGCGGGGCCGACCGCCGCGGTGGTCCTTTACGTGCTGGCGCCCGATCTGATGGTGGGCTGGCCGAGCGCGCCGCGGCCCAATGAGCGCGAATTCATCCGTCCCAGCGCCCGCGACCTTCCCGAGCTCGGCCGGCTGACCGGACGCGGCGACACCGCCAATGTGGAGGTGGTGCTCAAGGCGCGGCCCGACCTGATCTTCGATTTCGGCTCGGTCACGCCGACCTTTGCGTCGCTGGCGGCGCGTGTGCAAGAGCAGACCGGCATTCCCTATCTGCTGATCGACGGGCACCTCGACCATACGGCAGCCTCCCTCCGGGAGCTCGGTCGCGTGTTCGGCGTGTCCGATCGCGCCGAGGCGGTCGCGCGCTATGTCGAGGACACCGAGCGGCTGATCGACGAGCGGCTCAAGGACGTGCCGGCCCGCCGCCGGGTCTATCTCGCACGGGAGCCCAACGGGCTCGAGACCGGGCTCGCCGGATCGATCAACACCGAGATCATCGAACGGGCCGGCGGCATCAACGTGGCCGAGCGCGGGTCCGGGCGTGGCGGCATCGCCAATGTGTCGATCGAGCAGGTGCTGGCCTGGGCGCCGGACACCATCATCACCTGGGACGCGAATTTCTTCGCGAGCTACGCCGCCGATCCGGTCTGGGGCGCCGTCCCGGCCGTCAAGGCGAAGCGGGTCTTTCTCGCGCCGCGCCTGCCGTTCGGATGGATCGACGCGCCGCCCTCGATCAACCGCGTGATCGGGCTGCGCTGGATCGCCGGGCTGCTCTATCCCGAAATATTCCCCGAGGATATCCGCGCGAGCGCGCGCGAATTCATCACGCTTTTCTATCAGATCGACGTCAGCGACAGCCAGCTCGACCGCATTCTCGCCGGGGCGCAACCCGGCGGCCGGGGGCGGTGAGGTGATGCGACACGGCGTGTTCGTGCTGCTGCTGGCCGCGCTCGTGGCGGCACTCCTCTTGGGGCTCGCCGTCGGTCCTTACCCATTGGGCTTCGCCGATGTGCTCCACGCTGCCGCGCGCGCGGTCGGGGTCGACAATGGGGCGCCCACGCCGGGCGAGATCGTGTTCGGCCGCGTGCGCCTGCCGCGGGTTGCCGCCGGCATGCTGGTCGGCGCCGCGCTCGCCGGCGCCGGCACCACCTATCAGACGCTGTTTCGCAACCCGCTGGTGTCACCCGACATCCTCGGCGTCGCCACCGGCGCCGGCCTCGGGGCGGTCGCCGGCATTTTGCTGTCGCTGCCGGTCGCCGGCATCCAAGGGCTGGCCTTTGTGGGCGGGCTTGCCACGGTGGGGCTGGTTTACGTCATCGCAGCCGCCTTGCGCGGCCATGACCGCACCCTCGTGCTGGTGCTCGGCGGCGTGGTGGTCGGCGCGCTCGCCGGCGCCTGCATCTCGCTGGTCAAGATCCTGGCCGATCCCTATGACCAGCTGCCGGCGATCACCTTCTGGCTGCTCGGCAGTCTCGCGGGCGTCAAGCTCGCCGATCTGGCGACCGTCGCTCCCCTGGTGCTCGCCGGACTGGTGCCGCTCGTGCTTTTCCGCTGGCGTATCGGGGTCCTGTCGCTCGGCGACGACGAGGCGCGCTCGCTCGGCGTCGACGTCTTCCGGTTGCGCGCCCTGGTGATCGGCGCCGCGACCCTGATGACGGCGAGCGTGGTCGCGGTCTCCGGCGTGATCGGCTGGGTCGGGCTGATGATTCCGCACATCGCCCGCATGCTGGTCGGGCCGAATTTCTCGCGCCTGCTGCCGGCCTCGATGCTGCTCGGCGCTTCCTTCATGCTGATCGTCGACATGGCGGCGCGCAGCATCGCCCGCGTCGAGACGCCGCTCGGGATTCTCACCGCGGTGCTCGGCGCGCCGTTCTTTTTGTGGCTGCTGGCGCGCGGCCGGCGGACCTGGGGCTAGGGCGATGGCGGCGGTCATGCGGCTCGAGGCGCGCGATCTGTCCATCGGCTACCGCGGCCATCTGGTCGGCAGCGATATCTCGCTCTCGCTGGGGCCGGGCGAGGTGTTGTGCCTGCTCGGCCCCAACGGCGCCGGCAAGACCACGTTGTTTCGCACCTTGCTGGGGCTTCAGCCGGCGCTCGGCGGGGTGGTGCTGATCGATGGCGCGCCGCTCGCCGCGCTGCGGCCGGCCGAGATCGCACGCCATCTCGCCTATGTGCCGCAGGCGCATGTGACCGAGTTCTCCTATTCGGTGCTCGACGTGGTGTTGATGGGGCGCACCGCGCGGCTCAAGCCGTTTTCCAGCCCCGGCGCCGCCGACGAGCGCCTCGCGCGCGATAAGCTCGCCGGGCTCGGCATCGCCGACCTGGCGGCGCAGGACTACACCCGCGTTTCCGGCGGCCAGCGCCAGCTCGCTTTGATCGCCCGCGCGCTGGCGCAGGAGACCCCGATCCTGGTGCTGGACGAGCCGACCGCGAGCCTCGATTTCGGCAATCAGGCGCTGGTGCTGGGGCGCATTCGCGATCTCGCGCGACAGGGTTTTGGCATCGTGCTGTCGACCCATGATCCCGATCACGCGCTGCTGGTCTCGACCAGGGTGGCCATCATCGCCGACGGGGCCTTGCGCGCGATCGGGTCGCCCGACGCCGTGGTGACCGCCGAGATGCTGTCGGCGATCTACCGCACGCAGGTGCTGGTGGAAGAGACGCCGTCCGGCCGGCGCGTCTGCGTGCCGGCGTGGGAAAGCGCCGCGCCGCGCGGCTAGGCCCGGGCTGGCGTGATCGCGCCATTGGGTCGGGGCCGCTTCAAAGCGTCAAATGGTCGTATTGTGAAATGCCTGGCACGCCCCGCATGCAGGAGCTGCAAGCGAACCAGGGAGGCGAAAATGAGCGGGGCTTTTCCGGCATTCCGGCCGATGATGACGGCTATGGCGATCTGGCTC